>Ga0214481_100396_pt1 | contig 22827 bp, 19 predicted proteins | sample M1_20Mar14CPVII9_4_FD_165057 | JGI IMG/M metagenome (GOLD analysis project Ga0214481, IMG submission 165057) | Marine eukaryotic communities from Monterey Bay, California, United States - M1_20Mar14CPVII9sort6BwellG10 | ecosystem: Environmental > Aquatic > Marine > Unclassified | place: USA...
TACTACTACTACTACTACTACTACTACTACTACTACTACTACTACTACTACTACTACTACTACTACTACTACTACTACTACTACTACTACTACTACTACTACTACTACTACTACTACTACTACTACTACTTACACTAGAGTCAACCACCATCCCTATTGCATATTACTACTTAGGTTCTAACCTGCCTAGTATCAGGTAAGTCTCGAAATTAGTTGCGTGTGCATGCACCAATCAACTTACATGTGCACATTTCTCATGTGGGTTATCCAGATAGCACCATTAATGAGCTCTTCCTCGTTATTACGTTCCGTCGTGATGTGTAAAAGATGATGATGCTCTGCATACCTACTTTGAATGATACAAGTCTCCTTTGTTCACTATTGTTATCCAATTCCTTATCCTTATACCATCATGATAATAACGAACAGCTGATAACGAACCAATACTAATACTAATACCATAATGCAATATTAAGATGAAGCAAACCTAAATACAAAGTTAAGATGAAGCAGAGTGGAAATAACTATAATAATGCATCCTTAGATTTATACAACAAGCAAAAGGAGAAGAGTTACACTCTGAGAAATACTTCACGATTTCACAGCAAAATCCCCCATTCATGAACACGTAAGATAATACACAACATAAAACTTCAATCAACACCCCAATACACCAAATGAACAACATGTTTATTCATCTTCAATATCATAATTTCCGAAAAAACGAGCATACCATTGGCAAGCCCTCTTCTCGGAGGCCGATAAAGCTGCGTATTGTGCAGCGTCATCATCTTGTTGGATGGTCACGATCTTTGCGGGCTCTTGGCGGCGGTTCCTTGGAACTGGAGCATTATTTCTCCTGTGAGGGCGTCTATTCTTACGACCTAGAAGGTATTCCTGGTGGTAGTTGAAGAAGTCGATGATGTCAGTAAACTCAACATTACGCTCTCTTTCGATTCGAAGCATTAACCGGAATAAGCTCCAACCATTTGATTTTGGTTTTGATCTGGACTTCTTATGAACCCAGGGACCCCGAGAACGTCCTTCAGGGGATACGATGTCGTTCTCATTTCCTTGGGACGGAGAGATAGTAAAGTTCCCTTCATCCTTTCCTTGGCCTTGAGGTTCGGCAGGTAGTGGTACCGGTTGGTTGTTATTATCGGCGTCGGTAAATGTTCGAGTGATGTCCTTGGTTCCAGTGTCATCAAAACTGAAACAAGGAAAAGTGCCAATAGATCCACTACTATTTTGCATTAGACGATCATGGATACTTTCATCACCGGTCAATGCCTGTGCATACTTTGGCATACCCTCTTCTTCACTTGATGGCATTCGCAAAACCTGTCTATCACCAAGAAACATACTTGGAGAGAGCTGATCAAGATCAAATGAACAAGCACCAAGGTCTTGGGGGCCATCAATCGATACCGGCTTAGCTTCAGCGGCGCGTACCTGTCCATCAGTATATTATAAATATGATGTTAGTTGTGTTAGTAGTTATTATAGGCAGGAGATCAAATAGAAAACGGTAGAACTAACTTACACAACTAGCTCGAGGCACACCAGAGGTACTAGATGGAGTACCATCCAACCCATCTTGCATCCTCCCCTCGCTGTTGGGGCCCTGATGTCCCTTTATTGATGTGGTGTTTGCAATTAAAAGAACAAAAGTGTTGTTAGTTGTGTATGATGATTTAGGTTGTGATGGTAGTATAATAGTCAAGTACAAACAAAGTCTGCAACAACAACAACTCACTGGCACACCAGAGGTACTAGATTGAGTACCATCCAACCCATCTTGCATCCTCCCCTCGCTGTTGGGGCCCTGATGTCCCTTCTGATGTGGTGTTTGCAATTAAAAGAACAAAAGTGTTGTTAGTTGTGTATGATGATTTAGGTTGTGATGGTAGTATAATAGTCAAGTACAAACAAAGTCTGCAACAACAACAACTCACTCTATCATTAATATTATTGGCATAATCACTGCTTGGTCGTTGTCCACTAGGCCCAGCAACATCCAGGTAGGCGACGGCAATATTACTAAATTTCATATCTGAATTTGATGTTTATGTATGGATGATATTTGTTGTTGTTTATGGGATCGTTGTTGGAATTTATGGCAACTTCAGTGGAACTGTGCACAGTCGGCATCAAGTTACTGCATTAATTGGCGAATTGATCCATTATTATTAACTGACAATATGATTGATCAAGCCCTAGGATGTCGACGAGCACCAATCTTCGAAAAATAGGTAGCTTACATTTCAAGATAGGATACCCCTTCGCCATATGTCATAGGAAGAAACAAGCTGCAATTCAACTTGCTGCCGACTCCCATCAATCATCCATTGTAATGTTATGATGCTTCCAATGTCACACAACTTTATAATGAAAGTGAAACAACCAACAAAGAAAACAAGTACTCGGCTGAGGCAATAAGACTTGACGATCTTACAAATCTATACTAGAGACAGACAATGATAGCCATCATATCGTATGAGATGCCGAATCCAACATACTTAGCAAACGAATACAATCAGTCGACAGTATACCGTTCACATTGCAAGAACTGACTACTCGATTTAAAAGACAATCAATGGAAGAAAGGACTTTGAGATCTACAGCTGATATCGTGCTCATGTTGACTATTGAAAATAGGCGGAAGCAAAATGCAACGAAATCATCTTGATAGTCCCCGAAACAAGGCAAGTCATTTGATGAAGTTTGGTTAGTTTGCAGCACAAACAACAGTTGTTTATATGTGAGAAGCCCGAGTATCGGTTGTTGATTGCAAGTGATGTATAGTAGACCCTGCCTCTTAGTTTTCTATGGACAGGTCTATCTCTTAGATAGGCTAGGCATCTAATATGTGTAGATAGACCAGATGTACTTTTAGATTCTTATACTTTACATTTAACAAATAGACTCTGTCTCTCTAGCAACATACAACGATTGACATACACTTTCTCCTCAATTAGAAGTCAGCATCAATACTGAATACTTGTTCCTCTGAACTAACACCGACTCCAGACTTGGCATACTCTCCAACTCTCTTCTCAAAGAAGTTAGTCTTTCCCTGCAGTGAGATCATCTCCATCCACTCGAAGGGGTTGACAGCGTTGTAGTACTTGGAGCATCCAAGGGCACCCAATAACCTGTCGGCACAGAACTCAATGTAATCACACATGAGACCAGAGTTCATACCAATAAGTTCGACAGGAAGGGCATCAACAACAAACTCCTTTTCAATTTCAACAGCGTTGGTAATAATCTCTGTGATACGACTTTCAGGAAGCTTGTTCACCATCTTGGAGTAAAGGAGACAGGCAAAATCACAGTGCATACCCTCATCACGTGAGATTAATTCATTGGAGAAGCAAAGTCCAGGCATTAATCCTCTCTTCTTCAACCAGAAGATGGCACAGAAGGAACCGGAGAAGAAAATACCCTCAACAGCGGCAAAGGCAATCATTCGTTCAGCAAAGGAAGCGTTATTTGAATCACACCACTGCAGTGCCCAGTTAGCCTTCTTCTGGACACAGGGTACGGTCTCAATGGCATGGAGGAGGTGCATCTTCTCCTTCTGATCCTTGATGTAGGTATCAATAAGGAGGGAGTATGTTTCACTGTGGATGTTTTCAACGGCGATTTGGAATCCGTAGAAGCATCGTGCCTCGGCAGATTGGACCTCGGTGGCGAAGTTACCGGAGAGATTCTCGTTAACAATACCGTCAGAAGCAGCAAAGAAGGCAAGGATGTGTGATACGAAGTGGCGTTCATTGTTTGATAGACCTTCCCAATCTTTTAGATCACAGGCAAGGTCGATTTCTTCGGCAGTCCAGAAAGAAGCCTCGGCCTTTTTATACATTTGCCATATCTGTGCAGGTGTGCGGAGGGTGTGAGGAGGTGGGGGTAGTAGGTGAGTGATATTTTATTGCAATGAAGGTGCACCTTAATTTTTTCACATGTACCGTCAATAAATTAAATTAAATTATACTCACATCATTATCCTCGATAGGGAATAGCACAAAGCGGTTAGGATTCTCCTTCAATAAAGGTTCCTCAAGGAATCGTCCAGCATCCTCGGTCTTCTTATCCACAGAGATTAATGTCTGTTTAACAGCTAGGTCAGATAGGTCGAATGGCGGTGCACCTTTGGTTGACACAGGCTCGAGAGATTGTTCCATCGTGTTATGGGGGTGACAAAGAAGAAGAAGCAAGCAATTATATACTCGGGCACCTCCCATTAAGGGGGGGGGGGGGGGGGGGGCTGCATCATCGCCCTCAACGTCCAACGGCAACCAACCAGGGCTGGATGAATTATTTGCTAGGGAGAATCGAAAAATCAACAGAACATCCTCTACTTTCATACTCCATAAAAAAAAGGTAGAGCAAACATGACGTTAGGGTGGCGGAATTGTGATGAAATGATAGCTAACATAATCTCAACCGAGGTACCAGAAGATGATACGTTAGAGCCTTGTCAGTTTTCATGGATTCCATCGGAGATTGCATTGATATCGAAGTGGACAAAGGAACAAAAGGCGCTAACGGGAGACCTTAACTCACCTACTAACACCAATTCGTTACCAGATGCTGCCGCAGACCCAACAACAGACACCAACAATACAGTCATAACCAATTCACCCAGTAATATGGACCATAGGGAGGAACTAGGCACCGTGCATATGCAATTACGAAACAATCGGAAACCACCCATTAGATACGTAGCAAGGCCATCTATATTTGGTTTTACAAATGAGGAAGGGGACCAACACTTCTTGAATAAAGACGGTTGCACTCCAAACCGCCGGCAGAGGCATCGTTCTACACCAAACGCTAATAACCTGGCTCCCAAGGTGTTGTCGTTAACCGACTTTGGTTTGCACACGGATGAAGACTTAAAACATATCAACCCAGCCCATTGTCTCATCAGGAGTGAAATTATCGAACCATTTATTTCTGATGGTACACCATCTCAGCAAGGATTGCATTTTACACCTAAACAAGGGCAGGTTGGTTTCCAATGCAAGTATTGCAAAGATCTAAGTAATGATAAAAGGAAGAAGTTTCATTCCGTATACCCCCAGTCCATAAGGGGAATTTACAGATCTATTATTGTCCGTCTTCAGAGACATATTCGGTGAGTTGAATTTCGTTGTATTTCACATCTGCTTATCGACAAGTATATTAATCTCCTTCTGTTTGTAATATTACAGCCATTGCCCAATGATCCCGAGGGAATTGAAAGAGGAATACCTAGAACTGACGAAGACGCCATGTGGCCATTATTGTAAAAAACAATACTGGGAACTTAATGCATTACGCAATGGCTACAGGAACAAAACCGGAGGGGGGGTCACTTTCAATCCAATTTAAAGATGGTGGTTGAGAATACAACTATTGTATGTGTATTTTGCTTTGTGGAAGTTATGTAAATGTAGTAGACTATTGTAGGGTCGTGGCTAATGTAATCGGTGTAATCTTTAATTAACTGCCAATCAAACTCTCAATACCCAACAATCCTTTACCTCTTACGGCAACCCAAGCCGATCCTCTACTAACCTCTCGCCATGCTTCTCTTTTTTATTTTCCTTCCCAACTCCTTGTATCCTAACGGTATCTTCATCTCCACTATTCGTCCCTGTATTTTGACACTTCTATAGAGCGAGCAAGAAGTTTTAAACCCAAATATACTAGTTATATATCCACTATACCCACTTATATCGCCTATAAAAACATACAGTATCTTATTTGACTTAAAACAATACAAAGTCTTTTGTGTTTGGTCATTTTTTGGGGGGGGGGTTGATATCACCACAGCCAACCATAAAAACACTATTACTCTTAGTCAAGAGAGAGAGGTAGATATAATATAAACACTTAGATCAAATGAATAATCGGTAAACAATACCATACTATTTCAGTTGCTACATCTCAATGAAGGAGGTCCACCGTCTTTCAACAACTGTCGATTGAGTTTTCGATTTGCAATTAAGCTCAATAGATCCAACGCACATCGACGATGATTTGGGCTGGATGAGGTTGTTCATCCAGCCATCCAGCCATCCAGCCCATCATGCACACAAAACCATATCAAACTCATGCTACAAGGTATCATAAAATTTATACAGTCGTCCAGTGAAAGTGATTCCAATTGAAATTATGCCTGCTAAAATGAAGTCTCCACCCGCGAAGAAGAGTAACAATGTTGCACCGTCAAATCCATACAAGAAGGATGCTGCACAGTCAAATCCATACAACAGCGGATTAGCTATGCGGTTGAAAGGTAGCCCCATCAAAATGGGACAGGGTGGTTACTCAAACTTGGTGTTTGTAAGTTGTGTGTGTTGATATGCCCATAATAATCTATTATACTCTTGCACTAACACCCAATGTGGACCTCCATAACATAAAAATCAAACCATACACAGACATCAAAAACGTTAGTCGAAGGCATTTTTGTCTCCTGGACAACCTCTTCTAACGGCAAAGGGGCGTCGTACATCAAGCCCATGATAGAACACTTCAACGAGAACGGTGCCGATCTGAACCTGAGCGAATTATGGGGAGGATGCTACGGTTTTGCAAAAAGGCGTATCTATAACCCTGAGAACCCACTCGAGGATGTACCAATGCCAGGTAAAGCTGGTGCTAACTGGCATTGGGATGCCTTTGTAACTGTTACGGATTCCAATGAGGCTACACCTGCTTCTGTTGGCCGAACAATTGCCGAGCAGTTTGAAAAGTTCACTGAGGAGCAAAAGAAGCACTTTGATAAGAAGCAGACGTACAAGTTTGGTGGTGATGCTACAGACACCGAGCTCCCACCCCTTTCCAAGTTGTTGAGGAACGAGGATATTATTGCTCTGTTCTTAGGCTTGTTCGGAAACCAAGGCAAAGAGAAATTACTCAAAGATGAACAACTCCTCGAATCCTTTTTCGGTGACGCCGAGACAGCTAGAGATCTACTTGAGTTCCAGAGCTTCGTTTAAGAGCAGGACGAGGAGAGTCATGCGCGGGTGCATATCGGGGGGATTTTCTTTGTATTTTGTGTATTTATCTCCTCTAGTTTAGAAATAAACAGGAGGTTTTAATGTTCTTGTCGAGTGAATAAAGTGCAGTGGTAACTAAAAGTAATAGGGGAGTGTTTGGACAATGCATAGACTTAAATTAGTCCCTTATTCGAAACAAACAACTACCATATATCCAATCATAGTACATGCGTGTATTAAGATCATGTTATCATTGCACTTCTGGTATGAATGTATCCGGCTTGTCTCTAATGTGGAATCTAATAAAGAAGTTGCCTCCAGACCTATTTGATCCTAATCAGAAAAGACAGACATCAAGGAAGAGAAAATTGTAGATATTGCAGTATTGGTGGTAGCTATAGTATTGTAGTTGGTATAGAGAGAATGTTTGGTGCACAGTTTCATGATACTCATGATAGAGACGGTACGATTATCTTATTGAAGTACCAGGTCCGGTAAAGCGTGCTCCAGTGTGCTACCAACCAGTATCTTAAATATAAACGTCTATGTACTTAGTCGTCTTCCATAGTACACAACACCATACATACATACCATCAAGCGAGCCAAACTGATGGAGGAACCGCATTATTTTCCCCATACGAATGCCTGTATAGTCACCTCGTCTGATATTGACTTGCAACAAAAATAGGGTCATCTCTCGGCCAAGTCACACCTCTTACGATGTCATTGAATCTAGGCAGACACCTCAGAACACTCGAGGATTCTCTCCACGTGCCTACATCAGGCAATCCGTGTATGCGGACACCTCTTTTCATGTACTTATGAAAGCGCCTGACCCATAACTTGACAACACGGTTATGGAGCAGTCTTGGTGATGGAGAAGACACCCAATTATTGACAACCTCTCTCAATTGGTGTGTTTGAGACGATCTGCACATACCAATCTCTCTCACTTTCCTTACCGCGTTTAAGATTAAATGATTTCTAATATCAATCACCAAACCAACAAAATAAACACTGGGGGAATAGCTTTGCATGGTTGACACAATGGGATGGATAATCCCCGGGCTGAAAACATTACCGCCAAGTTTTTGCACGAGGTCTTTCAATTCACCTGGATTTTTCACACCATAGCGATGATGATGATGATGCAGTTTCATCTCCTCCACAACAGATTCTAAATCCCTCTGCGATTCACGGATAATACCAGCAATATAGGCTTTTGCAATCATGTTGTCGGCAATACTAGTTAGTTCCGTAGCCCCCCCAAATGTCTGCAAAGGCTGAGGGATAGCCCATTCCTTTCCATCGAAGCAACTCCTGCAAATATTAAGGTCGAACGAATCCAATGTATGGTGCACGCTCCTTCCCGTTCGGACAACAATCAAATCGATGTTAACAATCTCTTTTTTATGTCCCCCGAAATCTTGGTACGGCTTGAAAGGCATGGTTTCACCACCATTCACCAATAATTCAATCCATCTACCTGCAGCTATCATATGCTTCCTGATTCTCTCACCTCTTTCGGATGCATCCGCGTAGCTATATTTACCATCATCTCGATTGATATAATACTCTACATGTGATATATTGCGATCAAATTCACCATGACTGTAAGCAGCGCTACAACCAGCAAACACTTGAAATTCGTCCAGAAGCCATTTCCTCACAATTGGTGCCTCTGTTTCGTGGACAAAGATGTCAATGTCAGTATTAGGCCACGACTTCCCCGACTTCCCCAAGATAGTTTGTACAATTGAACTCCCACTTCAATTAGGTGAGCAAAACACGGTGTCGATTCAAGAATATAGTACTAACTTAGCCGAAGGACACAGTACGCAAAACTAAACCTCACTGCATACCCAGACTTACCTCAAAACAATAGAACCTCTTGGTGAGAACTCTGTCATGTCACAGAACGATTGCAACGGGTCTGAACTCCTGAACTTTACAGAGCCACTTCCCATAACCCTTCTAAGGCTATTACCAAGAGATCCAATCAACAGTGGTTTATACCTTTTCTCGTCAGTTGGGTAGGACATACACAGATTAAACACATCACTAGGCAACAGGTAACTGGTAACATTCTTTAGTGTATCTTCGGGCAAATTGTTTAAAATCATCTTGTATATATAATATATAATATAATAATATATGTGTATATGTAAACTTTGTGAGGTATAGGCCCACCCTGTCAAGCTCATCGTTGGGGGTCTATAACACATCCAGCCCTTCACCCAACGCTAAGTTATCCAGCCTTTATATTATGTATTGCAATATAATCCATGGTTGCTGATAATGAAGGATTTCATTTATAAAATACAAGTCTTCACCAATGTGTCATCACTGATATGCTGGTAGCTCTACTTGTACATATCTATAACCACGGTTCCTCCATCAGTTTGGCTCGCTTGATGGTATTTGGTATGTGGTGTTGTGTACTTGTGAGGGCAAAAATACAAGCCAAAATGGCCAAAATTCAAAAAAAATATGGAATACTCTGTATTTTATAAAGGTATCTTTGGGTATAATTGGCAACATATGGGTATATAACTAGTATATATGGGTAAATGATTTTGTATTTCTTGCTCTATAGAATGCCCAAAATACAAAAATGTATTGCCGAACCCTATTTGTGAGATCCGAAAGATCCCATACAATCAAAAAAGCGTTTGATCGCCAATACAGACCGCAGAAATTGAATATGGATAAATGATTTAGAACACAATATGTAAGAATACTATAAAGAAGAATGTTTTATGGTTAATTATCCCATTCTCCTCTTCTCCACCCCATACAGTCCATCTCTAAAGATGAGGAGTCGGAGTACCACAAATCACAATTCCCTCATAACACAATCGAAATCATCATTGTTCCAAATATCCTGATTGTAATAAATAAAATGTGCACTTGTCTCAAGGTGGAAATCCCCAAACTCATCCAACGCCATTAGATAATCATCAATGCTTTGCTCAACAGTGAATATGTATCCCTTCCCCCAAGCCACTTCCATGTAGTTGTTATAATGGGTACTGCTGTATTCGTTAAGGAGGAGGATGTTGGCAATGTGATGATTTGCTAAAGATTTCAGTGTCACAGCCGATGCATCTTCTTCGGAGGATGACATGACAATCTCAACAAGAGATGAAAGAGTGTCACCATTGGTCGGTACACCATAACGCTCAAGCAAAGACCGCCGGAAGGTACGAGCTACCAACTCACTCCGACAACCCTTCAGCTCCTCTTCTACCTCTTCACATAAGTTATTATAATCTTTATACATAATGTTATACTTGATATATTAAATGTATAATATATATTATGTGTTGGGAGGGTATTATTTATTTATTATGACCGAGGATGATGTTGAGGGCTGGATGGCTGGATGATGATGTTAATAGAATCATGGATGGGGCTGGATGAACACGAGTGATCACCGACGAGCTAGAGGCACATCACCTTGTTGGGATAATCATCATTAAAATACACCAAATGTTGAGGATATGCTGATTCAACATTATGATCGGATATATTAAAAGTTCTATGTACAGTTCGGGGGTATAAATGAAGAAGATACTCCATAATTTCGTATCAAGCATACTCGATGTAGGAAGGATGAGTTGCACAAGTCATCGCTTAATGTTGATATAATCTCTAAGAACCTTTTCAATTCACAAAAGATAAATCTTCTGATGAGCACAACACTCTTCTTCGAAAGTTCCCTACCCACTAAAACTACTACTACACACTTCTACTACTACTTACTACTACTACTACTCTACTACTACTACTACCTACATAACCGCGTCTTCTCCAGACATTGCAATTGCAATAAACTATATTGAACTTGACGCAGCAGTTAAACTTCGGAGCAGTCTTCTTGGTGATGGTCAAGTGACAAAGGGAATAGATGGGGGTATACACCGACAAAAATGTATTAAGGATACTATTAGAGGGGATCGACTAGTAACTTTCTGTCACAATTCCCCCGGATTCTTCCCGTGTATGAATAATAATTACCATACTGTATCTATTGCAAATAAATGTATCTTTTACTTTAGGTAATATATGTGATCGTCTTAAAGCCATTGGGCATGTAATTGTAGCAACGTGTCATCTGATGATGTCTATTAGGACAACCATGGGTGAATTAAAGCTTCGTCAGTTGAAATCCTTTCTCTCGGGTCTTTCACCAGTAGCCATTGCAGTAAGTCTCTCGCCTTTGATGTAATGCATTTACGCCCCCAAACAGACGGGGACGAGAGATCTAAATCATTGTTAAGGGTGGAATAAAATATCTCCCGATCATTGTCACCAAAAAACGGCATACAGGCAGAGAGAAGGATGTACATTACAACACCAACAGCCCAAATATCAACTGATTTGTCATACTTACCTAAAATTTGTTCCGGGGATATATAGTACACTGTACCGACGAGGGATGTCATTTTATCGTCATCGTCTTTATGAAAGCGTGAGAGTCCGAAATCTACAAGCTTTACAGTCGCTTCACAGCCGCAGCCATCAAAAAGCACATTTTCCAATTTTATATCACGATGGACTATTCTTTTGTCGTTAAGGTAGGTGAGAGCAGAAAGCAGTGATTTTACTACACTGGAAGCCATCTGTTCGGTAAAACAACCGTCATTCATGCATTCCATTTTGTCCAACAGATCACCGCCACTATATTTCTCCATTACAATATGCACATGACGTGGTTCTTCGTAATAATCGATCATTTTAACAATATTGACATGGTTGATTGCACCCATTATTCCTATTTCATTATACAAGCGACAATCATTGATGCCACATTTTTTAATACTTTTCACTGCAAATTTATAGCCAGTCCTTCGTTGGGTGCATATACGGACAATACCAAAACGGCCTCTACCAAGGATGTGAGATAGGAGGACATAATACCTTTCGCCAAACAAATCAGTTGTCCGTCTATAAACACAATTACCCGGCAACGCTGACATATCCTTGTTGGGTATGATGATGTTCCATAAGAAAAATGATACAACACAAAGGATGAGCTCTGCATACCAGTAAGGAGGGGGGCATCCTACTTCATCCAGCCAGCCATCCAGCCATCCAGCCATCCAGCCCCATTTTTAATCCAGCCCCAACGCTATATAATAATCGTCATAATGTTCTAGAAGACTACAACGCTGAAACGCATCACTAAATCAAAGAGAAAACCAGAGAATCATGTCAAAGAGAGGGCCATCCTCGGCTGATTTGCATTCAATTCAAAAGAAACCAAGATCCCTATCGATTTCTCCTCCGCCCCCAAGTTCATTCAAGATAGTTGTTCAGGCGGGTTTTGGGGATCAGGGAGAAGCTGTCGATTGGGATTCACTGGTTAGAGATGAAGGTAAAAAGGACGAGACACTGGGTGTTTGGACTGAAGGGCGCATTGAACCTGAATGGGTCGATTCATTGCTTGGAAAGGATGTAATTGTTCCGGGTTGCTGGGTCGCTTCACCGACCAAATCCCAGAGAGGTTTCATTACAAACTTTCATGACAATCTCTTCACAATTTACTTTCACGTACTTGACACGTTCTGTACTATATCATACCCCGACATCAAGAAAATAATGGATTACAGCCAGTTCAATATCGAACCCCAACATCTACCATCTTACATTCCAACAGTCCTCAAATTAGGGTAAAAGAACGAGAAGGTTAAGCCATTCGGTATAATTTTGGTTAAGAATAGAAGCCAGTCGCATTGAAACGAAGGGAGGAAATGTATGTCCACCAAGCCTGCTAACAGTACCAGACTATTCATTTCATTAAACCTAGTCTGTCTTTACTGCTGATAAAGAGCTCATTGTGTCCTCTGGTTTGTTGTAGATACCATATTAGATAGCACAAATTACCATCGTACCTGTAGGTACACAGCTCTAGCAAATAGACCTCAGGGAGGAACCACACCCCAAGGGATAATTATAAGTCCCAAGGGAGAAGAGTACTAATTATTGCAAAATAAATTGTGTGCTATGGGATATTGGGATATTAATAGCTGTGCTACTATAGTTATAATTGGTGCTCAAAGATGGAGTTGGAGTTTCTAGACTTAGAGATCTAACTTATCGTCATTACCAACCACCACCTCATCCACTCTCTGCTCGTCGATACTAGCTCATACCCTTCAATTAATCCAATATACGGCCCAAACAATTTAACTATCCAATGTACGCCAAACAGTCTCAGTCTCCTCCCACCTATACAATTTACTATGAAACAAAAGGGGGGAATAAATTAAATATTACGACAAGTGGCAAATGGAAATATACACAGAGAACAGCTCACCTCACGCTCTCCACGGATACGACGAGCAAGCTTCATATCCTTGACCATGATTGTGACACGCTTGGCATGGATGGCACACAAGTTAGTGTCTTCGAAGAGACCAACAAGGTAGGCCTCTGCTGCCTGTTGTTATTTAACAAATAAAGAAAGAGGGCGATTTACAAGGTAACATTTTATCTCTAACCAAAAAGCATTACATAAGAATACCAAACACTAACCTCTTGTAACGCCAACACGGCACTTCCCTGGAAACGTAGATCACTCTTGAAATCTTGGGCAATCTCACGTACCAAACGCTGGAAGGGAAGCTTGCGGATCAAAGTGTCGGTACTCTTTTGGTAACGACGGATCTCACGAAGGGCGACAGTTCCAGGACGGTATCGATGTGGCTTCCTGACACCTCCTGCGGTGGGTGCGGCATTACGTGCTGCCTTGGTGGCAAGCTGCTTACGAGGGGCTTTACCTCCAGTGGACTTACGTGCGGTTTGCTTTGTCCTGGCCATCCTAATATTCGAATGATATAGCAAACGAAAAGAAATTTATGCGATGATGATTTGTGATGTTTGAGGGCTGGATGAATCGAACTGGCGTTGAATAGGGGCTGGATGAACGGTTGCTGCAACATTCAATGCAGTATTACATAAAAAGGAGATTGTTAACACACAACACTTACCATGCCAAACAATTTAGAATCCAAGGGTGAGCAGAAGAAGTTGGGTAATATCATCAAGGAAAAGTACAATACTGGTGAGCTTCAATACCGATTGCAACAATTGTTGAAGAAACAACGTGAGAGACGGCTGAGACAGGTGACTGAGTTACACAACGAGAAGTTGTTCGAACAACCCCCACCAAAAGAAGATTGCCCCATCTGTATCATTCGCCTACCTACACTTGTTACGGGACGGAGATACATGTCATGTTGTGGAAAACTTTTATGCAGTGGGTGTGTTTATGCTCCCGTTTATGACCATCGAGGCAACATAGTTAAAAAACGAAGATGTCCATTTTGTAGAGCCCCATATCCAACTTCAGTAAAGGAAAACATCCAAAGGTATAAGAAACGTGTAGAGATGGGTGATGCTGCTGCCATGCAGAAAGTAGGAGAATGCTATAGCCTTGGTAAATGTGGTTTGCCACAAGATATGACCAAGGCATTAGAATTATGGCATCAGGCGGCAGAGCTTGGTTGTGCTGAAGCATATCTCGATGTTGGTTACGCTTATTACAATGGAAAGGGAGTGGAAATTGATAAGAAGAAGGCTAATCATTACTATGAGCTTGCTGCCATGGGAGGGAATGAAGTAGCAAGGTTCAATCTTGGTAGTATGGAGGCAAGTGTTGGCAATTTTGATGGAGCATTGAAGCATCTTATGATTGCTGTAAGAGACGGAGATGCTCGATCGTTAAAGGCAATTCAATGGCTCTTCTCAGGTGGATTTGCAACAGAAGACGATGCAGTAAGAGCTTTGCATTTATATCAAGATCATTTTGATGAGATAAAAAGTGATCAGAGGGAAAGAATCGACGACACGAACGTGGGTTGCTGTTACTATGACATACAAACATTTTTTGAATCATGTGATATTTTTTATACAAGTGCTATTACTGGCACTTGTATAAATATTACTGGTGAGTTTATATGTAAACTTCGTGAGGTATAGGCCCACCCTGTCAAGGGCATGGGAAGAGGAAGATTGGACAACAGAGAGGGACAGGGAAGATGAGACAGAAGAAATACGATTTGTTGATAAAGGAGTTTAGTTTTGTGACGATATAAACCAAACTTAACTACAGTGTTGACAAAGTGATTTATAATCAGCAACCAATCATATACCAAATTCCTAATGAAACCTTTAGTTTATTTTGTCTGCATTATCATTTGTAAGAGATACGAGGTTTCTTAGAAGCGTGTGTGAACTCTTTAGTAGCCTCGATCGCTCGCTCTTCTGAAGGTTCTGTCCACGTGAGTTCTTCAAGAGTACCATGCTGTTTGTAATACTGAAAAAATTTCCCAGGTCATCCACACATCGGTGACAGCGAAATGGGCATAATCATACACACCGCCAGAACATACACATTCGTGTAGTTGTCGGAGACTAAATCCATAACGTAAGAGAGTACAACTAAGACGTTTCTTGTATAGCCCTCTTTGTACAACACCAATTATTCAAATTAATATTATATTTAGACGTGCCACCCACTGCATAAGTTTAGTACTAAGGTTGTGCCATTGTCGTTCCTACTACACCAACAAAACAATTCAACACTAGCATCCCGTGATTGACTTCCTTATACAGGACACTCTCAATAAGATGGGTTTTTCAGAAATACATCATCCACTTTTCTTCTTTCTGAAATACTCCTTAGCTATTGCTCTGTATAATGCTTTCTGAGTATATGTTAGTTGTTTATATCTGGCCGAGGCTTCTGCGCGAAACTCATCTAGAGTTTCTGACTTGTTGTTCCACTTAAACTTTTTATTGTTGTTCCACTTAAACTTTTTAACATTTATAAAGATGGGTCTCAGTCTACTATTTTCTTTGCATCTCTTCAATTCAACTAACCAATGGTGTAGGAACTCTTCTGCATTATTGAATTTAGTCTCCAGACGCTTCTCCTCACTAATTTGAAATCTAAAAACATCCCACCCATCGGAAATTGAATCTTTCGTATTCTCGTTGTTGTTCTTGTAGTTCTTGTTATTGTTGTTGCTGCTGCTGCTGCTGCTGTTTATAGTCAGTGATGTTCGGTCTTTCTCCTTCTTTATAATAATATTTGTATTGTTAATTTCCTCGACAGCAACATTACTTAGCAAATATAACCCGTTTTTGCTGAAGCATTTATCATCATTATAATAAATAAAATCTGATGTGTGTGACATAATTCTGGCCACAATATCAACACCAACTTTTATTATGCTTTATAAGTGAACACAATTATTTTGCAAATGAATTATATCGATTTTGTTGGACTCTATTGTTTCCGGATCTACCTCTCTACTTACTGTTGCTATATTTGATGACAACGATAATGGTTTTATGGCTGCATTATCGATAACTAAAAACACGAAATGCAGAATGCAATATATGATGCGCCGCCCATTTGCAGAAGGAGTATTGAAAGAAATGGGCATCTTGCCCACCCAAGCGCCCGGGGTAAAATTTCCCGTACAGCACTCGCAATAGCACCCGCCCCTCGCCTATATCATCCAGCCCCTATGGTGAACATCATCCAGCCTCTGCAAGAAGTGTTATAGAAGATAACCATGACGCCCACTTCATACAGCCGTATCATAATAATAACACCTCTGTTATTATTCATGTTACATGATTATCATCGGGTAGATTGTAGTACGATAAGAAACAGAAACAATCATGACACTCGAGGGTCCTGACTTAGTTGCAAGAGCATCATATGCCTTCAAGAAGCAATTAGTTGTAAAAAAAGTGGATTCCATTGTCTACTACTTGAGCGATCTATTTGAAAGTAATGATTCCGTCTATCGTGTCGTATTCATACAATTACCAAACGCTATTTGGTATGTAAAAGCACCGTTCATCAAGATGATGTTGGAGAATGCATTTAATGGCAACGAAGTACCATATTGGGTAACCTCTCTTCGAGAACTCTTCATTCGTAAACAACCACATGGTCCAAATCGACTAGACAGGAAAAAGAAGAACAACGGAGAGTTGGGTTATCCCAAATCGATGATTACTTTCACCCACAAGGTAAACCGCGCAGCATCGTCACTTGAGCGTCACTCGCTGGGTTATGCTATCGCAAAAATACACAACGTATTTGCAAATAATATGAATGGATTGCATGAGGCTCTTCATTCATGGTCCTGTGAGAACCAGCCAGGTGTTATTAGGTACTTTACAGAGAAGTTCGATCAAGAGGCGCTACTTGTCAAATTTAAGAAAGATATCAATAAGACATTCAAAGCTAAGCGTGTTCTTAACACAAAGGTTGCATTAGATAGGTTCATGTTAGATTGGGATATTAAGAAGTTTGTGAAGAACGATATTGGTTTGAATCACTGGCCAGAAAAGGAGCTCCGTTACATTTACAGGTGCGTCACTCGGGTTCCTGACTTTGATACAATTCAAGAAGTCTCTATCAAAAGTGGAAATGAATGGTAACGGTATGATGGAAACTAGAGAAAGATCCAATGCGGTCCGCTAAGGATATGTGTGTAAAATGATACGTCTTTGCAAGTCATGTGGGTACATAGAAACTAAAGAGTAACTAACCAGTTATAAGGTGTGAATACACGCTAGGTCTTGCACGCGTAACTTCTACCGTTCTGTGGGTTGCCGTTCCATCTCTTATTTAATAAATGTTTCCTCATTCTTTGTTGGTGTGTTGAGCTTGCGCTTCTTTGGACTTTTCTTCTTTGGAGACTTCTTTTTATCGTCATCTTGATATAACTTGATTTGGTATGATAGTCCTGTTACACCAAATAATGAAAGGATTGATCCATCTTGGATTTGTATTGCTCGTCCCAATGGTGCTTTTATTAATTGGCCGTCAAGCCAAACACAATGATCACCAGCTTGTTTTCTCATTCCCAAAGAAGCAATAGCGGCTTTATCATTGTCCCCACTTTTAGGAGATGACTTCTTATTGTTATCACAATCAACTGATGTATCACTTTTCAATTTCGCATTATCAGCAGAGTCCAACAGATCAATAACTTTGCCCCCTTCTATTGGTTTATGCAGTGATACTTCACAGATTACTCTTGAGATCTTGGTCCACTCGATTCCTGTAGTTTTACTACTTCTCCCTAAAGATACTCTAGCCGCTTCACTACAATCTTGGTATTTCTTTGAATATATTACTTTACTATTTTTATTTTCATCGCAACTTTCATCATCGCTTGAGTCCGAGTCCAATTCAATAATATTATTCACTTCGGATAATACGAGTGTAATTGTTTTTCGTGGTTGATTATACGCTTGCTCGGCTGTCTCAAGTTCTGTTTTTGTGGATGGAAGTTTAGGAGAGCCGCCTCGACCTGGTTCAATCTTATTTGGATATTTACCACTACGTTTGAGAAGTTTACGACTCTCGCTTTTAGATAGAGGAAGAAGTACAAGTTTAGTCATCATATTATATATTGTTGATGGGTGTATATTAAGTAGGTATTACATAGTATGTGTGTGTGCTGTTGTCCTGTTGTTTTGGCTTTGTGATGTTTGTACGTCCGTATTTACATAATTATACCGTATTTGGGTAGGTACATCTCCCATTTACTATCAATAGACTCCCAATACAGGCGAGTACCTTAGGCAGTGCCCTAGAGCCAAATCTGAGTGCCTTATGGCCAAGACCTTATCTATTGGCATCCATGATTTGCTAAATGCTTTATGTGGAGCAAACGAAGACCAAGTATCAACTAACAAACTCTGCTACTTAAGCTAAGACTATCATTTAAGTCTCCCTACGTTTCTTCCTCTTCATTGCATTCTGTATATCAGCCATCGTACGCTTCTTTCTAGCTTTGTTTGGTGTCTTCTTTACTTTTGACATCTCTTTTGCTAGCTTGTCAAAGCCAGCCGCCTTCCATGCTTCTTTACGATTCCATGTCATCAATTGACTTGCTCCAATTGGTTTGAATCCGCTGAAGAACGAGGCGGTATACTTGTTCTTCCTCAGGTTCTCCATATACTGCAAAGAGTGTCTTCCGCGGTCGTTTCTTTTGATAGCAAGACGTATATGATCTCGATACTTTACTCGTGACAGAGCGACATAAAGCCCCTCCCAAGACATCCTCAACAACGGAATCGGATGTTGTGATACAAATATGATCAATCTTCGAATTGTCCTCCCCTGTGCCTTGTATATGGTTACTGAAAAGGCTGGTTCAATGGGAAAATAATCCTTCATTGGCAACGTTGATACATTGTATCCAAACCGCCATGAGCCAGCAATTGATTCATCCTTCCACTTTCTTATGAGCTCGCTACCCCATTGACGAGAGAGCTGGACAACAACACGACCGTCATCCACAAGTGAACCATGAGTCCATTCTTTTCTTTTCTTTCTGTTTTCCTTCTTCTTGTCTCTGGAGTCTCCGGGGAAGTCGGCAAACAACTCTATATTAATGGCAGCTGGAGGCCTGTCAAGTGTCATAACGAGTGATCCATCCGCTTCAAACTCTTCATTGAATATCATGTCTTCCTCCTCTGATTCAAATGATAGAGAATGGTACTTGATTTCGACACCATTGGCAAGACCAATATCAGTATTAATGTTCTCTGTTATATATCCAGCAGCTCCAGGTACAAACATCTCATAGAAGCAGTCTTCTTGCATGGCCATTGCTTCGTGATTTTGATTTCTTGGCTTGCCTTTCCAGTTCTTGCCGTCTCGCTTTCGAAGCCACCGCACAACCTTTGTATTGTGACGTGAAGCCCAACGCTTGGCTTGCAATGCATTCAACTCGTGTCTTTCGGCGTTTCCAGTCACTACCATTGTCGCAAATGCAAACTCGCCATCCTCATCCTTCATATCCTCTTCAGACAAGTCTTCGTATAACTTCAGATGTCGAGGGTGAAGTCTTCCTTGAGAGCTCATCTTTTGAAGTAATGCAGTGTGTTCAGGATCTTTTGATCTATGTTGCTCAGTGAGCTTGATATGCTTTACTCTCTGAAATAAGAGAACACCTGCCGTTTTGAGATCAAAGCACTTTTTTGGATCGAAATGACCCGACAAGAAGGCTGTTAAATCTTCACAATCATCGGCTGAACTGGCCTCCTTCTTACACACTGCTTCTTCGTACTTCATGGCTGCACCTGACAAAGAGTCGCCCCCCACTGGAGGAAGCTGATCGAAGTCTCCCAACAGCACGACTGCACGACCACCAAACGGCTTGCCACTATCTCGGTATAATTCCATCAATCTAGCGTTCAAATATGCAAGCATATACGGCTTAACAGTAGATATCTCATCTACAATGATGCATGATATCCTGTCAAGATCATACCTGTCCAGGAAACGCCTACGCTTGTCACTGCTCCAAGGAATTATGCGCTTCTTCTTAGTCTCCTCGGTGCCATCGCCTTTATCGATCACTGGTATGTCAAATAAACCAAGCAAGGACGAGCCATTGATGTTGACTGCGGCACCACCAACAAAGGCAGTCTTCACTAGACTCCCAACATCCATACACTTCGACATACCATCAAATGTTTCGACCAACTTGGACTTTCCATTCCCAGGCCCACCGCAGATCAAGAGATATGGTGCCTCATAATCATCAGCTTCTGATCTACCTTCATGCAGCGCAGTGAAGTGATCGCGAAGAATCTGTACTGCCTGATCTTTATCCGTCGATAGGTCTTGCTTCTTCAAATACTTGTCAACTTGCCTTACAATATTTTGAGGCACTGGACAGCAATTCTGAACAGTAGGCTTGTTGTCAAGAGCAGGCTTGGCTTCCTTCAGACTCTTATACGAATCTATATGTAATGGTATTTGCGGAAGTTTGCGATTCGACTTTGCCTTATGATGATATTCTAAAGCTTCGGGAGCACAATCTTGAAGAATGGATACACACTGTCTCTTGTGGATGTCGATTTTCTCGTTCTTCTTCTTCTGACCCGAGCTTAGTTCTGTAGTTTTAAACTGACAGTCATAATCGAATACATCTGAATGATTCTCCATGGCTTTTGTTTTGTATTCACGAGCCATCTGCTGCTGCTCTTTTGACCATTCAGTTCGATTTCTGCCACGATAATCTGCCAACATCATACGCTTAGCTGTATTCACTTTCCAGCCATGTATGTATCTCTCCATGAGCTCTAGTCTGGAGTGGTCGATTGCTCGATCACTACACCTCAACTTAGATTCAAACTCGAGGAAATCCTCCCACTTGTATTTGTAATCGAATTCGCAATCAATCGACAAGTCGTAAAAGTGAGTCTCGGGTCGAAACATAGTCAAGTAATGAAATGCAAACGTGTCTGCCTTCTTCTTCCAATGTCTTGCCTTCGATGGATTTGCTGGCTTCTTGCCTGGAGGTGGTGGCAATTTGCAGAAGAACTTTGGCGTGCACTGCTTGGATCTAAGAATTTGGCAATATTTTGATCCAATCGTTTCTTTGAGACCACTACCAAACTGATACTTCTTATTCGGTTTCCTTCCCGGTGTAGCTTCGTCTTCGTCTTCGTCTTTCTCTTTGTTAATGCCTACCTTTACAAGAGCACAATACTCCAATCGATTTAGATGCTTCAATTCTGGACCTCGGTAGCGATAGAGCTCTGGATATGATACGACATGACTTTCAACGCTGCCAGTCAGATCATCGTTGTCCATGTTGTATATTTTAGCATAACCATATGCTCCCTTGTCATGCCTCATATCAAACTTATCATAACAGTCATCTTCAAATGCCTTCCAGGAGTCGTCTGGTACATCGTCTTTATCACAATCGAGTCTTTCAGCGGTCTCTTCTATACTCTCATCTCCATCACACGACTCATCGGCACTAAACTCAGCCTCATCATCAGTATCACACTCACCCAAGTCTTCAACATTACCTCTTGGTTCAAAATTTTGGTGTAGACCGTGTTCGATTGTATCCAAGACGAAGTTCTTGTATCCTTTGGCATCGTAATAAGAGAAGATCTCATCTGTAATCCTTGCATCTAAGTCAAGCAATGCACCAGCTGCTTGAGTGTCCGACACTTCCATCTTCGAATTCAGTTTGTTAAGTGTCTTCTGTAAAGTATGTTGCACAGTTCGTTTATCTGTACCGGCATCTTCTGCAACACTAAGATATGTTAAAGCTTTATTTTGAGCATCGACAATCAAAGGAAGAGCATCTATGATTTCAACTCCGTTCTTGTTGATGTATGGTCCAATATAGAATAGGGCACCCCTACTTTGCTCTTTTGATCCAAGAAACAACAAGTTTGTATTGCATCCTAATAGTGCAGTCAAGAGGGGGTTGTAATCAACCACAAGTCCATTTCTACCTTGAAATGCATCTGATATTTTGACATATATCTTTTGGAGTGTAGCGGTATCCTTGACTGCCTGAAGAGCCTTCATGATGGAGTATAGTTTTGGCATGAACAAAGTATAGTAGACTCTATTATTGTCGTCCCGACTCTTGTGGCAAATTAAGTGAATCGTCTCGGCTGAATCCTTACTAGTAGCCTCGAACTCATGTCGCCGCTCAAAGATATCTTCTATAACCTGCTCATACAAGATCACATTTACATTCTTTGCCTTGGCAAACAAATGCATTTCCAACTCATCACCACCAAGCTCTCCATCTTGAACGAGCTGGGCATATCGCTCTATTGGAGATTGATTCTCAACACTAGATGTCTTGGTAGTACTCAAACGTCGAATGACTTCCTTCTCCAATGTTGAAGCTTTGTTATTAGATGGTACGAATTCTCGATGTGAATGATCTTTTAGATGTTTCATCAAGTCACGCTTCATTCCTCGAAGGGTGAGCTGAGATGATTTGATTGGATTGGATGGTTT
>Ga0214481_100397_pt1 | contig 22826 bp, 17 predicted proteins | sample M1_20Mar14CPVII9_4_FD_165057 | JGI IMG/M metagenome (GOLD analysis project Ga0214481, IMG submission 165057) | Marine eukaryotic communities from Monterey Bay, California, United States - M1_20Mar14CPVII9sort6BwellG10 | ecosystem: Environmental > Aquatic > Marine > Unclassified | place: USA...
GATTGATAGCGGGGATAGTGCTCAGTCTATGGACGGTATGTAGTATTTGTTCTTATCAATCTCTAATTTTTTCGTTTGGATAATAAACTTACCCGTTTCTTCCTCTATATTCTACTTTGGCAGTTGAATCTTCTTCCACAATATCCTATGAACAGGTGCACTGCAACATAAACAACTACTTGTATCTATTGGAATGCTGCTCCGATACAAAGCTCAAGACTCATCTAGAGGATGAACTAAAATCCCTTTACGCAGCATTAGAAGATGCCGCATCTCACGGTGGGAAGGAGAGGAAGATGGTGGATAGATCGGAACTTTCTCGGATTGATTCCGAGCTGCTCACCTGGTTATCAAGTGCATTGAATAAGATTGTCAAGGAAATGCCTGGTGATGGTGGCTGTCTGTTTTGGGCTCTTGGTGATCAATTAGGGTTAGGGGAAGGTGGGCATCTCCTTCTCCGTGCTATGGTATGTGATTACATGGCAGCCAACAAGGATAGATTTAGACCTTTCATTACAGGCGATATTGATGCACACATTGATCAGATGCGTCTTTCACATACGTATGCCGATCACCCTGAAATCATGGCTGCTTCAGAGGTACTGAATGTCAAGATTATCATCTATGAGCGGGCAAACGATGATTCTCCTACGGAAATTTTCCATCCAGATGTTGCCACAGTCGGTCGAGAGTTATTTATCTGCCGTCGGTTCGATGATCATTACGACTCCGTGTGGTCAAGACGCAGTCGTCCTAGACGTCATGGTAAGAATGAGACTATGTGTTGTATTCCCTTCTCCTCTCTTGGGTATACATTGGCTAACATTACCTTTGAAATTACTCCTCTTATTGTCAGCTGCTGCTACGGGTGTTATGTCATATAATCCAAACCTCAGTGTTGCCTCTCTCGTTGAGGAAAGTGATGCATCTTCCTCAGAGAATGTGACTAATCCTAAAGAGTGGGATCTAAAGGATGTTCTCTCTGCAACTGAAATCCTTTCTCCTGATGCAAAACAATGTCAAACTCAAGGGTGTAACCTAATTGCATGCTGTGGCTGGGCAAGCAAACTTGGTACGTAAATATCATCTTCTGTTTCATTATGTGCATCATGTCAGAATCTAACTAACTTCACATATCCTCATATCACATAGATCCAAATAATCCATCTTACTATTGCCTGGATTGTCAAGTCAAGTACTTCACACGTGATGAGGAAGATGATACTGGTGGGTTTCTTGACTCTCCTATTGTAGTTGAGAACGATACAGCTCAAGCTATGCTACTTGAAAGCACTCGATTTCCAATAGAGTCCCGTGCTAGAATGGAGGCTGCTGGAATCCTTCCCGAGGATGAAGAGAATGATGATGACGACGCGGATTACGATGAGGAGTCCACAGAACAATCAGATGATGACGATGAGGACCATGTTGAAAGTAGTGGCGGGTCAAAGAAAAGGCGTAATTCATCATCTTCTTCTAAGAAGGACAACAAGAAGAAGAGGAAGAAGCAACCGGGTGGAAGTGAGAAGAAGGAGAAGACAAAGTATGTGCCGATCGTTTTCCTTATGCCACTCTCTCCTTTGAAAATATGTGTGACTTATATTCTTATCATCCCATCTCATCTCATCTCATAGGAGCACCAAGAAGAAGGTACCAATCAAACTCCCGTCTTTTGATTCAACCGAATTTGCGGGCGACAGATGCCCTGAACAAGCTAAGTTGAATGCAGCTCTCCTATTAGAGTTATTTAACTCGAGTGAATCGGCTGGTGCTGGTAGCCACTGGCAGGGAGTACGTAACTCTTTCCACCGCGATGAGGAGGTTATGACCATGGATAAATGTCTATTCATGCAAGCCACTATGCCGCAAGAATTCTTTGATTTCATTGGCAAGGAAGGATTCAAAATTGGAGATGTCAAACCTGAGGAAGCAAAGGCACTTATGGACCTCCTTCCTGAAGGATGGGCCATTGTGGAAGATGTAAGTCTACAGTGCCCATGTATTTGTATCCTTTCTCTTGTCACCTTGTCACTTACAATCTACTAAAATCTCCTCTAACTACAGAAATATCCAAACAAATCAACGTGTCCAAAGAGGCTTGTATATCTCAAGTTTAGTATCCAACGTGTTCGTCAGCACAAGAAAACCTGTGAGAAGATTATCAACGACAAACGTGCGTCGGCCACAGACAAGGCATTTGCTCACCAAGTCTTGGCTGAGATGGAAGGGAAGTCTGTTAGAGAATTCCACTGCGTTTGGTATGTTGGTGAGACTGTCAGGTCTATCGAAGCTCGTTTCAAGGGGGACAAGCCATACCCTGTTCTTCTAGAGCAACACTTTGGAGTGACACACAAGTTTCAAATTGCCCAAGCCCCCGAAGGCACTGAGGCCTGTTCGGCAAAGTCTCTTTGTCTGATTCTTGAGTCTGCTGTCGGTGGATGTATTGAGGCTGCTACCAACAGAACTCTTTCACTAGGACGTGAGTTGGAACATGAATATATGCCATACTACCGTTTGGGTTGTATAAATGGAATCCATGCTGGGAGCAGACCATTTGGTAGCATGGATGGCACCATGCTTAACGCTTGGTTGCGTTGTAATTATGTTGGTAATGAAGACAAGCCTGTTAAGAGTGTAACATCCCACCATTCTGTTAACAGCTTTGTCTCGAGACATAGAATGGCCATCGCACATTACAATGGCATCACCAACGCAACACGGTCCTATGAGCCAACAATGAGGCATCTAAACAAGTTTTGGGGACACTTTATACACAAGAATAAGCGTGGCATGTTCAACCCAGACTTGATACCCGTAGCTAAGGAGAGAGTAGTGTTGGGCAATGGTACTGTTGTTGAGAAAGGCCAACGTTTCCCATGCTGGATCCACTTCATTATGTCAGAGAAGAATGGAGATGGAAAGGCTAGTCATGCAGTCAATATGTCCGAAGCCAAGAAGACCAAGAAGGCCAAGAAGCATGGCAAGACTCGCGAGGACGACTGGTTTCTGTACTGTGGTCAATGTGGAAACGGCAAGTAAGTTCGACTGTTTGTTTTGGTGTAACGTATTGATCTTCTATGTGGGATCTCATATACTTCATTGTTTACAGGGACTGCACCCTATCAACAAAGCAAGAGGCAGGTGAAGACCGAAAGACTTTCCGCTGTCTTGTTTGTACAAAGCGTGCCAATTTGGATAGGAGTGCCTATCTCGAGCGTAATTACCTGAAACCTAAGAAAGACGCTAATGAAGATTATGTACAGACTGAATTCCACACTAAAGATGAGATTATTAAGTTGTTGAATGCCCGATGCTGTGTTCGGGGCTGCAAGAGAGGTTACTCTTGGCGGTCTGATGATGGCCGAATAAGAGGATGTGATCTCGATGGGCTATGCAGGGTATGCAAGCCTCTTAGGGATAAGGGCACTGATCTTCCAAGGAAAGAGTTTCCCGTAATTCCTTACCATGGCAGGACAGCTGCTGGTTGTACAGCAGCATTTGAATACCAAGAAGATCTTGATAACTATTTGAAGATTACTCGTTAGATGTCTAAATAGTACAGTTAGATCATAATAAACTAAACCAAACGTATCCAAAATATCGACCCTTTTTGGTGTGGATGCTGTGGCAGAAATTTAGACTCCAACTGGGCTACTTATGATGTATCAGGATTGGAAACAACAGATCCAGGGATGGGAGCATTTTCAGGATATCATAATAGAGAATCATTTACAGCCAGAGATATAAGAGCTGGTGCCGAACTATTCATTTCCTATGGAGAGAATTGGTTTAGATCTAGAGAAAAGAAGTTTGGTCCAGTTCCTCATCAAAAGAACTACATCTTTGCAGAACGATTCCTTGTTCGTTGGCATAGAATTGCTAATAAACTCAATGCTGCTACAAGTTCAAGCAATAGTAGTGGTGATGTAAAGAAGGATTTATGGCATATGATTAGATCATGGCCATGGAACAGTAGATCACTTGCAGCACTACCAACGTCACTTGAAGGGGTCTCAGTCGCTAAAGAGATTGGTCTCAAAGGTGCTGAACTTGAAGGTAGTGTTAGAAGACCGGAGTGGTTAAGAGAACAGGGAAAATGTATCGACAACCTTGAAATAAAGCAATCAACTATACCTCAAGCTGGACGAGGAGCTTTCGCCAAACGTTTCATCCAGAAGGGTGATGTTATTGCACCTGCACCACTGATTCATCTACCATACAAAGATACACTACAAATGTACAACCCAGACTCTGGCAATACACCATCATCAGACAATAATCGAACTACTGATATCATTGGAGAACAGCTCCTTCTGAACTACTGCTTTGGACACAAGCAAGCACCATTTTGTTATGTCCTTATTCAAATGGAGTACCTTATATCAATCATAATTATCAATCTCCAAACGCAAGAATAATATGGCCTGAACGTCCATTGGTACAGAACTCAACATGGCTTGAACAAAATATAGACTATATAGATGAACATCTGGGCTCGGTTGCTTTTGAGTTTGATATTGTGGCTATTCGAGACCTACAACTTGGAGAAGAGGTGACTATAGATTATGGACACGAATGGGAGGAGGCCTGGAAGGAGCATGTTTCTACTTGGACGCCTGAGACTGATCATGTAGATTCGTCCAGGTTTAGCTGCATTGATGACAAAAGTTGTATGAGCACTCCTCCGATACGAACTCAAGAAGAACAGTTGGATCAACCATACCCTGAGAACTTGTCAATATATTGCTTTTTCAATGAGACAGATGAAAGAGTAGATGAAACTAGTTTTGATTGGGATTCTGAGCTTGTAAGTTGGTGTGGTGTTTTAGTTCTGTTTGCTTGCCTTCTTTTCTCATCAATATCATTTGTATTGCTTCTACTTGAAGGATGATTGGAAGCGAATTGGTTTGATGAATAAGTACAACTGCACAATATTGGAACGCCAACTAAATGATAGAGACAAGTATACATACACTGTTGAATTGTCACTTCCCTTCGACGAAGATGATAGTGAGGATGATGAAGAAGATGATGATGAGGATAGTGCCTTAGTCATACTGAACAAGGTACCGCAGTGGAGTATAGTATTTGTGAACAATCCATACACTGGTCCAATGCATAGACGGGGTGCCTTTCGTCATCATATGATGATTCCAGGCGATATGTTTCCAGAGTCATGGAAGAACTTAATGTAAGCTAGCTAAAAAGAAAGGTGTCATCTGTTGTCTAATACTTCATTATATTTGATAATATATCTAAACCTGACCTGTCCTATACACCTATACACCTAAGCGGCCCTGGGTAATGCACGTATACATTTTGGTGAAGTGTTGCCAGTAGCAACAATAGCCTTGTTCTTCACATATTGATCAGCAACCTTGGAGTTACCACCAGCAACAACAATAGTCTTGTTAGTCTTGTTCACATAATGATCAGCCACCTTGGATATAATAGTTGGTTTCTTCTTCTGTGTAACAGCAGAGGATGAGGATGAGGAGGATACCATCTTGGATACGCTAACAGGCTTGGTATGCCCAGTGATGAGCTTATTCTGTGCTTCCATAACATCGATTAGGTCAGTGATGGATGATAACCTAAGGTAGAATGTTTGACGTTCAGTAGGTGAAAGAATTTCTCTTGTGACCAATATCGATGTCAACACTGAGGCACCGATGACAGAGGGTTTGCAGAAGGTAAAGTATATGTCGGTGGATGTATACTCGATTTTCTTCTGTATAGCCTTAACGAGGGCCTTATTGTTGTTGTTCAGTTCTGGTGGTAACATACATTCCATAATGTGACGAACAAACTCCATAGGGGTGGGTGTTGAAAGTCTAAAATCAAGGGCGAAGATGATATCCTCTTCGCTATCGATGATATCTTCCTTGGCGTAGTATCCCTTGCATAACTTGGCAAGGGTATCAACTGATAGTTCTACATTCTCATATAACTTGACAGCAATGTAGAAGGAGGTGATGGCGGCAAGTTGAAATTTATACTTGTCTTGTAATGCCGCGCGGCTCTTGCCCTTACCGGAGGAGAGATATCTATCAAAGAATGAGATTGCAATCCATACAGTCTCGGGTGATAACTTGAGAGCCTTCTGTACTTGTTGACACCATGTAACCATTTGGGTACGGCACTTTGCATCAATCTCGTTGTTCGTCGACAGTTGGAGATAGTTTATACAACATGAGACTTCATCTTCTTGGCGCCTCATCGCTGTAATGCGGGAGAGTGTTTCATCGTTGGTATCGTTAATAATTGTCATGGTGGAGATGGAGATAGTAGTATATATGGAGGCTATTGCAATGGAATTATGGTGATTGCAAACAGTGAATGAGCAAGAGCAACAAAATGCACGGCTAAAATGGGGTATCTTGATGCCGAGCGGGGCTCAAGTATTCATGAGAGCTTGTTGGGTAAAGGTGGTCATTTATCTTAGAGTCTCAGCCTCTAATCGTTATATTAGCTGTGGCGGGTCTATGAGCCATTTGAAGAGGCATTATCGTCGAGGTCAATTTGGTACTCCTAATTCAATTCAGCTGATACGATTGCTCGACTATTTGTCGTTTGTGGTACTGCCCTAGGCCTCAACATGATGAGAAGAGTTCAATAGCCAAGGCTCAGTACTTGTGAATTAGATACTTTCCGATTGCTTGTTGCCTATCTCGTGTTTCAGAGAGCCAAATTTTGTATGAGGATGATCATCTTCCAGGTTGCAACATGACTGTGTGCATTCGTATCCAAAAGAATAACTTACTTGATTAGCTCTTCGAGTTGGAAGTGTCTAGCTTCAAAGTGTACCTTTGCATCTCTCTTCCATCCACTAATTACAACTCCACTAGATGTGCACTTGATACGAACCAACTATATTCACTCTCTTGTTCTAGTACCCATCGAATTGGAGTCTTGTCAGTACACAATGCTTTGAGCAGTTCTCCAACATGATGTAGATATGGATTCGTTGCATCTGTATCACCATCATTCGTCATCAACATATCTTCAACTGGAACATCTAAACAAAGGAGTTTCATTGTGTTTCCATCTGCATTGACATTGATATCCTTTGCCACAGATTTAGGATCAAGTATCAATGTTGCAGAGCGATAAACAGGTTTCAAATTCATTGATTTCATTCCAGTGGATATGCTTGGAGCATCAATAAGAAACTTTGACAAAGCCTGGGAACTTTGGGAATACGACCCTTCCATGAATGAGGTATCTACTCCATCTACTATTATGTCAATTAATGGCGCGACTACGACCAACATACCTCGATGAACACTTGTTGGCTTACTACTAGAAGCACCTTTCATCGTTATGAGAGGTGAATGTTGTTGCGTCATTTGATAAAATTGGGAAGCCACTTCCATTGTCAACGGCTGAGAAGCAAAATTCTCATCATCTCTTGTAGTTGGTCTATCATCATTCACAAAATATGGATGATCTGGGGTTAGTATTGTTGCTGTGGTTTCTCTTGTAGGAACTAAGAGTAATGAACTGCTTCCAAGAGATGATTGATGCGATTCGATGTATGTAAGTAATACAGTTGATCCCTCATTCATAGACTGTAGCAATACTGAGGATATAGACTTTGGAATCGATGACATTGCACTAGAAACACGCCCGTGACTTGTAGTGCCGCCTAATCCAAGAATGTCATCACTTCCCTTTCCGTCTGATAATGTGACGTGTGTTAAAACTGCATCACTTTGCAGTGTTTTACTGGGTGTTGTATATGCCGCGGCCTTTTCACAGCGGACAACCTTCACAACTATATTACTTAGCATGTTGGGAGTCGTAATATCTCTCAGTTTACGCCTCTGACATGATTGATTTGTTGACAACATTGTAGATGGCTTTGCAAACTGAGACTTTGCAAATGTACAATACCAAGACGCTAGCTCATCAACAAGCTCCTTTTCAGTTTCCATACTAGATGGTAAATTATGTTCCCATTCTAAATCATAACTAGTTGTAGATTGTAATTCATCGTTCTTGCGATTAATTCGGCATAGACGGGCAACTGATGGGCCCGCAGATAATTCTCTCCATGATGGAGCCAAGTCACATATAATATTGAGCAAACCCTGTGCATCCTTATCTGATGTTGTCTTTTCAATAGAGTTGTCAACTCGCTTTCTCTTCTTATCATTACCCCCTGTAGGAGATTCAGTCTGATAATCAGTCCTAACTTCTAATCGATTGAAACGAACTATATCACCAGGTTGTAACTGACCCAACCCCATTCTTGAACTAGCATACTCGTCGTCATGATTGATTTTGCTATCATTATTACCCACATGTTGCTTTCCACCTCCATCTACCCCCATTAATATTGCCAAACTTGTATCACTTGATGAAGAAACACTAGTAGAAACTCTTGCACATTGCCCATTTAATAGAGATTGATCACCAATCAATAGGTTTATCCTTGTATTGTTGATATTGCCCTTACGTATTGTTTTTGTATTGGATGTTATCGGTTGTGCTTCTTGACGATTTGGTGGAGAAAGTACTACGGCTACAATATCTGTTGCACCACTGCTGTTGCTTCTAATACTTGATTTATTCGTTTGGAGTGCAGCTGAAATTGTAAACTTTCCGGGTGATTTGGGTTTATCAGCACCAGGCAACTGAGAGAAACGATAATCATCACTATTATCATTTCCCTTAGCTGGAGTGGGAAGTCTTTTTGTTGTTGTTATTGTTGATGGCATATTATTACTATATTGCTTGTTCCAACCAATCGCTCCACACAAACAACACTAGACAAAATCAATTCAGATATAAAATAATACCACTTTGGCTAAAGTTAAATCTCACTACTACGATTGTCCTCACGCGCACGCATACGCCTACTTTCGATGATGCAATTTAGTTGTGCACAACCGACGACAATAACTATGAAGATTAATATTATAAACCACATATAACTCTACTTGCAATCCATTAACGAATCTACAACAACACTATATTGCACAAAGGAGGGAGGGGTACAGTTAGTTGACTATTGCCATTGCAGTCAACACATCCACTGCTAATGTTAGTTGTTTGTATCGCCATTATTACACTTCATTCACCTCTGGGCTTCTCTCTTTTTTGTCACATTTTTACTCGCGGCTCGGCCTCCTAGGAATGCTATTGCAATACCTACATAACTTAATCATGTCCATATATAGAAATCATCAAAGTTCCGGGTCGTGGTCTGAGCTATTCGTCGATATCTAGTGAGTATTATTAATTTTTATATGAGTACACATCATGTGTTCTCTAACTTTTACAATATAATGTGTATCTATATAATATAGCTCTGGCATTGCCGTGGGTATAGGTCATCCGAAATGGTTTATAGAAAATACAATTGATAAGGGATGGAAGGCAATTCTGGCATTGAGTGGTAGCAGTAGTACTGCTAATCAAAAACAATCTCATACCGACAATGATACAAAAGATTCATTATCGAATCAAGGTCTCAAGGTAGTTGGTGTAGGATATGGAAGAACGGGTACATATTCATTGGCATTAGCATTATATGAACTTGGATTTCATACACTGGTGAGTATCTAATAGTATGTTTTGTTGGGTTTTCTAATACCTTCTAATCTATACATTTATAATCATTAACAAGCATACACAACATTTATATGAAAATGGAGAGATATTTGATCACTTGACAAATAATATATTTTACAAGTCTATTCAAAATAATGAAGTGATTATGGGAGAGCCAAACTTGGATTTACTTTTGAAAGCTGGGTATTCAGCAACTATGGATCTTCCATTTGCGCTATACTTTAATCAGATTCTAGAAAAGTATCCGGAATGTAAATTTATCTTGACAGTGAGACCGTCAGAGGACTGGTTTCGAAGTTGGGAGGTATTGACAAATAGTATCACACAGCCGGCACAATATACATCGTTCATATTCACGCATGTTAAGAAGTTGGAATATTATATGAGGTGAGAGATATTCGGAGGCGTATGTATGATCTACATGATGTACATTCTCACAAGCTAACTTCACTTGTCTTCTATATATATATTGCAATTAGATGGCTATTCTCGGTAGTCAACTCGGACAAGACATTCCTCTCTCATCCGTTTCCTCTTCCACCACAAAACAAACAAAATGCAATCTCATCATATGAAAAGCACAATCAATTGGTTAGAGATAGTATTCCTGAATCACAATTATTAGAATACAATGTACGACAGGGATGGGATCCTTTATGTGAGTTCTTACAGATATCAAAGGAAGAATGTCCAAGTACAAATGACATTCCATTCCCCAAAAGTAATTCGGCCAGAGCTGTAAAGTGGCAAAGCTATTCAGCTTTCATCGGACCTCTGATATTGACACTGTTCATTCTTAGCTCATTACTGGCCTTCGTATTCCGTAAGATAGTGGGTATGCCTTGCGTCACATGGTGTCGTATACAAGTCAAGAAGAGGCGTGAGAGTAGATTTAAGGTGGATTGATGATAATGTTTGAAGGGTATCTTTGTTATCACACTGGGGTAGATTTGCATACGCTAGGGGTAGTACTATCTTTGTATAGATTGAAATCGTATACCGTAAAGTGTAGTTTATATATACTGGAGAAGTACAATAGCTAGAAGGATCACAAAAGAACATAGTAAGGAGAAGTGTATCAATGTTTCTAATCAAACTTTATTCCTTTATTTCTATGTCTACAGGATACCAATTCATATACTCATGATGCTCATTGTATTCTATTAGGATATGATCCCATTGAAGAAGAAGTAGAAGTCAATCGATCGTCTAAATCTTCTAAGCTCATCAACATAGCCAACGTTGGGTCTTCTACATCTCTTGCAATGTCCATGTCAATATCGTCTTCTATGTCAACGTTGTTGTAATTGAAGATACCACACATGAGCAAATCAGGATGGCATTCCACTGATATACAACTCTTTCTTGACACTCTACGAGTAGGTTGCTGCTGGATCATGGGCCTGTCTTCTGTCGATGACGACGACGATGATGATGATGATGATGACAATGATGTGCAACTGCCTCTCTTCCTGTCACGAGGAGGATCTTGGTGAACCTTGGTCGGGATAGAATAGTATAAGAAGGGATCTTGTTCCTTGATCAAATGAAGTTCATCAGCTGAGATGTCAGTGATATCATAATATTGTTCGTTGGTTTTAGCATCTCCGAGCTTTGTTTTCACTTGATAGGAGGAGAGCGACGATGATGTTGAGAAAGAGGAGGAAGTGGATGTAGTCATGATAGATGATAGAATGAATTAGGAGATAGTAGAGAATCGAAGTATGTTGTTCTGATACTGTTATAAGATTATGAGTTGATATTGATACTTGGTGAACAATAACAACCTTTCTATTGAAACTGGCCTTACAAAAAGAGCCTTAAATTGATGCAACTTGATGTACGCCGCACTGCCCTTCAACTTCAAGCCGACTGCTAATGAATAGTGAGTACCTTCTGGACAATTATTGAGTGTCTCGAGCTTTTGCAAAATACTGCATGCAATTATAAAAAGCCTGTAAGACCATTAATTGAGGTTTCAACAATATATTTTAGGGAAAACCTAAGTAGAGGTGAACTCCCAAAACTAAACTAAGTATGTTTCAGTTATGTTTGAAGGTTGAAGGTGCATGCATCAAAACCCCTGGTGCATGCTAATAACCAAACTATTGTGACCTAATATACGCCTGTGGTACCATTGTATCATCCAATAAGAGGAGTTGCAAAAGAATTAGGGTATTAAATTTTATATGAATGTATATTGCACAAGAAAGGATGAGTAATGACAACACCCACAATAACGAAGACGATGAAAATGAAACACCAGCTATTCAACAAATAGCACCTTCGTCGGTTCAACGTCTAGTAGCTGGACAGGCGATCACAGACCTATCATCAGCTGTAAAAGAATTAGTTGATAATGCCATTGATGCCGGCGCTACTCGTATACATATAAAATTATATGATCAAGGATTAGAGGGTATTGAAGTTAGTGATAATGGTGGTGGTGTACCATCTACATCACGGCCAATGATGGCTATGAAACATGCTACTAGTAAATTACGCAACTTTGATGATTTGTATAGTCAGACTACTACTGCTGCATCAGATGGTGATAGTGGTTGCAATTACAATAACAATAGTGATGGTGCATGTGATACTACATGTGCACCAACATTGGGATTTCGAGGAGAGGCACTCTTTTGTTTAGCAAATATTTCAAGATCATTAACAGTATCAACTCGTACATCAAATGAACAAAATTTAGGTGAACAATTTGCATTCAATACCGAAGGACAATTAATATCCAATTCTATTACGAAATTACCACGAAGTATTGGTACTACTGTTACAGTTAAAGGATTATTTGAAAGTTTACCAGTAAGAAGAGTTGATTTATGTAAGCGTATTAAACCACAAAGGATGAAATTAATGAAGATGATGCAGGGATATGCAATATTATGTCTTGGTACACAATTCAATCTAACAGATGTTCAGTCATCCGCAAATAGTAAGGACAAGTCAAAGAGTAAAATTGCAACAAGTGAATCTAGCAAGACATTAGAGGCACGTACTGCATCTATTCTTGGGACCAAGTTCCTTGCTGGTTTAACAAGGATGAATATTGATTTATCAAATGCTGTGAAGTCATCTGAAGAATCTACAAATAACAGTAAATGGAAGGTACAAGGTTTAATCTCACATGCACCATCCTCTCCACATCCAACAAATGCACGTGATTTACAATTCTTTAGTATCAATGGCCGTCCTGTCGATTTACCATCAGTATCTCGTGTATTGGGAGATGTATGGAGATTGTTCGATCCCACTGCCGAGACTAAAGGTGGAGGTGCATCATCATCATCGGCAGGGCGCAAACGATGTGCTTGTGTCTTAGCCTTTACTCTTCCCAATAACATGTATGATGTAAACTTATCACCAGATAAGCGTGAGGTATTATTTACAGAAGAAACAGCCATGTCAGATTTGATTCGAAATGGATTGATGGAATTATGGTCTAGTCAGAGCGAGGGGAAATTCAATGCCAATGAAGTAGAAAGTCGCAGTAATATGAAATCAAAGAGTAGTAGTAACAGTGGAAAGAATACAAATACTCTCAAAGCAAAAGATGATGATGACGATATTGACAATGTAACACCCAAACTTAGGAGAAGAAATACAGATGAAGGCTCTCTGGTAACACACTCTAATCCGAAAAGGCCTAAAGAGGCAAATAATTCAAGGACTGATATGAATAATGGCCCACCCTCTGTCTCTCAGCCAGAGGAGGGAACACAACAGACAAAGGAGAAGTCAGTACCAACACAGGATAGAGACAAAACAACCATATCTCAATCTCAGCACCTTGAAGAAGAAACAACACCCCAAGAGAATCAAGAGCGAACTCAAAGAACGTGGAGTCAAATGAAGTTACCTGAACGAGCAAGGGAGCAAGATCGGAGAGGATGGGAACAAATGCAGCTAAACTTTCAGCGTGTTGAAAAGACGCAACTTCAGCAGGATATGAATCGTATGCTTTCATCAGATGATGACGATGATATGGAGGAAAAGGTCTCTAAACAGTCGACAACAATTTCCAGCAAGCCATCTTCAAGTACAAATAAATCTACCTCTCGCACAAGACAGCCAAAGCGTCAAAAGCGCTATGATGCCTCCTTCTTGGACGGTTTTGCGTTTGGTACGGCAAAGTCGTCTGCTACTGCTGCCGCCGCTAATAGTGAAGAAGATATGGTTTCAGAAGATGAGCATCAAAGTGATAATGAAGAATCAGCAACTATCAATGTACGTGAGATTATAAATAATTCCAGGAGAGCATCTTCTCGACAACGAGAAAGAGGAAGCAGTGATAACAGTACCAGTAGAGGAAATGCTGCAAGAATGGTTGCAGGACGGACAATGCAATCAGAAGGGGGTCGAACAGCCTTACCAACACGAGGTACAAAAGCCCCTCAACCAATGCTTTCGTCAGACGAAGAGGACGATGACGATGATAATGTCCAGTCCGATGATAGTACTGATGGGTCTGAAACCAAACGAGTGATTCCTATTGAAGCCGAGTGGGGATCGTTTTCTGGCACTCAAAGTGTCATCTCTCAATATAAAGATGCAAGGCTCATGATGAAAAAGAATCGCAAGATCCTTCAATCGTCCAAACGGAAGAGAACAAGTAGTGATGAAGATGATTCAAACAATATTGATGTAGAGACTACAGTTAACCTGTGCAAAGAAGATTTCCTCCACATGTCAATCATTGGACAATTCAATCTAGGGTTTATCCTAGCTCGGTGTCGAAATAACAACTTGTGGATACTCGATCAACACGCCTGTGATGAGAAGTATAACTTTGAACGTCTTTGCAAGGAGACTGTTATTCATGAACAAAAGCTCATTGCACCTCTTGCACTTGAACTGTCTCCATCTGAGGAACACACCGTACTAGAACATATGGATGTATTTGAGCGTAATGGATTTCGCTTTTCCTATGATCCCGAAAAGGAGCCTCGTCATCGTCTTTCGTTGACTGCTCTGCCTCATAGTGGCAGTGGTGCCGATGGTAAGAAAGCTGTCCAGTTTGGGAAGGAAGATGTCGGCGCATTGTGTGCCATGCTCGGTGCCGACGGTATCTCAAGCTCACAGGGTTATATTGCTGGCTTTGATACAGGTACTGGTGGAGGGAGAATTGCAGGTGTCAATGCCGTACGAAGATATGCTGGAATGTCAGGAGGTTCTTCTGCTGATGGTATTGTTGGCTCGTCAATTATTCGCCTACCAAAAGCAATTGCAATGTTTGCCAGTCGAGCATGCCGATCAAGTATCATGATAGGCACTGCTCTATCACATAAGGAACAGTTGAACATTTTGAAGAAGCTTGACATGTCAGACATCCCTTGGAATTGTGCTCATGGTAGGCCAACAATGAGTCATATCCGAAGCTTGGTAAAGTGTTTACGTGAAGACGATGATGCCAACGCTTTACATGTTGCTGGTCCGAGCTTGTCTGTATTGTAAACAAGTGTACAAGTTCAAGTGGCACTTGATAAAGGAGGGGAAGTGAGAGGTTCTATCTTTTTAATCACATGAGGTAGGGGTATCCTTTGCCGTAGATGTTTATAGCATGGTTATATCCTACTCCTAAACTAAATGTATCTATAGAATGAGCTCTGCTACTATTTCTACTATGCCAACCAAGAACCACTTCTACACTAGACTTGTTGTGTGACGACCACACAGGTGCGTGTAGGAAAAAGATACCGCTAGAGATATCTCCATTTATATAGTTTCACATAGTGAAACATTGAAAGGAACTTGATGCCACCACTTGCATGCAATCGAGGTGGTCTATTGTCTTATAATCTTATAACCTGGTCTTGTTCGTATATGGTACCATAGAGATAGGAAAAGATATTGCAATTATAATATATCAATCATGAAGTTTCCAAAGATAAAGCCGGCTTTTCCCCTACCGAAATTCCATCGCTCTAATAAATACAATAAACAAGTAGGAGGAGATGATGATGAACAACATGAATCGATATCAGTTGATTACTTTGTAGATGCTGGTCAATATTCAATGGGTAGTATAGAGAGTATAGAATGCACGGCTGCTAATGATACTGCTGGTCAGCAAACTCGAGGATTGGTACTGGACAGTATTACCGAATCTGAAGAAGAGGGTAAAGAGGATAATATGGAATTGCAGATGAAGGCATCGTATGATAGTTACGTACAACAATGGAATAGTATGAATAACAATAAGTCAGAAGAATCAGTGGGTAATAACAATAATCAAGATACAAATATAAACCCAAATGACAATACATCGTATGATCATGCATTAAGGCAAGATACATCACAAGATTCTGTTAGCATATTGAAAGATCTTGAAAGAATACATACTTCAACAAAAAAGAATAGTAGGGGTAGTAATGCAGGTGTATCTGCTGGCCGATATAAACCAGATCGAACATCAATAGATAGTTGTATCCTTACAAAGAAAGAAAGAGAGGAGGCTGAACAGGAATTAACAACACAAATGTATGATTCTACCACAAGTACATATGATGCTTCAACGATTACTACACAACAGCAACAACATCATCATTCACAGCCTATTCCACTTCGAAGACATAGTAGAGGTAGTAATAACAATACCTACGGACTGCAATCTGTAAAAGAAAGCTCTCATCAGCTTCCAGCAGAACACTCAACATTACATGATTTTGTACAAGATATGGATGCCCAACTTGAGGAGGAGATTGCATCCTTCAACAATGTTAGTAAGGCAAGTTCCAAATCGGTACGATTGTCGGGAGTATCCAATATAGGAGATCAGGATGAAGGCCTAGAGATTGAACGAGTACCAACTATTGAAAGGGTACCCACCGATGAGAAGAACCCTCCACAGGAACATTCGTATGAAGAGTTTATGAACCTGGCGTTGGCAGAGACGTTAGAATCTGCGGCTGAACAGTGTTTCCAACCTGAGGAGGAATCTGGACATAGTAGTAGTAAGCCAGAATGGAGCTATCAACAACAAGTTAACGATGAGAATAGTGACAAGGAGAATAGGAGTCCAATAAAGTTGAACTCACAACAGAGATTAAGACCTTCATCGCGCGCTTCGACTTTATCCATCATGACATCTGTTCGAAGTATCATGAATAAGAGCAACAAGAGAAGTAATGATAGTGATGATGATATAGACAAAGAGAATAGTAGCATAGTATCTCAGATTAGAGGGAAGCCATCACATACTCCATGCAAGAAGAAAAGGGGAAGTTTATCAAGCATTATGAGTAAGACCAATATCAGTAAGAGATATCCTCCACCACAAAATGGTTCAGTATACATTGAATTCGGCGACAGTGAAGAAACAAGTAAGAAGGAGATCAGAAGTCAAACTAATAATAACACTGCAAGTAGTATCAGTAGAGCATCTTGGGGCAAACAACCCTCAGAAAAACCTACAAAGAGTATAAGTAGTAGAATATCAAAGAGTATTGCTTGGTCTACAGCATCTAAAAGTAGAGGCAGTAGAGCTAATACAACAATCATTGCTCAACCATACAATAGGAGCTATGAATTGGAGAATGATGAAAGAAACGAACCAGCTAACATCAATCGATCATATCAGAAGGAGGCAGAGGCTGCGTTATTAGCAGTCAAAACTGGAAGACCCGTACCAATCAATGGTTCAGGTAGTCGTAGTGTATCATTCAATCCGTCAACTAAAGAAGGACATGGAAATAGAAGCCTACCACAAAGAAGCCGCAGTGAATCTCCCTTTCATCAAGAAGCATACGCTGCCTTGGCTGCTGCCGAAGAGGCTAAGACAATATCATCTACTGCTAATAAGAGTGAACTACCTCGACAAAAACAACAACAAAGTGTTCGGGCAAGTTCTAGAAGCAACAATACCAATCGACTATCCTGTGCAAATTTAGCATCGGTATGGGTACCCAATGAAGCCTGTAAATCTACAAGACAATTTCCAAAACATGTTTCTGTGCTCAGCCCAAGTAGTACTAATAACGATGAAGATCTGAAAGCTCAGTATTCATCGTTCGGTAGTTCTCTTTCCCTCTCTGAAGAAGAGTATGAGATCAATAATATGAATACTAAGAGCTTTGATCAGCACTTTGCTAATGCAGTTGAAAACTGTGATGAGGAGAAACATTGTCTTCCAGATGGCGGAGTTGTCATGGGTGCTGCTACCTTGGGAGCTGCCAATAGTGCAGATAGAAGTGTTACCAAGTCAAGCACTAATAAGAACAGTACCAAGTCAAAGACCAGTAGTGCTGATAGTAAGGGTTCTAATTCTAACTCAAACGACAGTAAGAAAAAGAAGAAGTTCAGACGCATGCTGGGTGTCGGCGTGGCCACAGCAGGAATAGCAGCTGCGGTACACTCAAAGGATAAAGACGAAGACTCCAATGGAGGAGAAGAAGTGTATCGAAAGAACAGTGGTGAAGAGATCTCAGAAGGAGCAAACGTGCCTTCGCATGCTGTTAGAAGAAGTAATGAAACAGCTAGGGGTACGAGAAGTAGAGCTACTTCAACAGCAAGTCGTCAAAGTGCTAGACCGGTGTCGAATGATTCTGGAAAAGTTAGAAGTCGAGCTGTTCCAAGCAAACCCTCTGCTCCTCCTCCTGATGCAAGTGAGAGTGCTTCTGGTGTTCCTTCTGCACCTTACCCTCCTCTCCTTGCTAGCTCAAATGCAAGTACAACAACAATGGTTAGTGTAAAACCTCAAGCTCCGCCACAGCCACAACAACCAAGACGACCAAAGATTGATCACGATCAATTGATACAGAATATGATGCCCTATATAATCAACTATGGACAGCCACCTCGCCCCGATCAACTCCCTATCTACACTGGAGGACCACCGCCTATTAATCAGTCCTACTACCCAGGACCTCAATATTATCAGCCACCCATGTATCACCAGCAATCTATGAATGGTCAACCTCAAGTGTACTATTTTAGACAATAGAGGTACAGGTAAAATCTAAAATAAGTAGAACTTGTTGTCAACGTTAATTTTTCGTCTCTTGTCGTTTAGCCTGATCAGTTTTGGTTCTACCCTTGATATCGAACAATGATGGCATGTTTCTAACAAAGTAACGGTAGAACTCGTTGCGCCAGTTGTATTGATTATTTGATCCTTTCGCAATCCATGCTATAGCATGCGGTATAATACCAATATCCATGTCAATGAAAGGTTGCATATCAATAACGGGCTTGACATTGAAATTGCTGAAATGAACATCTATGATTTTTTGCCGTGCTACCTCAGCTTTATCGGTATTTTTGTTCAATTCCAAATGACTTGTGGTTTCATATGAAGACAAGACTCCTAAGTTTTGTATATAGTGATTGGACTGATAAGTAGCCATAATACTTTCTTCCTTGCAGAGAATCTGGAATAATGGCCTCATCTTATCAGAGTATATCCCTCTTCTGGAGAAGCCTGTAAGTAGGTTCTTTAGCTTTCGATTACTTGCAAGTGCATCGGCTAATAACGCAGTAGCTTCACCATTATCATTATACAAACTCCACTGTATATTGAGGGTCTCTAACTCTGATTTTGGATTCCTCAGACAGTCTGAAAGTGCGTCCCATCCTGCGGTTGTAATATTTCTGCAACAAGATAGATCCAAACTTCTCAAAGTGCTATTATTGGCCAGGGCACTAGTGAGGCAACCTGTTGATTCGCCAGTGAGTTCGTTACCTCTTAAAGAAAGATCCTCAAGAACACTCGTCGGGCTTCGTAAGAGCCCAAACAATCCCTTCCAAGCTGGACAGGAAATATCAGTATGACTAGTGTTACAAATCTGCAATGTTTTGAGCATGTGGCAACCTGGAGAGCTAGCTAGGTCAAGCATAACCTCATTACTGAGTTCGCTCATAGATAGACCCTCTAAACCAATATCAGGTTTTCTCAACAAGTCACATATATGTTTCCACCCAACGGAAGTAATGTTGTCATTATATGCCAGGTAGAGATACTTTAGCTGTGTGCTGGTCTTACTCAAGGCATCAGTAAGATATTTCACCCCTTCATCGCCGATATTATTTCCCTCGAGGTTGAGAGTGGATAGTATTGTTCTTGTATCACAAACGAAGGATGTCATGGTTATACATCCTCGATTTCCCATACAATTACCCTCCAAGTTTAGTGTAATCAAATTAACATGTCGAAGGAGAGATTTTGCAAGCACTTCTTCATCATACAAATCCGTATCCGTACAGCCTTCGATACCAGGGGAGATAGTAAGTTTCTTCAATGAACATGACTTGGCCAAAGCTGAAAAAAGATGCTCATAACCGTCATCATCTATATGACAGTACTCAATTTCCAGAGTCTCTAGGTTGTTGTTGTATTCGAAGAAAGGAAATAAAATATAAAATGGTTCTCCTCCTGTAAGAGTAACAGCTTTGAATGACAGCTTTCCGATGGATCTATTGTCAGATAATCCTTGGAAGAATAATTCCAATTCATCTTCATTGATCCAACATGGATCAGCAATTTCTAGCTCTTTCAGATGAGTATTTCTACCGATTGCTTCTCCTTCCCTTTCCCATGTCCCGGGAGAATAAATTAAATTAGACTCTTGTATGTATGATCCATATTGGATTTGTAATTTCGTCAGTGTTGGATCATCATTCCTCAGCTGCCGTTGAATCACTCGATGAGGGTCTGGATCGTATTCATCTTCAGAACTGCTACTATCGTACTCTTCATCACTACTAAAATCTTGTTCTATATCACTTCCGTCTCCGTTGCTATCTTGATCTACATTGTTATTATCAATATATGTTTCTTCCTCCATGTTTATTTATGATATATCGTACTGCGTATCTCCCTGATAATATTCTTCTTGCAGGCTCTCTATCTTCTACTAACTGCCAATACGTAATAGCAATTGCCAATGAAGGTACCAATAAAGATGATCAAGTGTTTGAGTATTATGTCCCATTTAATTTCGAAGACTCCCAATAGTTTAAGATCATCGTAGAGTAGAAAAATGGTCAACCTCAACTATGGTCAACCTCAACTATTAAACAATACAGCAGCTTAGATGCAGTAAATTCTAAACTAAGTAGACTTAGTTTGTACTATATTGTTCAAGCTTCACTGATTATTTTAAAACAATCTCAATTTAGTCGCCATGCTCCTATCTTATGACTTAGACTACTTTAGCCTTAGCGTCCCACTGATTACTTTAAAACAATCTTAATTCCATACTTAGTCGCTGTGCTCCTGCCTTATGCCGCCTCCTCACCATCCATTAAAAGTGGGTCTAGCTCCTGCATAGGCATCATAACCTCATGTCCTGCCTCGCCACAACCATCAACCCCATCTTCATATTCATATGTGGGTAAAGGAGGGAAAGCACTATCTTTACCACCCTCACACTTCTCTGTTCCAAACAAGGGGCGTTTCACAGCATCTCTAATCTCAACAAATTCTCCCTTATTCCCTGGTACCGCTCCTTTTACATAGATGAGGTTGCGTCCCCTGTCAATTTTGATAATTCTCAAGTTTTGCTTAGTAACTCGATTGCTTCCCATCCTTCCCGCCATCTTTTTGCCTTTGAAAACACGTCCTGGATCTTGACACATGCCCTTAACAAGAAAAGGATTAAGAATTAGGTCAATACATATTCAAATTCATAATAACACCATCATAACACCAAAGGAGAATCATTACAATCATATTAATTTTCGACATGTATTCATTCAGGTCAAAGTGAAGTAAATATCATTAATCCTTTTCTCCTCTGAACACAAAAACAACTTAGACTACTCACCGTACTACCGAGCGCTCTATGACTCTTTGAGGTACCGTGAGATGCAGGCATACCTTTAAATCCATGCCGTTTCATACCACCCTGGAAACCCTTACCCTTACTAATACCAGATACATCTACATTCTGTCCTGGTATAAAATGTCTAGCATGAATTTGTGTGCCGGGCTCGGGCATTGCATCCTTCGTCGTTACACGAAACTCCCGTACAATGTGTGGTGGATGTTCGTCAACACCATGCTTGGCATAATGTCCCATGAGTGGCTTAGTTACCCTCTTAGACTTTCGTTCACCGGCACCAATTTCTACAGAATCATACCCATCAATTGAATCACTCGTCTTATTCCTCAATACAACATTATTATCTAAAAATAATATCGTACATGGATGACGTTCACCCCATCCATCCCATACTGGCATCATACCAACTTTAATACCTAACGCGCCACAACGTTTATCACGTAATGTCCACTTGGCAGCACCTGATACCTCCTCTTCGAAATCCTCAAGACGGTAGGACATAACTAATGGACGTTTACGCTCTCCTGGTTTCCAATCACGATACTCTTTTCGTACCTTCTCCTCTTCCATTTTTTGCAATTCGGCATCTATAATCTTTTGAATTTCTTCATCGGATTTGTCAGAGTTGATTGAGTATATTTTTTGTGTAGGTGATGTGGTTGTGTATGTTCTTTGTTGTTGTGTATTAAGTTGTTTACTATTAGTTGGGTTCTGGCTAAAATTAAGATTGTTTAATAAAGAAGATATAGATGACGTATTGTTTGTCCTCTGGTAGGAGGCAGAGAGGATCCTATGCCCTATTCTACATGCCATGATTTGATCAATTGGGTGGTATTATGGTCTAGTAAAGATCAAATGAGGCTATCTAATACGCCTAAAAAATGCCTAAGTACTCACCTTCTATAACCCTAAATATCTCTAATTTCCCTCCACCATAAAAATATAGCTGAAAGTGTTATTGACCATGTTATACCCATGCAAGCCAAACAACCACTATTGCAGCACCTACATGATGCCATACCCCCACTTGATGGCCAAACATTGCCTGAGAGTCGGCAGGAAATCAAAATCTGAGGCAAGAAATCTACCTACATGTAACTAGCTGTAAAAGTATGATGGATGGACTTATAATCATGCTGGGAGTGTTCATCAACTTGTTATACACTCATACAATGCCAAACAACCACTATTGCAGCACCTACATGATGCCATGCCCCCACTTGATGGCCAAACATTGCCTGAGAGTCGGCAGGAAATCAAGATTTTTGCCTAATCTGAGGCAAGAAATCCGCCTACATGTGGCTATAAAAGTATGATGGATGGACTTATAATCATGCTGGGAGTGTTCATCAACTTGTTATACACCCATACAATGCCAAACAACCACTATTGCAGCACCTACATGATGCCATATACCCCCACTTGATGGCCAAACATTGCCTGTGAGTCGGC
>Ga0214481_100400_pt1 | contig 22689 bp, 21 predicted proteins | sample M1_20Mar14CPVII9_4_FD_165057 | JGI IMG/M metagenome (GOLD analysis project Ga0214481, IMG submission 165057) | Marine eukaryotic communities from Monterey Bay, California, United States - M1_20Mar14CPVII9sort6BwellG10 | ecosystem: Environmental > Aquatic > Marine > Unclassified | place: USA...
AAATTATTATTATAAGCACAAAAGAAAGATCCAAAAGCAGCTGTCCAAAGTTCACTGTTACAGAGCCACCAATAGGGTATCCTCTTATCTTTCCACATGTAACCCATAGAATGCGTTTCTGTAACACATATTCAATGCAAGGATAGAAGACTCTTGAACTTCGACTAGTCTATCCTTTGTCACACTCAATAGCTCTACCATATCATAGTATGCTTTCTCAAGTCGATATACATTGCCAATAGTCCATGAAAGCATGTCAAAATCTTGCCTCCAAGCGGCATATGCTTCATATGGCTCGTTTACAATTGACTGCATCCATAATCTCAAACTAGAAACTGAATGTTGCCAAAGCAGTAAAGTTTGCTCTAATGTAGTCGAAACGGATGAATGTATGAGATTCGGGAGACCCAATACGAACTTTCTATTGTTATCCTGCCACTTTCCGAATCGATTAACCCAAAATATCACGCAAGAAGCAGTTTGTTTACAGACCGATATGAACTGAGACAATACCTTAATAACATTTGTTTGGTACTTGATATATACTGGAATGACAGCGTTCCAAAGCCGTGTCAAACTCGAAGAAGCACGCTCCCATAAAGATGAAAACCGAGATGCAGCATCATCCCAGAGGATAGTACCTTTTGATAATATGCAAACTAGTTTTGAATTCAAAACATTCAGCATAGTTTTGGTTGACCAATAACTGCATTTCAATATATGCAGTAATGAATGATATTGTGTAGAAAGCTTTGGAGACCATTCTGAGTAGGTCGACTTGTACCAACTTGTAATGTGACGCAAGCCAAGACACAATGCAGCTAAAGCAAAGACAACAAACAAAGATTGGATGACGGCTTTGACTCTCGCTCTTATTCTCCACTTGTTTATTTTGTTTGACTCCATGATGCTAACTATTTGTGAATCAGACTCACTTGTGCAAATTGACGACACCTCAGTTTGCTTTGGTGATGCGTTGATGTTCCCTTCAATCTCTGATATAAATACTTGTGCCTTGACAAAGGATGTAAAGTAATCCAATATCCCATCGCTACATTGTTGATTATCATCGATTGATTGATGGTCCTCACAACTACTACTCCCGTCCTCATTATGACTATTGCATGCAGACGAGGCTTGCAAATAAGGAGCAGGTGATGCTGATCTTTCTTCTTCATCATCGAGATCATTATCATGTTGATGCCGTATTTCCTGCGGAGTTCGTGCCAAAAGGAGATAGCCGTATACCCCGTCATCTTCCTCGTTGGGTATTATCTTCTCATCAGGTGTAACAACTGAGTTACCATCATTTGAATGTTGAGGCGAAAGCAGCTCAAGTGCAGGAATGTTACTTCTACTTTCCGATATCAAATTTGCATCACTATTTGGTATAAACTGATCTATTTCTTTTTGTGTTGGGGATGATAATACAAAACTGCTACTTTGTTGAGATGCATACCGTCTACCCAAATGTAATAGTTCTTGACGAGCTGATATCTTTTCTGTTTCATTGATATCTAATGAAATACTTTGCGATGAGTCTGGAGAACTTTCACTAACAGTGTTTGTATTAATCCGACGTAGGAGCCCACTAGATGCCTTCCACTTCCATTCTTCAGCTCTTCGTTGGTTCTCTATCCTTTCTATCTGCAGTTGATTGAATGTTTGCAAGTCAAAGGCATTCATATTGTTGTTAGAACTGGTATCACTATTCTCAATTTTGGTTTTTCTATCTTCCCCGCTGTCGCTGGGCGGTATACTGGTATTGTTATTTTTCGTGTGTAATATTTCCGATGAGGATAATAACTCTGTTGATAATGCATCATTAGTATCCGTTTCATCCAACTGTGGTTGTTTTATTTTGGTATACTGTTCTTTTGTATTGCAATCGTTGTCAGCATCGATGTTAGGATTAGCAATTGATCGTTGCTTCTCAGCTGCACGGGCGGCGAGCTGCTCAGCAAATAACATATTGTATATCTAAAATATATGTATACCGCTATAATATATATACTTTCTTATGCCATAGGCCATAGGATTTGCAGTAGACTTCTAATAATCAGTTGGTGGTAGCTGACATCAACATACCAACGGTATTGTATCATCAACAAATCTAAAAAGTTAGTGCGCCTGTTATACCCAATACAACCAGATCAAAGACGTCATTGCAACCAATATATGCTATAATCTAGACCGTGAGGGGCTATTGCTTTAACGCTTTGCCTCTTGATACTCAACAACCTCTTACAAGAAGCATAGCAAAATAGCGCACAAAATCGCGCGAAATATTTGACTCCGTCAGGGGATACCCTACCTATACACACCCTTCCTCCCATTGGATAAGCGACAAGGCAGGCCAGTAGTTGAACTGAACAACGGATGGAGGATTATCAGAATATAGCGTAGATGACAGCAGAGAGATTGGTAATATTTATATTATGATACCCAATACAAAGTCTCTACATCCATTCCGTTACATATATTCCTACTCCTCTGTAAAGCACTCCTCAAGTTCAAACTGTTCAAAGTCCTGTTCGAATTCATCAAAGACGACATGAAACAAGTTTGCCGGTTTGCCCGTGTTACTACAGGTGAATCCAGGGTTTCCTTCGCTATCAACATCCGTATCTGCAATGTAAGCAACGACAGTTCCAACACAGGGACTCGTGGGATCACCACCCTCAGGAGTCCACTGGACCTCTCTCATTAGATATTCATGTCCAGTAGTACGCCATGGTGGATCACCTTCATCAAGTGTAAAGTCTGGCACAAGAGATTGTTCTTCTACCACTTTCTTTTTACCCTTACTTCCTGACTTCTTCTTCTTTTTGGCAGGAGTTGCAACATCAGATTCCGCAGCACGCTTTCCTGATTTCTTCCCCGACTTCTTTTTGGCAGCAGCCTTTTTCTTCTTTTGTGTTTTAGCTGTTGCACGAATCTTAACCTCACGAACATCTGGTTGCATGGCATCATCGACTGTATAATGAACGTTATACCTTAATTTGTTTGTTTTGTGTTGTGATACCATAAATGTTTGTTACGTTGTATGATACAATAAGCGATTAGAAGACTCATTAGTAAAAACACCAACATTATACACAAACATTTCACATCATATGCACAAAATACAATCCATAAAACAATTATCACTAACTCACCTTATATCATCCACATACTCAATCTTTTTCAAAATAGTTGCCTCATACCATGCCGGCTCCTCATCTTCATCCTCATCATACAACACCTCCACAATATCACCCTCTTCAAACTTAGCTTCCCGACCTTTCAACTGTCCACCCTTATTCCTGTGTGATGTACTACAATACTCATTATCATCATAATCGTCATCATTATTATCATGAATAACATCATCATACTCTGGACGCCATGGTAACTTAGACGAAGCCAACAGTGCCGCGGCATGATTATAATATCCATCTGGTTGTGATGCAGGATCACCTGCATATATACGATCTTGTACTGTTGTCATTAGATGCAATCCCTTCTCGTTGGTCGTTACTGTTGCACCACTACTTTTCATTTGTTTTGCAATATATTCAGGTAGCGGTACCTGGATGAGATTTCTATAAAAAGATGAAGTGGTTAGATATTAATTAATTATTAAACATATTAGATATCCGTAGTATATATCTTATAAATCGATACAATATCACAATTTATGTAGGCTGTAGGTATGTTATTTTGGTTACTCAAAGGTGCATTAACATACCTTACAACACGCCATGAGGGCGGATATCCCATAGCACGGGCAAGTCGAATCTGCGCCTTATCATCATTTACAGTTGGGAATTGTTCCCATTCCTCCAATGTAGATGGCGTAGGACGCTTCAATACTTTACCCATCGTGTAAAAATAATACATAAGAGTACGATAGTAAATAGTAGAAGAAACTTCAGAAAATAACTTGAAAGAAGTTTCACTTAAAAAAAAGAATGTGGGAGAACTTCTAAGCTTACTGACTCTGCTATTCCATTGGGGATAATATCTTGTAGTCTATCAGGGTATGTATTCTACTGTTGAAGCGGTGTACCTTGGCTTGTTTTTACTGTGTACTTAATTTTAAGTTGGTGTGCATATATCTTGTGCTTTTGACCATCATCTCTTTGATCTATTTGCAAAATGACTCGATAACCAGAGAGTACCTTTGCCAGCCATTGCCCCAGCAATTCCCGATGCATCAAAGACATACAAGTTTGGTACTATCTTCCGATTAACACGCATCAAACCGGCTGCATATATGCTTACATCATCTCCCACTTGTTTTAGACTCACATTCACTGAAAGAAGATCAAAGGGTCTTTGTTTAGTGTTTGTTTTCGCATTAACATCTAACTCGACATATGCATTGTATCCATCATTGCCAATCTTATCTACTCGTATCATTTGAGTGTATCTCATCACTGTAGTTTTCCCTGTTAATACTCTTTGTGGTTTCAATAACATTTGTTGTTTATACCAACCAGGTCCTGTTCTTGTAATCTTTATATCTTTAACCTTGTCTTCATTCCACTTCTTTTGATTTGTACCATTCAAATACGCATCTAATACTTCTGATGGTTTGCAATTCTTTGCAATTTGTTTGCTTTCAGCAAGTACCCAATCACCGCCTAAGCGAGTACTGCAATAGTATCCATCTCGTCCATCCTTTGCACTGTGATGTTTGAAAGAAGATGATGAACGACATCCACTCATTGCTTTATCAATTGCATCAGGTGATTGAAACCTACCAAAATCAAACTCATCTGCTTTTCCATATCGAAGTTTCTTTAGTATAGATGTATTATATCTTCTTCGAAACCTATTGAAGGCAACCCCCTCGGATGATGTTATCGTCGTTACTAATAGTAGTAAAACTTGCAATATCAATGTCGATATCATACTATCTGTTTTTGTGTATGCATCTAATTATTGTCTTTGTTGTCTTATCTCTCGTAACATTTTATTTCTTCATAATAATGAAGATACTGTAAACTGGCTACGTTAACCGCCTTTGCTCTATTAATTGGACAAAGCTAGATGGGTATGATAGATATTTAATATTATGATTTGGAGTTGTGGACTAGGCCGATTGGTTTGTTATGCGACCGCTAGTACAATAGCTTTTAGAGTGTTGCAACCAGGTTTTATAAGAGTTGCAACTGCTTGCTGCTCTTCGACCGGTGTATCGCCATTACTACTTTTTATTCCATTTTGCATTTTTGAGTTTTAAGGTATGCAATCAATGTAAGCGTGCCGAATATATGGCTTCTTATCTTATCTCATCTCATCTTGGAGTAGTAATTGACGGTTGTGGATATATACTCTGATAATGGCATGGTTATAGTGGTATATATACAATAGATCGGCAGATACCATCAATCATATAACAAAAAAAGTGATGATTGGAAGGAGAAGCCCAACGTCATCAATCTATCAGCTATGTTTGGTATCAATATTTATAATCTTTGCAATATTAAGGGACAGTAAATCAATATTAGATAACTCGACAGTTGACAACACAACTGCAAGAAGATTATCAAAACATCATCATCACAATAATACAAACGATACCATAGACTATACTATTTTCTCCTGTGATTCATTACCAGACATTATTGATAAATTTGAAAGGAAAGGTAGAAACTTTGATCAATGTGAATTTGCACACAAGTGTAATCAAGAAGATGGTATTATATTTCCAAGTTTATTCTGCAATTATGTTACAACTACCACAACTGATGGAAAAAGAAGAGTTAATCATCATATACCACTTCTGATCTTCTTGGCATTCTTTTTACTACTACTCTTTCGGTTGTTAAGCTCTACTACGGATGAGTTCTTCTCACCTGGATTAGAATTGTTCTCATTGAAGTTGGGATTACCACCCAGGTTTGCAGGTGTTACCTTATTGGCACTAGGGAATGGCGCACCGGATGTTGCAGCTACCATAAACGCGATATTAGGAGATGAGCATAGAGGATATGAAATGGCGTTAGGTGAATTAACTGGAACAGCAATGTTTGTATCATCTGTAATATTAGGGGCAATTATCGGTCTCAGTGGTAGTGGAGAAGTGCATGATGCTAACAAGAATACAGATAGAAGAGGAAGTGCTATATCTTATGCCATGGAGAGCGGAGTGCCGTGTCAAGGACCACTTCTTCGTGATATTGCCGTACTTATACTGGTATGCTGTGTCAGTATGTCCTATCTTAAACGGGGCATTATTGATTATGGATTCGTATACACTTTGATGGGAATGTATGTGATGTATGTGCTGCTCGTATTAGCTGCAGATTCATATCATGTATTTTATCATGCACCTTTGTTGAAGCATCTTGAGAGTAGTTCAAGCCTGAATGATTTGGAATTGAAGGAGGAAGATGTAGAGTCTCCAAGCGAGAAGACTTCTTTAGTACCAAAATCTCCAAAGAAGTTTCATCGAAGTGGCAGTGATCCCCAACATAGAAGAGGTAGTCGAAGTGAGTCTCGTGATCACAGCCACAATACACATCATCTCTATCATTTCAACTTAATACCGACACACAGTCATTCTATTGGCGATGCAGTGCTGGAAGCTATGAGCAACTACAGTTGTACTGTCAATCAACAAATGTCACTGAAAAGGAGTAATTCAGTAGATACTGGCTCAAAAGAATCTCATGGACATACCAAAGAAGTCAATCTCTCACCGACGACAGCGGCAGATAGAAATAATATATTCAAAGAGAGAAGCACAAGCTCTGGATGGGCAGCCCCCGAAGAAGATGGTGTAGAACCGTTAGTGATTTTTCATCCTCACCATGCCGTTCATCCGCAACATGGACCTGGGGGTCTTCTGTTTCTTAGAAGTGGATCATCATCTGACAGCCCCGCACAATTGATTTTGCAGGTGTACAGTGTCTCAATGAATCCAGACCTAATTCAGGACGTGATATATAAAGCTATATGAGGATAGAATGAACCGTACAGTACTGGACGTAGTTACCGTTATCTTTATTATATGTACATAATATTATCAATGATTTCAAATCATTGACAATTCAGTTCCATGCCTTCCTCATTTCTTGTACCTTCTTCACCAATAACTTGAAAGCATCCATGCTCTTCTCTGTTGGTAAGACGAATGGAGTCAATCTAAAGATCTTCAATGCCTGCATCATTGCTTCTAATGATCGAAATGGAACATCAAGAATAATGTTCATAGCGTTGCCAGTCTTGGTAACTCCAACCTCATGCTTCAATTGGACACCGACCTTCTTCTGACGGTCTTTCCAGAATAAAGGAAACATCCCACTAGAAAAGGTACTCATGACATAAGCATCTGCTCCTCTGCGCATGTTGAGGCTGTCAATATTGATGTCATTATAGACATGAGTTGCTGTTTTTTCGTTTTCCTCAAACTTGTGAGCTTTGAAACTAATCTTTCTCCCCTCTCCAATCTGGATACTAAGGCGGAGGAAGAACAGTTTCTTCTTTATCTTGTTTGGATAGTCTCCATGGATGCCCATACCGCTACCAATGAGCCATAGAAAACTGTAATACACGACATACTGTTCGTCCGCTTTATGCATTCCGAGTACTTCCACCAAATACATGATAATTGCAATGTGTAGAATAGATAGTGTATTGATATTTGCTGCATTGTTGTCACAGATGCCGAGATTCTTTGGTTCATCTTCATTGATATCTGGCCGATAGTTGACACCATCACTGTGAATATTACATCCAACTCGATTGTGTCCTGGACTAGTTGGACCCAACGCGGCATGAGTGTTGTCTTGATAGTATGTAAATGCCGAGAGACTTTGTGCTAAGAATATAGCTGTCATTCGTTCAACCAATGGGGTTTGAGCTATTTGAGCCTCTACAATAGACTTTTGAACAGCGGGTGTCGATGTAAAAGGAATACATTTTGCTAATGCCGACTCACTATCACGTGCGGTCTTGCTGATGTCGTCTCTATCACATTTTTCGGACATTATTGAATAATATGTGTATAATATAAAGTATGAAATGATATACCTACATTAGATGATATAGAGAGAAGCAATAATATGTGTAAGTGGTAGCATGAATAATCATAAACTGATGCAAAGCAATACTCATACATAGTAGCACATCAACATATAATTATCATCCATCAATCGTCTACTCGTCTACCACCCATCACCCATCACTCTATCCCCACCACCACCTCTCCTGCCTATCTATATTGATAGTAGTATCACATATGGATATAATAGAGGAGGAGAGTGTATGGATGGCGCCAACAGCAGAGCTGCCGGCGGACGGCATGCGGTAGCCGAAGAAGAGCAGCGTAGGTGATGGGTAGTACACAATGCAACTCGAAAATCTTTTTTCTACCCAAAATGATAAGGGTACCCCCAAGGTACACTTAAACTCCCCAAACTAAACCCCGACCCTCTCCAAAAAAGCCCATAAAAATCCACTAGTCCAGGCACCCCCGAGATAGAAGTCCGGTGATTACCTTTAGAGTGTATTTACATTCTTTTGGCATTTTGATGCTAATTTGACTGCCTCACAAATTTACCATCTCGGCACACATCACCCCCGCCGCTAAACAACAACAAACAATCCCACAACATCAAAATACTGTACCATTGGTAAGTAATTATGATAATAGAATGAATCAAATGGTTAGATATCAATAATCATGATGAAAAACAGAACACTTTCCACATTTGAAATGCAACTTACATTTTACACATCAACTCCATCACCCCACATCCCCTAAACAACAACAAACAATCCCACAACATCAAAATACTTTACCATTAGTAAATAACAATGATAATTAGATGAATCAAATAGTTAGATATTAATAATCTTGGTGAATATAGTACACACCCCACATTTGAAATGAATCAACTAGTTGAACTTACATCATCATATTATACCCTCTCCCACAAGCTCAAACTTGAGCTATATAAAGGCCAACATCAATACATACCTGTTATTATTCGATTATAATATAAAATTAATTGTTTGTGAGTGTTGAATTATACAGAGAATCAATTAGGAAGCTCATACATTTGATCTGAATTAAGTCATGCCTCCATATCATGAATTATAATACCCATTTCACCCCTCAGGCGCCACCACAGGCCCAACCAGCATTATTTATGTCATTCATAATGATAATGATCGATTATTTTAATGCCATAATCAATAATAATACACAATAAAATGGATAACAGGAGTCTCCAAACTCAATTAATCAGCATGCACCAAGGTGGTTTAATAGTATTAAAATAATCTGATACAATGCAGCTGTTTCAATGATTAATTTATCTTCATTTAGAAACATATCTTCTCGTCTGTCTATATAAATATCTCACCTTGATTTAAAGTCTGGAGTTAGTTATAATGTTGAGAGTTCTTGCACCTTACTACGAGTTGCTGAAAATAAAAGTGAGCAGATTATGGGTTGGGGCTTAACCTAATAAAGAGTTTTCACCTTATAAACATGAAAACCAAATTCGACAAACATCTTTACTTATCTTTTATTAGTAGGTTGTATTGCGTGCATATTCGACGCCGTGCGGCTAGCCAGGATATACTATGATGTCGAGAAGAGGTAATATTAGTGCTGAACAACTAGAGGAAGAGGAGTTTTCTCGCGCTGCTGTATCATCAGCAGAAACAGTACCACCACCTCAAAATCAAAACAAATCATCACGTGCAACTAGGAACTCAAGTCGTACTCGTAGTACTGCTGCAGCATCATCAAGTAGCAATAAATCAAGTAGTAGGAAGAGAGGCAGCAAAGGAAATAGTAAAAATCGCAAATACCCACCTGGTAATGACAAAATATACTCCAATTACCCATCTAGAGACACCTATGATGATCTAACACATGAAGGTAAACCTCCGCTACCATCTGCTAATACCAATGCCAACCAACCACCATCAAGCAATGTACAAAAAATAAAAGCAATGAATGGGAATAATCAACCTAATCCCATGGTTGATTTTACCGAGCTATTTGATAGGTGCCTTCCGTGTACAGATGAAGATATAGAAGGAATTAATGATGTTATTAAGGATAAGTCGGATAATCTCCCTGAAGATACGTGGGATAAGTCCCATAATAACTTTATTGAGTGTGACACGTGCAATTCAGCTCCAGCTTCTACTCGTCCCGTGGTACCTGATACCGATCGAAAGAAGGGGAAACCGGATGCGTTTCCAAATACTACGTGTGCAACTTGTGCTGATAAATCCCCTATACAATTTATGACAAGGCCTTGTTGTATGGCAGATGGAAATGAAGTGACGAAAGGGAAGACTTGTACAGGCTGTCGTAAGAATAGAGTATGTGTGAATTTTGAAATGTGTAATGGAAAGAAGCGCTATTCTGTGAATAGTACCCTCTACGAAACATGTGAAACATGTTACAAGGCATCAATAGCAAATCGTGCATGTGAAACCTGCGGCAAGATTGGTTTAAAAGAGGGACGTGCTGTATGTGCTGATTGTGCTCGAAAAACTAATACGGCTCGTCAAGACAAATATGTAGGCCGGGATAAAGATGAACGTTGTGAAAGGTGCCACAACTTATTTGTTGAGGGTGATCAAAGATATTTTACCAAGGGCACTAGAGGGTTAAAGGTTTGCACACGTAATGATTGTAATAAGAAATGCCGGGTGGTATTGAGGGTGGGGGCAGATGGGAAGAATATCTATTGTGATGATCCAATAATGCCAGGAGCCCATAATAGATCCTGTGGAGGCCACATTCGAGGAAACGATTCCAAGAGAACACGAGTACACCACTGCCGCAACACCACAAACACCGCAACATTCAAATGATGAGTAGTAGAAGTAAATGTACAGATATAAAATAAAAGTAGAAGAGTGCATGGCAACGGTTAAAGGTAGTGTTCTGAGTTTGTACTCCGTAGGAAATCATTTGATATGAATGATACAACAAACAACAACAACAATACAAAGGGCGGCGAGAAGAAGTTGAGACATTCTTCATTCCAAGCAAATACAACTCCATTGCCTGAAAATGAAGTATTAGATTTAGAGAAGGAAGTCATAGAAATAACAAACAGAACTACAAGTGAAGACGTTGACAAAGATCAAGTGGACCAGTATTCAATTGAAACTGAAATCACCCCCAAGACACCTGATAACTGGACTGAAGCAATAACAGAGAATATTGACGAGTTTAGACAACATTGGCGTATGTTCTTTACAGACATTTATCAGAATGAAGAGAATACTATCCTCGATGTCATATTCCTCTCGATTGAGCTCCCATTTACCATACTTCGAAAGGTGAGTGCTTTGACCAAAGTCGAGTGACAACAGTTCCATTCTCAACATACTCATACATATTACTCTATTCCTTCATAGCTAACAAACCCAGTACCCTGTGACGGATACTACTGTCGACCTCTTGTGGCCGCCTCTCTGCCATTATCTTCAATATGGATGTGGTATTACATTCTAGATCAGTTTGACATTGATATGTTTCAAAGTTATGTTGGTCATGCCTTGTTGGCGACAACGCTCTTAGTTGGTTTGTCTGTTTTAAGATACTGTCCTGGCGGTGATGGCCCATTGAACCTGTGTGTTGTGGTAAGTGATTCTGCTGTTCATTGATTGCCTACTACAAGCATAAGTCTTCTAACAACTATCTCTTCCTTCTCCAAAAGATACCTCTTACACTGTATGGCTTTGTTATTGCCTCAACATACCTCGATAAGATTGCTGACTCCCTTGTCGATTTGCTTCAGCTATTTGGTATTCTTCTCCGAATACCTTCCACTGTTCTGGGTTTAACCGTACTAGCGTTTGGAAACTCAGTACAAGATTTAGTAGCAAATGTATCACTGTCAAAGAAGGGATTGTCAACAATGGCTACAACTTCTTGCTTTGCCAGTCCTGTCTTCAACTTATGTGTCGGTCTCTCGATTGGGTTCTATCTTCTTCTAAAAACGACAGGCAAGGAAGAAATTCATGTAGAATTACCAAGCAATATTGCAAATGGCTTCTTGTTTACTATTGCCAACTGTTGTCTCGTCATGTTTTCTGGTGTTATAATTGGAAAGGGTATGATAGGAAAAGGTTATTGCTATGTGGCAGGCATACTATATGTCATATATGTCTTTACCTCGCTTTACATATGATATGTCAGCAGCGCAAACTACTTGTATAGATTGTTACCACCTTAAAGTAATCAACAACTAGGATAAACACTCGTCTATTATCTGTGTTCTAGGGATGCCAGTTCAACAACACTACACAATAATAAGACCTTGTCTACAATCCGATCAAGGTTTGGATTTTCTCGCTTCAATTCGTCGAGACCACTTCTTTTGCACTTGGCAACTAAACAGTTCTTGCCAGCAACAACAGTGAACGTCCGAGACCTATTGAGTACATAATCAACAAATCCAAAGACACTGCCGACGGTCTGGACTCGAGATGCTTTCCCACTTTCTGTAATTCGTCTTCTATTTCGCACTCGTATACCACCACCAGATAATATTGTAGCAGTCCCTCCTCTTGAGGCGTCATCTAAAAGAACAACAATACTTCCCTGTAAGATAACAAAGAAACCATCAGATTGATCTCGAGAAGAAAAGATTGTCTCTCCTTTGGAATATGAAGTTTCTATGTGGAAAGCCTTGTGACCTTTCTCGTATTCGACAAGTGCAGCCGCATCTTCCTTTTCAAGCCCAAGAAAGGTCGTGAATGCAGTTGAAAGTGAGATTCTTGATTTATCTCCGTCTACAATACTCATGGCTCCAACTCGATTCGATGTAACGTCTGAAGACTCCTCTATTAATGTTTTCTCGGCAAATTGTAGAGCTAGAAAGAAGAAGGGAGTTCAAATGAGGTTTAAGAAGGAGTAAAGCACAACAAGTTTGAGAACAAGTCTCACCTTCGTCTATATCATCAAACAAGAGTATCTTTTCAGATGACAAGGCCCCATTTGACAATGTATCAAGATCCAAATGCTGAGCAGTATCATGTGTCTCAAGTAACCAGTTTATTCGGTTATTGGCACCTGATGCGCAAACTGTTATCTTTCTCTTTTTGCACATCTTTGCTAGTTGCAGGAAGCATCCTCTAGCAGCACTTGCATCCACATTTGATACTGACGCTAGGTCTAACACTAAAAACCTAGGTGGTGCTCTTCTATTAGCTGCCATAATCAGTTTCTTTTCAGGTTGTTGTTGTGATCTTTCTTGTCTTCTTTTTGATAAACTACCACTACCTGGCGATACCGTTGTAGGAGATAGAGAAGCAGGAATTCTTAGGCTATTCACACGACGATGCGGGATCGGACTATTAGCCTTGCTAATCTCAGCTTGTTCATCAACACTTGCGGGAACTCCTGCCTCTTCGAGAATATTACTGAGGACGGTCATCGAAGATCCGAAGAACACGGAACCTCTTAATTGAAGAGTTACAATGCGGCTTGTGTTGTACTGTTCATTGATAAACAGTCGCTGCTGTGGTGACCATAACATAAGTGACCGACGTGAAACTCTGATGACACTTGATACGGTAGCAGTCGTCCATACAAAGTCGAATATAGCCACCGCAATACCTAAACCAATACCCCCTATTCGTCATCAGAAGTGCAAGGTGAGTGAAGTAATAATACAAGAAGACAAGTGATAACAAACTTACCATTGATACCCAAGAATTGAATGGCAAAGAAAGTTGCAAGAAGAACAGCATATTCAGAGAACAATAGTTTATGCCTCACTTCAATTAGCCACTCGAACATGAGGTCGAATCCGATAAACAGTAAGGTTGATCCCAAGAAGAACAACGGCGTTACTTCTAAGAAATTGACGGTGGACACAACGACTGCAACGAACGTTAATGCTACCAAAATACCAATCCATCTTGATCTGCAACCAGTTCGATATGTAAATATTGTCTGTGAGAAAATGTAAGAACCTGTCATTCCACCCGTGAGTCCTGACAGGAGATTACTAATACCGACAGTCATCAACTCGTTGTTAGTGTCCAAAGATTCTCCCATATCCATACTAATTGCAGCTGTGATGTGTGTACACAAGATATGTCAGCTGAATAAAATGCATTAAACTATATGAATACAGTCAACTTACCAACATCCAAGCAAGAAGAGAACGATACTACAAAGACCATACCAGCCCATGTAGCAACAATATCTTTAGCCAAAGACCAATGCACCTTGCTGAAATCAACTAATGAGAATAAATCCTGTACTGGAAGATGCGCGTTTCATAATTTATGAAGATGAAAGAGAAGTGATTGCAACATATGTTAGTACTGCGGCTTGCAAAGGTAATCACATAAAGGCAAACTAAGTTCAAATGAAGTATTCGAATGGTCGAGTCTTCATATTAAACACACTATAACATACAAAACAACACAAACTCGGACTTTCCTGGAACTGCATCAGACTTTTCTCCCACCCAGCCTCCATCTCGTGCATCCTCAATACTCCAACCATTGAAGAATAGTATTATATAGAACAATGTAGGTATCAGCACCATTGATAATGGTAACATGACTTCATCCGTACACTTTCTAGCAACAAATGTAAGAAAGATCCCAGCGAGTATTCCCTATGCCAATACAGGGTTAGTGCTGAGGTACTTAAATGGTAATAATGATAAAATAGGTGCAACTTACCGGTAGCGCCAAAATAAGAGATTGTTCATTGAATAGATACACCCAATCACTGGAAGATGCGCGTTATCACAATTAATGAAAACAAAAGAGAAGTGTTAGTGCATGTAGGTTGCAATGGCAATCAAACAAAGCAAGCCGAGCTCAAAGAAGTAGCCAAGCCACCGATTTTGAATTCACACCGTACAATAATACAAACGCGGACTTTCCTGGGTACCATAATCGTATGCCCGATACAAAGAGCAACTCCAGCTTCGACGCAGAAGTATCCAATAAACGCCAAGTAACCACCCACAACTGGCAACGGTAAATATGCAACTGCATCAGCAATCTTGAACTTTCCAGCAACTATTAGAACTGCACCCAGACCTGCAGTGGATAATCCCAGTAATACGATGGTTGTTGACAGAATCTCCTCATCACTACCTCCACTATTAATGAGTGATGTTGCAATTTTATGACTCATTGCAGATAAGAAGATCAACCCAGCGTCCTGAACTTGACCAATGGAGAATGGTAGTGATGAAAAGGTACTAAAGCAAAACTGATGCACAACTGAACTCAAAATAACAAGCTTTGATAATGCTGATATATGTGGCTGATAAACTTCATGATTGAAGATCACTGATGCATACCCGTAGAGGCAAGGAATGCACATAATTGAATTAACCAATGCATAAACTATATATAATATAAAGCTATCACTCTTCTTCTCATTTGCAACTTGTACTTCAGAAGCTTCAAGTATTGGAGTATTCAAATTGGGATTTGATAATGGATCAGCATTTATTGACAATGTTCTTAAAAGTGGACTGGTCAATAGATTTGGCGATTCATTAGGAGAAGCACTTCTATCTATATTGTGATCTTGTGGGAGTGGCGAAGTGGTATGTTGTTGTCTATATGCATGCGGTCCTATATCAAGTGATTCTAAGGATGCATGTAGATGTATTGGTGGACGTGTTCTATTGTTATCATCAATCGAACCATAGTTGTTTGGGCTGTCTGTTGTCATGATATAATTATGATGTGGTATGTATGTTTTTATACACCGAGTTTTATTGTATTTTGCCCAATGATATCGTCTTTTATCTAATAAACTGCGCGGGGTAGGCACTGAACTTTACTGCGGTGATAATATCTCACTGATATGCATTAGTCCTTAGTTGTTCGGCTTGCGATGGCAATAGCGGGTCGGTGGGGGGGGGCAAATATGGCGATTTACCGGTCATTTCCAGTAGTAAGTGTTGTTTTACTAAGTAACAGCATACTTATGTTTATTTAGTATATTCAGTCCTCTGATGGCTGGTAGAGAGGTATATCAGCGTTTAGTAAAGTATATCGACTGTATTGTATAGTCTTATATCAAGTTATGTGCATATGATGTGCACAAAATAAGACATCCTATAATTTAGTGAAGACATGGCTCCTCTGACAACCACAAGAACATTGTTTGAACTTCGAGTTGGTTCGTTTCATACTATTGAAGTATTATTGCAAATAAGACCATCAGATATATCATGGTGGAACTCAGATTTATCCAATAATGAACGTCAGTTATACAAGTTACTAGGAAGACGAATATTGCCACAAGAATGCGCCAATGAGATCGAAGCATACCGTACGAAAAGAAAAGAAAGAGATAATGCAACTAAAAACAATACTGATAAGAAGAAGAAGAAAGGCGAGGTTGTGATAGGTGGAGCCAATTTAAAGAAGAAGAAGGCAACAGAAAAGGGAAAGAATGCAGGTAAGAAGAGAGGAGGTAAGAAGAAGGAGACTAAAGCTTCAAAGAAACAAAAGTTATCCGACAAAAGTAAAGATGCAGATTCCAAAGATAAGAAGCTACCAAAATTATTGAGAGAACCAGGCAAGTGGGTTATGGGCAAATCAATACAGATATGTAAGTTATTTTATAGTTGTGTTGTTGTATACTTCTATGATATAGTTTTCAATCATGACTGACAGATGTATAATATCGTTTGTGTAATTGCAAAGGTTACATGATGGAAGAGCTAGAGACGTCGTCTGCTTCTACACTGATATATAGACAAAAGGAAAGCGACAAGGATAGCCCAAAGAAAAGTAATACATCAATGAGTCAAAGCTCGGAGGATACAAAACAATCTTCCAATAAGAAAGAGGATGATGATGACGATGACAAGTTGGTACCTCTTGCAACCTTTCGATCATGGAAAAAGTTACCACACCGTGTCAGTCTATGGGTATTTCAGTTTGATCCTTCTAATCCATCTGATCTAAAAGTATCAGAAGATGGCGGCTTTCCCAGGCCAGATTTACTTCCAATGGCGGATATATTCAGATCCGATGAGTAAGTTCATTTGATATTGATACAGTACAAAGTATGATACAGCAGCAGATGGTTGGCATAAATCTAATGATATGAAGAGATAAAGATACTATACTACCACAAATCTCTCCAGGCAGTCTCAACTCGATCTCTTAAACCCTTGCCGGCATCCTCTATCATTTCTTGTAATGAACGTGTTTTCTCACGGCTTGATTCAACCAGTTCAACTTCATTCTTTCCATCTGCATTACTACTACCAATAGACATCACTGCAACAGCTCCACCAGTCAAGTGACCAATACGCAATCGTCGTCCATGAAAGTACGATTCCTCTCCACCACCTACCGAATGTAAATTTCTATGACCTGCATTCACAGCACTCGATAACAATCCACCCTGCTTATTACTACAGTTACGACATTGTGGATAGAACTTTTGTGATACCTTCCAACCAAATGGTTTCCTGTACCATCTTGAATTAATCTGTTTGGCAACACTGACTGGTGGGATATGATCACCATTGAATTTGTGTTTTGACATGTCGGAGAATATCATTCGACTACCACAAGTGTGACATCCCCACCATTTTCCGATGCTTTCTAATTTGGCACGTTGGGCTTTCGTAGCGTAATTAAAGTTTGGTGGTGATGGTATACCGATGCGTGCGAATGATCCACGAGCAGTATAACTCGATGGTGAAAGTGATATGAAGTTTGATCTGAAGATTGTTTTGTATGTTAGCAACCCTAGGACGCATCTGTTGGTTTGTAGATTGTGCAGTCATTAAGTTCAATAGTATGAGATTAGTAGAACATAAAAGAGATGATAAAAGCAAATATCAAGTAAAGTAATAGACTCACATTCTAGCAGCATGCATCCAAGCATCCTTTCGTTCTCTCCTTTCACCTCTACTTAAATCATTCACAAATATCTTCATTGGTCGTATCATTTCATCAACACTTTGTATAGCCTTATTACTAATCTCTGGAAAACTTTGTATAATACCATTCAATTTATTATTATTCCATGAATGTTGTATAGTTGAATAAGCCGATGTGGTACCTAATCCTGCTAAATGACTCATCCAACTACCTATTGCTATAGTCATTAGACCTATCGTTGTTGGTATTATTGCTGGACGTGTACCTGTTGATACTTTCAGTACCTTATATTGGATATATTGTGTTGATAATGCAGTGGTGTATAATGCTATAGTACCAGAAAGAAAAGTTGCAATTGATTGATTATTGGGTGGCATGATATTTGTTTGTAGTTGATGCTTTAGGTTTGTAAATGTTGATTGAATAGATGATATTATTGGATTTTGTTGCTGTTGTGAATTATGATAATGATGATATTGCGGGTTGTAAGTATGTTCATTACCAAGTCTAATTGAGTGTTGAGATGGTGCATCGATCATCGATGAACTTTGTGAAGAAATCATGTGATTTGATATGCTTGAACCGCCGCCGTCGTAATCGTCATCATCAAACGAGTATAAACCCATTATTATCTGCTATCTTTCCTCTATTATCTCTTTGTCCTCTGCGTCTCAGATATCCCACATGCCGCTTTCTTCTTCAAATTACTCAACTTCTATCCAATCGCGAAAGTTCCTCTAGAAACTTCTAAACAGCTTGCCACTTGAGCCCAACAAATCGAAATCTACAAAGCAGCTTGTTGTTATTCCTGGCGGATTTGATATCGATATAAGCACTGGATAAAGGCGTGATTTGATAGAGCTTATACTAATATCTGTGTTCGATAAATTAGCGGCATTTTGGGGTTATAGCCGCTCAAATAATTTAGTACACATCTTGTGTTCACCTTTCTCAACTGTTTAACCCAAAAATAATAATTATATATATCAATAATGAGTGGTAGACCACCAGGACAGCAAGGGGAAGGTTGGGAATTACGTAATAATCCCACAATTAACGAGGACAATGGTCCGGGATGGGCTACACAACGTGCGCAAGCTCAACAACAACAGCAGGAGGCCGAGACTGCAGCTCAAAATAATAACGAGGGTGCCAATAATAACAATAATAATAACGAGGGCACTAATAATGACAACAACCAACAACAACAACAAGAAGAAGAGGATATATACGCATCAACCCTCCAAAATAATACCTCATTACAAGATTCAGATATATTACCAATATCAACTGAGCCTGATCCATTCAATGTAGACTCATACAAAATGTTACATTTTCCAGGTGCCAATCAATGCAAGGGTCGTAACATACTAACTATATTAAATGATCGAAGTTTGTTTGGTAGTAATTATACTTCGAAATTATTTTATATTGGTAAAGGTGGTAAAGGATTAAATAGTAATAAGGAGAGTAGTAGTAGAAAAATGAAGAGTATAGCAACAATTGCAAAGGACAATTTAAAGATTGGTGTTGATGCCGTGAAGGAGGCTAGGGAAAAGGCAGCTGCTGCCGAGGCTGAAAAGAAAAAGGCTGGTGGTGGTGGTGAACAACATTCCTATCTCAATCCTAAATTCTTTCAAGGAGATAATGGAGGTGCGAGTACACCACCACGGGATAAAACACCACCTCCTCAATCACAGGCGGCACCAACACAATCTTATTCAACACCACCGAGAAAGTCAAAGCCTCAGAGTAGTAATAATAATAATAAACTGGAACAGCCAGGGCCCAAACAGCAAAAGATTGATGGCAAAACATCACCATCCCAAGCATCAATATCTACTTCTCCAACAATCAACACTACTACATCATCCACCACTCTCAATAACGAATACGGTCCAAATAAAATTATACCAAATGAAATATTAAACGTTACATCCGAAATTATATCCTATGCGGAGTATACTTCCGCAACACGCTTCAATGCAAATTATTTAAATCATTTAAATGGTGGATTGGAAATACCGAAGCGACCACGACAGATGGTACGGCCGTTTAATGATGATGATCCTTTACCGGATGTTACGAGTCCTAGTAGTGCAAATCGAAATAATGGTAGAGATGGTAGAGATGATGGTGGTCAGGGAGGAGGAAGAGCAGCAGCACAAAGATCATTTCTAAATCCAAATCGTCAACCTCCACAGCCACAGGGAGCACCCGATCGTAGTGCGGTATTATTACAACAACAGATTAATACTATTCGACGTGTTATACAACAATTAGAACGACAATTGGCAAATGCACAACGATCTAACAATAACAATAATAATAATGATGATTCAGCAGCTATTAATGCAGCACGACGTAGGGCAATTCAGAATCAGATTGAGATTGAACGTAGAAATTTACGTCAATTTGAAAGTAATTTACGATTACAACGTGCCCCGCCTGCTGGTCGTGGTCCTCAAGGTGCCGCAGCCGGAGGTAATAATCCACCGAATAATAATAATCAACAAGCAGCACAACCAACCAAGGCAGTATCAACAATATCAATAGCATTCTCATCCGATCATCGTACAATAGCCTCAACACACGGAGATCACACAATTAAAATATCATGCACACAAACTGGTAAATTAATTCGTACATTAGATGGACATCCACGTACACCGTGGACGGTCAAGTATCATCCTACCAATAGTCGAATTGTTGCCAGTGGATGTTTGGGATTTCAAGTTAGAGTATGGGATTGGAATTATCAAAAGGAAAGTGTTCGAAAGGGTAGAAAGATGGAGAAGGAACGTAAGTGGGTTGGACGGTATGATATTACTAATAACACTGATTCGAGAAGGAGAAGTAGTAATAATGATTGGGGTATTGGTAGTATGAATTCACAACGAGGCCGTAGTCCAAGGGGTGTCGTGGAAGGATGGAAGGGTGGGGGTGCTGAAACAGATATCAATGGTGATAATTGCAACAAGAATCCAATTAGTGAAGAGGAAGATGATTATGCATCATCAATTTTAGCCAGTACGGGTATACCACATGACGATCCGGCATGGTATGAGACTGAAGCTGAAGCATTTAATTATGATGATGGTATTGGTGTATGCTTGAACATGATACGTTTGAACTCAGCAGTCATCTCTCTAAGCTTTCACCCATCCGGAGAGATATTGGCAATGGCAAGTGGTAGTACATTACACTTATGGGATTTTAATGAAGAGAAACGTAAGAGACAGAAGAAGGCGTTGGAAGATGCTACTACCGAATCATCTACTACACGAGAGTCGGATGCGAGGATATTGGATAGATCACAAAATTCCGACTTCCCAAGGACACAAACAATGGACTTTCGTCATGAAAGTGCATTACGATGTGTACACTTTCCTCCGTGTGGTAACATCATCATCGTGGGGGGTGTCAATCCACAGAGTAGTAATGAAGGCTTGCCGAACAACTTACCAAGTAATAATCGTAGAGGTGGGATGAATGGTGGCGGGATGAGTTTTCATTTACGCATGTGGGATTTTAGTTTGGATGCAGTGTTGGATCCCAATCCGGCGAATATTGGTAGTAGAGTACCACGAGGTGGACGGATTAATGATGATGGTATATTGAGTTGGAATTATAAAGTTATCAAGGAGGCAATGTTGAATGTAAGTCGTATATGCGTGTTGATTATGATCGGACGATACCAACACTAACCAATCTTGATTTCCCTATCCTATCAACTAATTCTGTCTTCCTTATCACACCACAGCCACGAACAATTATACCCCGTGTCTTGTTATACAACGATGGAGGATTCGATCTATCACAAGATGGCAAAGTCCTTTCGGCGTGTGCTGATTTCTGGCTTCCCGTTGGTATTGATAATGCCATGGATTTGATTGAAAGCCGTCATCAGATGGATGATGATGCCGAGGAGGAGGAACCGCCAAACCCAGTCGAATATTTAACGAGTAATCTAGCTTCAACTCCCGTTGGAACTCCGGTTCGGCCGTCTCAAGGGGGCAGCTATTCCTCGTCAACACCTCAACAACGACTTGCTGATCCGAGTACACCGCCTCAGAACACCTTTTCAATGCTTGAGCCACCCTCACCTCCTGGTAAACGCAACCTACCGAATGTGCCTCGTGGTCAGCCTGTTCATTGCCCACATCCGCTATCAATTGTTGCCGGAGATCATCCTGCTCATCAAGGAGATGGTGGACGATATGTTCCACATATTGTAACGGTATCATTAGACACATCACCCCCACCCGATGGTCAGTCCATGCTACCTCTTAATCCCAAGATTATACGTACTGAGTCTATGCGGAAGTATCCAAATCTTGGTAAACTGTTGAATGCGGCACCACTTACTGGAACCAAGTCTTCGGGTGTCACGTGTGTCAAGCTAAGTCCCTCTGCAGAGTATTGTCTCCTTGGATATGGTGTACGTGAGAATTTACCCTCTGTTGGAGACGAGGAGGCACGTCATCCAGTAACGTCACTATATAATGTGAAGAAGGGTATGAAGCATGTTTGTACTTTGACATGTGCCGACGATGATGTAAATATTGCTAGATTCCATCAAGAGAGTGGTCATGGTTTCGTATATGGGACAAAGCAGGGAAGAGTTCGAGTACTTGCAAAGAGACCATGGAATTACTATCATTTGGAGGAGGATGAAAATGAGGAAGAGTAGATTAGTTATATGTTTATATTTGTTTATGTTGTATTAGGTTCAGTGTGGGTGTATGTAGTAGATATATGTAAGTGTACAAATCAGCTACTGTAATGATCTTATACTTGACCAATACTATTCTAACATTGTCT
>Ga0214481_100401_pt1 | contig 22669 bp, 23 predicted proteins | sample M1_20Mar14CPVII9_4_FD_165057 | JGI IMG/M metagenome (GOLD analysis project Ga0214481, IMG submission 165057) | Marine eukaryotic communities from Monterey Bay, California, United States - M1_20Mar14CPVII9sort6BwellG10 | ecosystem: Environmental > Aquatic > Marine > Unclassified | place: USA...
AGAGAGGAGAGTAAAGGGGAGGGTTCGGGTGATTGACGTCACGAGACTACCAATAATCTAAACAGTTGTTATCACACGATATAAAATGACATGTAGGGTATTTATGACAGCAGATATATTGCAGCCAACAAACCTGACTTGTGACAATAGCTGCATATATTATCGATCATCTTGCATGGCTGGGTATCCTGTGGTATCCTAGATAAGTAATTTTCTGATGTGATGATGAGATGTTTGAGATGATAAGGCTAATATATTATACTCAATTAACATTAGTAAATACCTTATTTACCAATATCAATAGTGAATAATTACTGAATACATTTCAGCATAAAAAGACAGAGAAGTTTCTCTGATAATTATCAAGTAATTAATAATAAACTACATTGTAAAAAGAACACACTACATTGAATTCTTTGCTCAAGAGATGAACTTCAATAATGAGGAAGAACGATCTATTATTGCCAATGGATTAATGAATGGTAGTGATATTATTGATGAATATGCATCTTCTGCTGCTGTTGCAACTATACCGTCATCAGCTAGTATACAACAGGCTATGGCTGTACCTTCATCGAATAGTAGACAAGCGGCCTCATTAATCTATTCACGCATGCAGCAACATCAAGCACATGAGAGAGCAGAGTTGGAAGATCTTTCACGTGCAGAGTTGGAAGAGGAGTTGAATGAAGCAGATTTAATAGCTTCTGTATCGGCCTCTAGCACAACCCGTCGTCCAAATAATATTGGTAGATCTATCGCTGATGGTTTGATGAATCATCATTCATCTTCTGAGGATTTGGAACCTAGTATAGAACAACAATTTATTCAAGATCAACAACACAGTCATAGTCAAGAAGATTATGGAAGTAGAGGTAATATAGGTTCCCCAGAAGTAATGGGTGGTGGAGCTGGAGGAGCATTATATCTTCCTCCATTACCACCGTAAGTTAGTTGTTTTGAACACAGAAAGGGCTTGCATCATTATATTGTCACAAATCTTTTCAACTCATGCCGTCATCTCTCAAACTCGTTATATCTCTCTAACAGCCCACCTCTTGTACCACCTCGTCGTAGAACGATTGAATGGGCTGACTTAGCTGCTGCCTACTGGCAAGGCGTACAAACAGGTGCTGCCTCTTCTCATTCTTCTGCACCCAGAAGTTCATCACTTCCTACTGCTTATGACACAACAGCAACATCCAACATTGCTACATATAATCCATTTACGGTAGGTCCTCCTCCATTGGAAGGAGTCTCATCATCTCCTCATCATCAATATGGTATAGAAAATTTACTTGATTTAACATCGCCCACTCCTCCAAGACGAATTGATACAAGAGGATCACCCCCATCATCATCTGCGGCATATGATTTAGAACAATTATTAACTACTGGTCTAGCTAGTCAAGCAAGGAGGGAGACACTTGAAAGGTCTAGAGCTCAGTCTGCTGTGAACCAAGCACTAAGAGAAGCATCGTTGGGTAGAAGTAGTCATAGTGGTAGAGCTCAATCTTCCCTTGAGGCTAGAATTCCTCCTTTGCCAACCGTCCAATCTTTGGGTGAAAGGACGAGACCAGGCGAATCACCTGAAACTAACAATCAAAGGATATCCTATTTATCTTTTCTTCTCGGAATTGAGAATGGTAACGAAGACGCCGAAGACTCGGATTATGAAGCGGAGGATCAAATTAATTCCGATGTAGAGGATGAAATAGATGAGGCTATTAGAACCAGGCAGGGGAGGGAGTTCGGAAGAGTTGCAACAAGCAGAAGAAACTGTGGAGAGATTAGCAACCCTATTTGATGGACCTTCAAACCGTACAGAAGAATCTTCTGATGATGAGTCAATGCCTCCCTTGGAAGATATTGTGAGCAATCCCAACGCAGGTACATCTGCATCCTCCAGTGTACAGGCAACTCAATTGGATGAGGTAGCTGCTAAAGATGATACCCATTTGGAGTCACCAACGGGCAAGAGAAAGTCTGATGATGATTCCAAACAACCATCCAAGAAGAAAATAAAGAAGGAAGAGGATAATATAGAGGAAGAAGAATCAAAGAAATTAAAAGCCGACGGCAGTCCAAAAACATGCTGTATTTGTCTTGAAGAGTCAGCAAAAGAGGAATTGGCTACAATCAATGTGTGTGATCATCACTTCTGCTTTGGATGCATTGATAAATGGAGTGATCAAGAAAACAAGTGTCCTCTGTGTAAAGTTCGTTTCTATAAGATTGATAAGGTACACAAGCCCAAGAAACGAAAAGCAGGCGATGCTGAAGGTATTGGGGATAATGACGAGAGGAGTAGTAAAAGGGTTAGAAATCGAAATCAGAGATGTGATCATCTCGACTTTTTGAATCATCCCCTGGAAGGAATGTTCGCGAGTTTGGAATCTGGAGGTACTTGGCCAACGCACATTGCTCAACACTCTTCTCTGGATTAGGAGGGGCACCATCATCCCTTGCTGGCGGATCTTTGAATGCTCCTCGGAGAAATATGCCATCATCTTCAAGACATCCAAGTAGCAGAGTCGCTGCTCTTGCAAATGCAAGGCGACAGCATGAAGCAGCGGCTAGTCGAGTGGCTTCATTGCGAGCAGATATTGCCGCCAGACGCCAAGAGAGAGCTGAGAGATTGGCAGAGCGTACAGCAAGAATGCAAGATTGGGAAGAGTCTAGACGCGCTAGAACTGCAGCAAGGGAGGCTAGAATGGCATCCCTCGATCGTCATCTTGCTGATTTATCAGCCGCACGTGCTTCCTTGGTTGGTAGAGGAGGTAGTAGTACAACATCAACAGCATCTACAATCCCTGCTAGATCTCAAGCATCTCGTGTAAATAGAGGAGTCACTTCAAACCCTCCCTATCACCGAAGTCCATTTGCTATTGACACGACTTCTCCATGGTTATCAAGTTCGGCAAGCAGTGCCATGAGGCAATCTCAAGAGGGCAGGACTTCTTCCCGACATAGTTTCCCACCAGAAAGTAGTAGGAGACGAAGAGCAACGAGTACTACTGCTGCCTCAGCGGCTGGTGGCAGAAGGGATGATTCAACTCTTCTACTTCAACCTGGTGAGGAGGAAGAAGAGGAACGTCTTCTCTCAACGCTGTCGCCAGGCTCTTATATGAGACGATTGCACAGAGAGATGAGTGGCGGCAGTAGTGCTCAATATGCCTTCAATACAACACGACCACCTCGATGGCGTAGAAATATTCACCAACAGTCTACTGCTGGTGCACCTCCTCCTCCTCATCCCAGTACTGCATCGTCGTCATCTTTTAGGGAAAGGATGGAAAGGATACAGAGAATTCGTAGTAGTATGCGCGAGCGGACAACCACCAGAGCACGAGCGGAAGCACGGGCAGCATTAGATCCTCCGGTTCAAGAAACAATCGAAATAGACAGTGACGATGACGACGACGATGATGTTGTAGAGGTGATTGCTGTGGAGTAGGTGTGGTTGATGCTTATATAAAATCAGTAGACATGCGAAGACATCCACTTAAAACTGTTTTAACTTAAGTTTATCGACAAAACACGCCTTGAACAATCGAAATAGACAGTGACGATGACGACGACGATGATGTTGTAGAGGTGATTGCTGTGGAGTAGGTGTGGTTGATGCTTATATAAAATCAGTAGACATGCGAAGACATCCACTTAAAACTGTTTTAACTTAAGTTTATCGACAAAACACGCACATCATACTACAAATTTATATTGTCCCCTAATACACTTTACTTCTTCATCTCCTCTAGTTCTTCCTCTGAATTTTGCATCTGCCACAGTTCGTAATAGTTATTCTTCAAAGCAAGCAATTCGTCGTGAGTACCCATCTGAGGAAAGGAGGGAGGAGCAAAGTTAGTGAGTATAACATAAAGAATACCATAGACAAAAAGTGATGTAGAGAAATCTCTTTCTTACCTCGAGAACACCACCATCACCCATGAATGCAATTTTATCGCAGTCCTTGACTGTTAACAGCCTATGAGCAACTGTTAATGTAGTACGAGGGTGCTTCAATTGTAAATCGTCTAAAGCTGCTTGTACCAACTTTTGACTCTCATTATCCAAAGCACTGGAAGATGTTACGTTTGACAATTTATGAAGCGAGGAAGAGAGATGATTGTAACATATGTTAGTACACGTGGGTTACAAAGACAAACAATAAAAGATATGTGAAGGCCAAATGAAGCATTCAAATCAGCGAGACTTCATTTATTAACACATGAATTCATAAGCAAAATAATACAAACGCAGACTTTCGCTGTGGCCTCGTCTAAAACTAAAATCTTGGGGTTACGAATAATTGCACGGGCGATTGCAATTCTTTGCTTTTGTCCACCTGATAACAAGCCACCGCCTGGTCCGATATGAGTGTCGTATTTATCCTCCAAGGTCAGGATGAAGTCATGTGCATGAGCAGCCTTGCAAGCGTTTACAATCTCCTCCTCCGTCGCATTGGGTTTGCCTAGTAAGATGTTATCTTTGACAGTTCCATTGAACTGGAAGATGCGCGTCATCACGGTTTACAATGATGAAAGAGAGGAGATTATAACATATGTTAGTACATACGATATGCATGGGCAATCAAATAAAGACAAAGAAAGGTCAAATGAAGATCCAAATCGCCAAGACTTCATATTTTGCACACGAATTCACATAACAAAACAAAACAAACGCGGACTTTCCAGAGTAGGCATCTGTCCAACATAACCAACATTACTTCGGAGATGGCTAACGTTCAAGGCACTAAACTCTGTACCATCTAGTGTAGCTGATCCTCCCGTACTCTCATAGAATCTCATGATAATCTGAAGAATGGTGGACTTTCCTGACCCGGATCTACCAACCAGTCCAATTGACTCTTTTTGATCAACAGAAAGACTAACTCCGTCTCTATCAGACGACTTGTAGAAGATAGGAAAGTCAGGCCGTGACGGATAGCTAAACTCACACTTGTCGAACCTGATATTGCCTTGGATTGGCACTACATCACCGCCATCCTCATCGCTACCATCTGTTGGCCCTTCGAAGGTACCAAAGATTCTTGCCGCCGAAATGAGTCCTCGTTGTCGACTGTTGAAGTCTGCACTAACTTGACTTGCTCCTAGCGCGCCGAACATGACGGCTAGAACTGATGTGAAGAAGGACTCAAAGTCGATTGTCGTACTGACAAGTAGTTGACTGCCAACAAGAAAGACCACAGCAAACGAAACAAAGACGGCGAATTGACTAAAGCCAAACACACATCCAGCTATAATGCCACTTCTAACTTTTCCTGCCGATTCTGGTTCGAGGGCACGTTCATAATCATTCCCAACCTTCTCCTCGAGATTATAGGCTTGCACGGATGATATACCTCGAAGTCCGTTCTCCATGATTGTAGGGGCAGATAACCCATCAATGGGTTCAATAACCTTTCGTCTTGAACAGCACACTTGAAGCATACCTGCAATAGCTATGAATGGTACACACGCTAAGGCAACTAAACCAATTTGCCAAGCATAGGCTAAAGCAATCGCTACACCAGAAATGACAGAAGTTAACACCCTGACACGATAGCCAAGTGGCAATCCAACCAATCCTTCAACTGCTTCAATATCTGCTCCTAGAATTGTTGTTAGTTCTCCAGTAGTATTATCCGGGAGATCATACCAGCCCATACTTCGCTTCATCATGGCTGCAAATGATAGATTACGAAGCTTGGCACCCAAGTTGCTTCCAGATCTGTAATATGAAAAATGATTAAAGGCAGGGTTAGGCGATACTAATGAGGAAAACAAGTAACATGATAAGTCCTCCCAACTTACCGCGATAAGCCATATCCTACCAAACAATTACCGACTAGACTTGCCAGTGCAAAGTAAAGGAAATTTAAGATGTACGGCAAATTTGCTTCGACCATTTGATCAGGTTCCACGATATAGAATGTGGCAACAATCTTTGCAGTAAGGATGGATTCACAAGGTGATAATGCCCCTACGATACCGCTGCCGACTACTCCCAAGATTGTAAACACACTATCCCATCCAACTTGGTCCCAGATTTGGCTCATGGTAGCGATTTCGACTTCTTGAGTTGCTTCCCCTTCTTCTTCGACATCAGCATCTGAAGGAGCATCCAAGCCCTGCTCCTCATCAGTGATTAGTTTCTTCATTGACTGGGCGATTGAAGCAGCAATGGAGGCATTGACAAGCGGAGCCTCTTCTGCTTTATCTTCTTCTGCGATTGGTGCTGCTGCTACTGGTACGGTAGTTGAGCTTGATGCTTGAGTACCCGATTCAGGAGGTTTAATTCCCTGACTCTCACAAAGCAACTGATAGATACCGCCTTCCTTCTGCAAGAGAGTATTGTGATCACCCAGTTCTGCGATTTTGCCATTTGCAATCACAGCAATGGCATCAGAATCAATAATAGTAGTCAACCGATGAGCAATAGTAACAGTAGTTACTTTCTTCTTCTTTCGAATATTAGCTAACGCAGTTTGGACATGTTCTTCAGAAAGCTGATCAAGTGCAGCTGTGTGGTGTGTGGTATATATAGATGAGAAGATATAAGTATCAGAATATGTGTTTGAGGGTTGATGGATTGTGTTTGAGGGATATGAAAGTACACTTACAAGTAGCTTCGTCAAGTATCAATATCTTCGGGTTGCGTATCAGAGCCCGTGCTATACTAATTCTTTGCATTTGTCCACCAGATAGTTGAACTGAAGATCCACCATAGTATGTATCATAGCCATTGGGCAGGTTCAATATGAAATCATGAGCACATGCCATCTTTGCTGCTTCTTCGATCTCTGCTCTAGTCGGAGGTGTACCGTCGGCAGGCTTTCCCATTGCGATATTCTCTGCAACTGTTCCGGGAAATATGATAGGGTCTTGCGCCACATATCCAATCTGGCTCCGCCACCAGCTAACATTTAATGCAGTCAGAGGGTATTTGTTATCAATCAAAATCTCGCCATCATTTGGGTCATAAAATCTGAGCAAAAAGCGTGCAATTGTACTCTTGCCACTACCACTGGGGCCTACTAACGCTACAGATTGACCAGGCTCGATTGTCAGGTTAAAGTCATAGAAGATTGGCCTTTGAGGACTGTTTGGGTAAAAGAAGAATAGCTTCTTGAATGTAAGCTTTCCTTCTACTCCTCCCTCAATCTTGAGTCCTTTAGTAGAACTAGGATCGATGACTGGTGTTCTTCCGAGTGTATTGAAAACGTCCACAGCTGCAGATCTGCCAAGGTTGATACATGATAGACCTGGGCCCATCAATCCAAAGAAAGTGACACATAAAATCACTCCATAAATGCTAATAGGTAATAAGAGTTGATGACATGTGAGGATGGGCTGTGAAAATGAGTGTGTTCATTTTACAAATTCAGACATAGCACAGGTCTTACCAGCACATCACAGATGCTCCGGTTACTCGACACTGGGGTTCTCCTGAAATGAAACACTGAATGATAATCTTCCATCCTGCTCCCGTGACAACTTGCTCTGTGCCGATATAGAATGCAAATGTATATGTAATGTAGAAGAGTGCTCCTGTAATGCCTGCGAGTAAAGATGAAAGGAAAGCTGCCTTAACATTTGACTTGCTTGATGCAGTAACATGACCTTGATAAGCATCTCTGAAGTATGGTTGAGCACATAGACTTGCAACAGTTTTAATACCTGACAAAGTCTCTGTGGCAATACCTCCAGCCGCTGCCAACTCGGCATTTCCCCGCTTCTTAACTCGTCGGATACACCAATTGAATAATGCCATGATGATGATTGCAACTGGTACCACACACAACATGATTAATGAAAGGGCGGTATTCAATAGTAATGCAACAATCAAACAACCAATAGCACTGATTGCATTCGAGTAAACATCCACAACCTGCCTTCCAATGGCATTATTAATATGAACAAGTGCCGTTCCCATCTTGGTAGGTAATGCCTCGCGATCATTCGCATCAAACCAGGCAGCATCTTGATTTAATGATGATCGTACAAACTGATTCTGAATCCTCAATGCTTGCTTTTCACCTGTATATGTCCAAATACTAACAGAGATAGTACCTGTTACTAAACAAATTAACCCTACTACTGCGAACGCGATACATAGATTCATTAGCTCCTGATTAATATATGACATTAAACCCTCACTTCCAACTCTTTGAATTAATGCTGCAAGATTGGAAAAAGTATCAAGTGATTGTGCAAGTAGTACTAACCATGCAGGAATACCCAATCCAGTAAAGGTTGCCATGAATATACCAAGGATCATTAACCATCTTTCATTCCATGTAGAATATGATAATAGTTTCCACAAACTAACCTTTGCAGACTGGTTATTATCAACTGGACTTTCATCTGGATTTGCAAACCTAAAGTACTTCATGAAACTATCATGATTGGCAGCTTTGGTTAATGGTAACGCCTCGGCTCGTACCTCATTATAATCTGCTAGTATTGATGATTTGAGTAGCTTGGTTGGGTCAAGTTTAGATGCATGAAGATCAGATGGTAATTTGGGCTTTGGAAGAGGTGATGGTTGTTCCATATTATCGATGTTTGGGTTCTCAAAAATTGAATATGTTCGATGTGTATCTTTGTATGTTTTAAGATATGATATGTAGGCGGAAAACGATGGTAGCGTACTATTAATAAACGCCTATATCAATTTATATATTGCAATTCTGTTCTATACTGGTGATTTGTGATGCCAACCTATCATTTTTGCATGCAGCTTTCAAATATTCATTAGTAAAAGATCCGGTATCCTGTATCCTAAGCCACTAAGATTTTGATGAGTTTTTTGTAAAGATTTGTACGAAGTAAATACATCATATTCGAATAATATATACTTGTTCAAACTGTTATTAACACGATGGGTACTTCATCCTCCTGCGGCGTAAGTGCTGGCAGCAATACTGATCCTCCTAACGATATCGATATCCAAAACAATAAAGACAATGAGCCAGACACAAATGATGTTGTAATATGCCCAATCATATCAAGCTGTGCCAATTGTGGTAAGGGAGAAGAGAATAGTGGTGATTTAAAAGTATGTGCAGCATGTAAAATGGTCAAGTATTGCAATCGAGAATGCCAGCTCGCACATCATCCTCTGCACAAACAGGAATGTAAAAAACGTGCAGCAGAATTACATGATGTTAAGTTATTCAAGCAACCGCCACAAGGGGATGAGTGTCCTATATGCTTCCTACCGCCGCCACCTGAAGCAGGTGGTATGCGTAATAGTATTTGTTGTGGACAAAGCATTTGTGGAGGTTGTGTGTACCAGGAAAGTCCGCGTTAGTATTGTTTAATGATATGTTTTCGTGTGTTCAGTATAAAGTCTTGGTGTTTTGACTACTTCAATTTGACCTTTATCTGTCTTGTTTGATTGCCTTTGCAAATCACATGTACTAACATAAGTTACTATCTTCTCTCTTAATCTTCATAAATCGTGAAACGCGCATCTTCCAGTTTCTACAAACTAGTGGCATCAAAACAATATGTGCATATTGTAGGTCTCCATTATCACAAACACTGGAGGAGATGGCTGAATATCGTAAGAAGCGTATGGAAGCAAATGATCCCAGGTAAGAAATATTAGAAATGTATAATTATATTTATTTATGAAAAATTAAGATATGCATATTCATATCTTAATATGTGTAGAGTGGTTTCTGTTCTGGTGTATCCAGCACTGCTCAGTGATCAGAGTCATAACGCTCATATTCTTATATTTTAACCCGGATTTGTATTTTGACAGGGGGTTCTACAACGCTGCACTATGCTATAAACATGGATCATTTGGCTATCCCCAAGACAGCACAAAGGCATTTGAACTGTACCTCCGTTCTGCCGAACTTGGCAAAGCCTCAGCAATGAAAGGTGTTGCATACGCATATTTAAATGGAGATGGTGTGGGAAGGAACTTGAAGAAGGCTAAGCACTATATGGAGCTAGCAGCGATGAGTGGGGATTGGAGTGCTAGACATTATCTCGGGGATTCAGAAAGGGAGAAGGGTAACTTTGAACGAGCCACAAAACACTACATGATATCGGCAGGAAAGTCTCTGCTTTGTATCGTTTTATCACAGTGATTTGGCTTCTTCATTTAAACTTAGTTTGCCTTTCTTTTGTCTTTCTTGACAAACTACATGTACTAACATATCTTTTTCACTTCTCTCATCTTTGGGTTTGTTTCTTCAGCTTTTGGGGATAATGACTCAGTGTATGAAATTGAGGAATATGTCAAGAAGGGATATTGTTCAAAGGCTGACTTTGAGAAAGCTTTGCAAGCTCATCAATCATATATTGCATCAATCCGTAGTGACCAGAGAGAAGCAGCTGCCGCCGAAATGCCTGGTTTTGGTTATTATGAGCCTTTACAACTATCTGCAACTGATGATGAGCTTTTCAAACAGCCTCCACCAAATGCAGATTGTCCGCTTTGCTCGATTCCGTTACCTCTGTTCTCGGAGAATGCTCTTGCTCGTAGATACCAATCATGCTGTGGACAAATCATATGCGGTGGTTGTATGTGGCCTGTTGAATATCCTTTATATGGTAGTGGAGCTCCAGTACCATGTCCGTCTTGTAACACACTAAATTCAGAAGACGAGAAAGAAATCGTCAAGGGGCTAATGAAGCGTGCAGATGAAAAGGATGTTTATGCCATGACCTTGCTAGGTACTCGATTTGCGGAAGGAAGTGTTGTACCAAAAAGCATGCACAGGGCTATCGAGATATGGGAAGAAGCAGCAGGACTAGGAGGTATTTTGGCCTGTAACACGTTGGGAAATATCTATAAGCCAGGGTCTTTAAATGATATCGATGATACTGGTATTGATAAAGACTGGAAGGAAGCTTGCCGATACTATGCAAAGGCAGCAAAGGGAAATCACGATTTGGCTAGGTATAACCTCGGGGTGTTAGAGAATAATCATGGTAGTAAGATCAAAGCGATGAAACACATGTTGATAGGCGCTGCATCTGGTCATGATGATGCCTTGACTTTGGTAAAACAGGGACTCACGGACCATCGTGTAACAAAAGAAGAATATGACAATGCTCTTCGTGCATACAAAGAGTCTAAAAAGTTGATGGACAACGCCCAGCGGGATAAACCCAAAGCATGGATGGAGAGGATGAATATGATGAAAGTCCTATCTGGTGGTCGACGAGGGCCAGGCACAGCCGGAGAACTTCTAAAAGAAGGATGTAAGATTGAGCAAGCACGCAAGAAGAGAGGAAACAGACGTCGATGAGGAAGAATATGGGGCAATGAAGAGTTGAATAGAGTTGAGGCGTTGCTGCCTATTATATTATGCTTAGCTTCAGATTCTCTATTCTTCCTCTTCCTCTACAAGGTCAAACACATCTAAATCAACATCGACGGCCACATCCTCAGGCACGCCAGGACTTGGAATAGAAACAGTACCCAATTTTGTCTTCCTTCTCTGTATCTTCTTGTGCTTATCTTCTACTCCCTCCTCCTCTGATTGTACATTATGTGCATTTTCCCCTGTTGCTCTATTATCTCTACCAGTGATCCTTCTCATCATTCTCGATACCGCACTCGATCCTTCTCCTTCACTATTAAATGCATTCCGTTCCTCGAGCAAAGCACGTTCATACTTACTCCTCTTGGAACAATTTTCAACAAACTTGCGTATAATATTTAATGATACATCTTCTTGTGTTAATTCTATATCATTCTCATTCTTCTTGACATTACTTGTTGCTGTTGAAGAAGAGGACGAGGACATTGACACAGGCCACCTACCACCGAATTGTTCCATAACCTTACGATATTCTTTTATTAATGGTGGACAAACCATTTCAGCATAGACAGACTTGCCTTGTACTAATGGTAATTGTGACATATCCTCAATATACGATGATGGACGTGGTATGAAGATATATGTCCCTGATAATAAAGTAAGTGTTGTTGATATTGATATATCTATTGATAGATTGATAAATTTTCGTACTGTTGATGGCTGTTTTACTGATGATGAGGATGATATTGTGGTAGTTTGAGTGGTAGTGTGTGTTATAGACGAAGAAGCGCTAGATGATGACGGTATGTTATCAAACTTATATACACTTGATCTGTTAGCAATAGCTTTCCGTACAAGTGATGAAATACCCCTGCCACTTCGTAAGGTAATAAATGCAAATAATCCCACTGCTATTGATTTATTCCGTACAATATTATCTCGCTGTGTTTTATTCTCAACTATTAGGGCAGCTTCTGCTTCATATTCTTGTGCTATTGATTTTGTATTGTGTTGCTGATGATGTGATTGACTCGCGATTGAAGCGTTAGTTTTGGTATCATCAGACTCATCATCATTGCGTGACATATCTTTTGCAATATCATTACACTTTTGTATCATCTCAGAACTATTAATTGCACGTGATATTGCGTCATGAAAGTTTAGTAATAGTTGACCTCGTACTGTCCATGCTTGACGCTGTGGAGGGGAAGATGTTGTTGTTGATGTAGCAGAGCTTTCAGAGTTTGATGTGGCAGTCTCATTATTGTTGGTACTATTTGTTGAGCTCATCTTACTGCTACTGTCATCACTCTTTACCGACGGCCGAAGGCCCATGGTTGATATGGTGATTATTATATTTGCTAGGAGGTTGTGAGTTGAAGGTTAGTTGAGGAGGAGTTAGTGTGGAGGATGGCGCGATTTGGAGTGGCCCTTTCTTGACTATAATTTTGAGTAGGTAGTAAACAGCAAATCTCTGTGTATTACCTTAATGAGTTCTTTACATTAAAGAACTTTCCTAAGCGTCCCTAAACACAATCAAGGCTCATCTGATTCTTTCACGTAGTGCCCATTCTAAAAGATATCTCCAATCGCGGAGGCAGCCAGGGCAGATCTAATACGTTGAGGATCTTGGGTGAGTTGCTGCATTGCTTATTAGATATATGGCTTACACATCTTTTGCGCATAATTTTTCAACATCGTTCACCACTACATCATTTTCCAAACAACACTCGGATTGCAATTGTCTTCATAATAAACATTGCAACGACTCCATCACAATACTACTTCTACTACGCACTCTAACACACATCATCGATATATTCTACAAGCTAGTATACAATATAATATAAATATGGCAACATCATCACTACTAGGACGTCGTATCTTCTTAGCTGCTGCATCACGCACAACACAACGTCAGATTCAAGCAACAGCCCTTCGTGCTAACTCATCACATGCAATCGCTGCTACTACCCAAGCATCGTATCAACAACAACAAGATACATCCTCATTCTCCAATGTATCTCTACTTGCCGCCGCTGGTGCAACACTAGCTGCCACTACTGCCATGGCAAATGACAAGCAAACTGCAAAGTGTTGTGGTATCGCTGGTGTTGTTGGTGCTAAAGGTGATGCTCGTGATTATCTAATTGAAGGCTTGACTATTCTTAAGAACCGTGGATATGATAGTGCAGGAATTGCTACCATGGATGATGCCAATCCAAACTTGGTAAGTATCTGAGCATGTGTGTGTATCTTTTGGGTCATTGTGGCTGATCTAACTTACATCTCTCGTCTCCCCCTCTCCCCCCTTCATATCTTTCTCTCCTCCTACTATCAGATGATCACCAAGTATGCATCCGAAGGCGAGAAGGCCGATGGTCTAAACCTCGTGAAAGAAAAGTCCTCTAGTTCCGAGGGACATAATATTGGTATCGCCCACACACGATGGGCCACCCACGGAGGCAAGACCGATGCCAACTCCCATCCACATACCGATTCCTCTGGTAAGATCGCTCTCGTACACAATGGCACACTCAATAATGCCAATGAGTTACGTCGTGAGTTACAAAGTCGTGGTCACAAGTTCAGTAGCGAGACTGATACCGAGGTAATTGCCAAGTTGATCGGTGAATACTACGAGAAGGGTGGATGCACTAATGTCAAGCTTGCCACCGAGTTGGCATTAGCTCGATGTGACGGAAGTTGGGGATTATGTATCATGTGTACTGATTGTCCTGATCAACTTGTCGTGGCACGTAATGGATCACCACTTGTTATTGGTATCGGGAGTGATCGTACCTTCATTGCATCTGAAACTTCCGCTTTCAATAGATACACCAAGAACTTTATTAGTATGAATGATGGTGAGATTGGTGTGTTGCGTGCTGATGGTTCCACACTTGATTTGACAAGAATGCAAGAGGCACCTGATCAAGAAGTCAAGTTGAGCCCCGCTCCATTCCCCCATTGGACACTCAAGGAGTGTGTTGAACAACCCGAGGCTATCGCTCGTGCTTTAGGATTTGGTGGTCGATTGACTGCCGATTCTATCCATTTGGGTGGACTTGAGAAGATGGCAGATGAGTTGGCACGTGTCAAGTATCTTACACTTTCGGCATGCGGTACTTCGTTGAATGCTGCCAAGTATGCTGAGAAGTTGATGAAGCATTTGGGTAGCTTTGATATGGTACACAGTTTAGATGCCGCCGAGACTGACTCGAATGATTTCCCTCGTACTGCTGAGAAAGCTCAGGAAAGTGCCTTCTTGGTTGTTTCTCAAAGTGGAGAGACCAAGGATGTTGCCAATGTTGTCAATGCTGCTCAAGAGAAGGATGTTACTGTCATGAGTGTTGTCAACGCCGTAGGAAGTCTCATCGCTCGTACTACCCAACTAGGTGTATACTGCAACGCCGGACGTGAGAATGCCGTAGCTTCTACCAAGGCCTTCACTACCCAAGTTACTGTTCTAGCACTTATTGCCCTATGGTTCCGTGAGCTTAAGGATAAGTTCAATGGTATCACCGAGCATAGTGTTGAGGCACAACTTATGAAGGAATCTCTAATGCGTCTACCAATCTGTTGTGGTATGGCCTTGAGAAATCGTGAACAGTGCAAGGAAATTGCCGAGAGATTGAATGGTAAGGATCATTGCTTCATCCTTGGTAAGGGATACGGAGAGGCCGTTGCCTACGAAGGTGCCCTCAAGATTAAGGAAATGTGCTACCTCCACGCAGAGGGGTACAGTGGTGGAGCATTGAAGCATGGACCATTTGCCCTCATTGAATCAGACGAGAACGGCAAGTTAGGCGCTACTCCCATCATTATGCTCATCCTTGATGATTGTCACGCCCATCACATGAGAACTGCCGCCGAGGAAGTCAAGGCTCGTGGAGCCGATGTTATTATTATTACCGACAAGGCTGAGCTTGCCGAAGGTCTCGATTCTAATCCTGTCGTGATCCCAAGCAATGGACCCATGACAGCCTTGGGAGCTATTATGCCAATACAATTGATGGCTTACGAGCTTGCTTTGATGAGAGGAATCAACCCTGATACACCAAGAAATCTTGCAAAGGCTGTGACTGTAGATTAAGAACTTGTTTGACAATATGGGGATGAACAAATTAAGAGATGTTTGCACTAGAATCACGAATATTGTTGTGCAACTCTTGGGGAATTGAAGAGTATTTTTGTTAGAATGTTCCATTAGTATGCATATAAATTTAGGAGGGATGTTTCAATTGACTTTGAAGTGATGTATTACATACTAGCAGTACCCCAGTCCTCTGCCGTCATCTCAACCGTCATCTCAACTAACCATATAATCATAATATAGTCAGCCGTCATCTCAGCCGTCATCTTCAACAGCCAAATAGTGGACTAGACTTCCTTCATTCTCTACTACGCTACTTGGAACTTAAAAAAGATACCCTGGGTATCCTTTCCAAAAGTAAGTCATAAAAAACATTATGGTAAAGGCCATACTATGACCACCTAATACATAAGCTATCGCCGCTTAGATATCACATAGAGCATCTCAATATCTTCATAAATATTTAGTGTTCAATTGCTCTGAATTTTATCTGCAAGAAGTTGCCAGATTTTACACACAACACACATTAATATAAGATGGCAAAATCATGGCTTCTATCATTACTAGTCCTAATCGTTCATATATACTACGCGGATGGACAACTACGTCGTAAACTCTCTCAAGAATCACCAGCGTCACAATTACCAAATGTTGATGTAGAACTTATAATACGCAGTGGTGAGGGATGTGGAGGGACTAAACCAGTATTAGATATATATAAAAGTAATGCAGTTGAGGATGGTGTTGGTGCTCCGACTGTTTTACTCCTACCGGATGGGGAGTATGAACATCTTATCACTGATTCTATTGAAATGTAAGTAATTATTCTTCTTATTATTTGTTATATAACTACTTTGTGCATACCTTTGTCGTGTTTATCTAATACCCATAATATATTGTAACATACAATTACACTCACTCACAATAATATTGCAGTGCCGGCTCACAGTATATAGCTGCAGGTTATACCCTTGCTGTTTTATACTACCGCCTACCGCTATCACCAACTGATGCGGAAGATGATGAACATTTGGTATGTAATGATCCACGTGAGACGGAAAAAGATTTAAATGCTGCAATGGATGTTCTGCATAAGAATGCAGCCGACTATCGTATTAACCCGAATGAGATTGTGTTTTCAGGTTTCTCTGCTGGTGGACATTTGGCTGCATTACATTCAGCACGCTGTTCACGTCGAGGATCCTGTCCCAAGGCACAAGTACTACATTATCCATATTTGGATGCTGGCGCAATGATATTTTGTAGTGAGGTGGGGACGAAGTATCGCGAACAAATGGATTTCAATGAATGCCACCCAACTTCCTTGATGGATAGAGGAGTTCCTCCTACTATAGTTTATCATGCAAAGCAAGATGAGCTTGTACAAACAAGACAAATGACAGACTATGTTACAGCCCTAACGAATCATGGTGTACCGCATGAGTACTACGAGGCGCCATCTGGAGGGCATTTCCTTGTATCATTCAGTGAACTGGCTGCGGCAACTTCCCTTACTGCTACTGCAAACTACGCGTCTTTAATTGAACATGCGCTCGCTCTTCCTGATGCACAATGCAACCGCTGCACAGATAATCCATCACAGGCATTGTATGATGAAGGCTTAGTGTGCAATAGTCCAGAAATATTTTCCCGTGTTGAAAGTGCTTGTTCGGCACCACATTGGAATAGAAGGGGGTATTGTCGACAGACTTGCTTTAATTTGGGAAAGGCGTATGATGGTGAAGTATGTTGTGACTCGGCTGTTGCGGCAGACAAACCTGTGGAAAAGGAGGAGGTGGCTCCTGATAGCCCGGCCGTTAGTAGTACTTTATGTACACCTTGCTATGATAATCTATCTCAGGAGATGATTCAAAACCATTTGACCTGCGCCGATTCTGAAGAGGATATTCAGACTAAGTGTCGAGACGATGAATATTGGACTTTGAATAGGCTTTGTCAGGCTACATGTTATCTTGTTGGAAGAGGTTATGATGGAGATGAATGCTGTGAGGCAATCAGTATGTAGAGACTGTAGGATAAGAATAGAGTAATAGTTGTACACTACTATAATCATATTAAAGAAGGAGTAGAGTATAGCCACTAGCATAGGAACTGTCGGTCTAAACAAACACTCATAAGGTCTGATTTGCTACAACAAAAATAACTTAGCGCGCATAGAGATGCATCTTATTTAGCTTGTACATCCCCCAAATGATAGTTTTACCACCTAAAAAATACTTAATCTCTTAATACCCAATACCAAGTCCACGCAAGCATAGTAGCTTTCCTCCTGGACGTGTTGAACAAGCTTCACCCTTTGCTGCTTTAAACGTCTTCTTTGCTTCAGCTGCCTTATTCTGTGCTATTTGGGCAGCCTTTTGAGCTTCCTGTTAATTCAAAGAGAGTGAGTGTTGAGTGAGACATATCCATCAAACAAAACAATTACTTCTATATTGATCTTACCTTTGCGTCCACCTTGGCGTCCTTGTATGCACTATTTAAATCAGCAGCACGGGCATCACGAACTTCCTGTGATTCCAAATTAGGATCGACTACTGGAGCAGATTTCGTTGGCATGTCAAACTTTGGAGTATCAAAGTCATAACTAGGAGTATCAAATTTGGGTACAGCTGGTGCTTTTGGTAAGTCTACCTTTGGCATATCAACCTTTGGCATTGAGAAAGATGATGTATCAAACTTTGGAATATCCACCTTTGGCATATCAGGAGCTGTAAATGATGATGCCGAGGGAGCATTAACCTTTGGAGTGGATACTGGAGTGTCAAACTTAGCAGCTGGAGCAGGAATGTCAACCTTTGGTACTTCAATCTTTGGCATATCAGGAACGTCAATCTTTGGCATTGAGAAGGATGGTGTCTTAAAGTCTGGCACCTTAATATCCGGCATATCAGGCACCTTGACATCCTTTAGTAAATCGGAAGGTGATGATACCGCCGCCGGTGCATCTGATTCCTCCTTTGCAGCCTTTTGCTTCTCTACTGCCAGTCTTTGCTTTTCTTTCTCAGCAGCCTACAAGTGTTTATGTGTTATATTATTAGGAAAGACTCATATTATGACATATGTACACAAGAAAGAAAACACAAAGACACTTACCAGTCGTTCGGCTTTGGCAGCTGCCTTGTCTGCTTTTTCCTTTTCGGCAGATGCTTTAGCATCGGCTTCGGCCTATATTATGATTATGATGTATAGTGATGTGAGAAAGTTATATCATTTTGATTGTGCAGTGTGTGAGAACACTTACCTGTTTCTTATCAGCCGCGGCCTGTTTTGCAGCAGCCTTCTCTGCTGCAGCTGCCTCTTTAGCATCCGCCTTTGCCTGGGCTTCAGCAGCTTTCGCAGCACTATCATCTTCTTTACTAGGTGATGGTGTGGGTGCTGTGAAACTTCCCATCATAGATTTACCTTCCCCAGCTGTCACATCACCACCTGATGTTGCCTGATCATAACTAGGCAATGAGAAGTCAAGTGTTTCAAATGATCCTCCGCCACCAAACGATGGAGCACCAGCTGATAGTAGAACTGATGAAGATTGAGTCTGAGTGACTGCAGCTAATGTAGATATACAATGTTAGTTGTTTGAAAAGTTTTACACAATTTGTGCATATCATGTGAGTAAGTTTTTACTGCAATAGAATACACAAAATATAGCTCAACTAAACAACTCACCTCCATCTATTGGAGCAATAGTACTTGGATCAGCTAGAGCAACTTGTGCCATAATACCCATACCCGTCATGAAAGCAGCAGCACCTCCGGCAACTTTCCTCAATACATCATCAACATCATTATTATCATCTTGCTTTGACGCCGATAATTGTACAACTTTTTGTTGCTGAAGCCGATTGCTTGGGGTGAAAGCAAATGCATCACATGATGGAGATGCCGCTGATAGGGCTAGGAATACTGATAACTTAGACGGCGCCATCGTAAGAGTATATTGAGTGTTGAGGAGGTGTCAAACAAATTAACAAAGCATTATGATCGTTTAGTCGCTAATATAACTCTCCAGTCCCAAGATAAGATATTGCCTTCAACATGAACAACTTTATCATCACCTCGACCTTCTGCTATTATTTGCTCCTATTACAACTCTAATAATATCATGCTAAAGAACGTTATCCTTGCCGCTACTATTGCCTCAACGGCAGCATTCGCTCCCACACCGACCGGACGTGCTTCCACATCAGTATCTGAGTCGAAGGCAGACTTACAAAACTTGGCAGCCAAACTTAACCCTGCAGTAAAGTACTTTGACCCATTAAACTTGGCAGAAGCTGAGTTCTGGGGTGAATCGAATGAGGCTACCATTGGTTTCCTTCGCGAGTCAGAGGTTAAGCATGGACGTGTTGCTGTAAGTTGTATTTTGTGTGGATATAATTTTGTGAAAAATGTTCATATCTTATGCTCAATTTATATAATCTACATCTATATAGATGTTTGCTTTCGTTGGGTACATTGTTCATGCTAATGGAATTACCTGGCCATGGGCAATGACCTTGGCTGGAGATCCATTCCCTAAGGTATCAAATGCTCCCGAGGCATGGGATGCCATCCCCGAAGCAGCTAAATGGCAAATCATGGCATTCGTTGGTTTCCTTGAATTCTGGCGTGAGTCTCAATGCGATAAACATTACATGAGTGGTGGTAAGGTTGGATATTTCCCCCCATTTGATGCCAAATATATCCCAGGAGGAGCTCTTAACCTTTACAGACCATTTGGTGCTGAGGATATGACAGCAGAGAAGAAGGAGAATCGTCTAAGAGCAGAGATCAACAATGGAAGACTTGCTATGTTGGGTATCTTTGGCTTCATCTCAGAGGGCGCCACTGAGGGATCTGTTCCTGCCTTGACTGGTGTTATTCCTCATTACGACGGCGATGTCATGCAACCTTTAGCAACAAGTATCATCCCTCACTTTTAAATGATGTTATACCAAACTGCATGTAAGATATTACCAACCAATTGAAAGAAGCGAGAGTTTGTCACCTCCGCCAATGGTCTACAGAGACCTCTTATTTAACATATCCCTAAAACGAAAGAGGAGTACATGATAGATGCAGACAAAGCAATTCTACCTTCCTCAGAAGCCCATATGAGTAGAAACACTGCAGTCATAACTTAGGAGAATGTACATATTTTTCCGAATACTGAAAGCTGCATAGTTATTATCTATTTTACTTCTTCTACAGCTCTACATGCATGTGCTAGCTAGCTTTACTCTAATATTCTCAATACTTGCCTTCTATTAATACCTCGTATTCTTCATCATCTTTCTTCGTCAGAAGTGGATTCCGATTCACTTGTTGCCTCCTTTAAGAAAAGACCATTTATATCTGAAGGCTTGAGTGTGTTGACTAAGCAAGCCGATATCATAAGAAAGCCTCCAATGTAGTCAGATAACCCAAAAGTTTCATGATACAATAAGGCGGCAAACACTCCGGCCCATAGTGGCTCTGTTGCCAATATAACACTTGCTTCTGAGCAGGGCACTCTTCCTATGGCTGTTATCTCAATACAAAAGTTGAGAGATGTTGAAAGGAGTCCAGTCCACACAACAGCCAATGCTACTTGTCTCATATTTGGATCAAGGAGCAAGCCTAGTAATCCCATGCTCTCCCAACCATCCTTAAACATCCAACCATCGGCAAGAGACCATAGCATAGAGAAAAAAGCAGTAGTGGCGACTAAGCCAGCTGTAATGGGAAGAGCTTGGTCTGGCTCTTTCCTCAGCATCTTCTCCGACATGAAGATTCCTGAGAGATGCGCGTTGTAGCGATTTATGATGATTAGAAAGAGAGGTGATAATAAGTTAGCATGTGAGTTACAAAGGCAATCAAATGAACGCAAGTTTAAGTCAAACTGAAGCAGCCAGATGAAACTTCGTATTGAACACTTGACTTCACATGATAAAACAATACTAACGCGGACTTTCCTGTGCCAAACCCGACAGCTTGAACTAACGATAATGCATCTCCTCTTCCGATCTTAGATATTGTTTCAGATATATCAGTACCACCTCCGAACAGTTCTAATGAGCAAACACCACAAAGACAAAGCAATGCTGCCAACCAAGTCTGTGGAGCTTCTTTGATTCCCATTGGTTTCTTATCGATAGCCCATTGCAATAAAGGACACACTAATACAGTTGCGCTTCCCAGGAATGAGACTAGAGCCGGTGAAGTATCAATTAATGCTATGCTTTGTGAGATGTAACCTAGTGATACAAATGAACCGACAATCAAAACTTCTTTTTGTAATGTAGGTTTAAGTTGGAAAAGGAATGGAGACAAGGCTAGACTCGCTAGTACCATTCGATCTGATGTTGCTGCAGATGCAGGTAAGTTATTAGCCATTAGCGCGCCCAAAGGAAAATTTGTGCCGTACAATATAGCAACCAAGGCAAGAATAACTCTCGGTCCAATATACGATGATAATATGCCCTCAATGAAGCTTGAATCAGCCTCTTGAGATATATCAGTTGGGCAATACACTCGATTGTTACCAGCTTGGATACAATCTATATCTTCATCGAGTAGTGAATCCAAAACATCAACACTCTCTCTTCTTTGATTATTATTGTCATTATTATTATTGAATACAGCTGATATCATAGTTTGGTCTTCAAATAATATAGATCCAGATGAATAATTGGAGGCTGGTATTGCTGTATTTGAAACCATTTGCAATGATGAAGGAGCATGAAATGAATGTTTGTTGCATAGAAGTCTTCCGCCAGTGGGAGCCGCCGAGAACGCATTGGTCAACGGCAGAACTACAGCCAGTATCAACAAAGCCGTCATACTGTATTATCCTCTCCAATCGGTTGAATTATGCCCCCTATTATATTGTATAAATTAAAGCGGAGTTGGATAATTATCAACAATCTGTTTTTTCAGAATTCAAGATGTTGCATGTCACATTTCTCCCAAAGCTCAAAATCCCAGGGGAGAATAACGTCAGTCACAGACTTCATCACTGAAATCGTAAAATCACATGAAAATCACAGGGTACCATTGGTAAGGTATCGCAATTCAAACATCATCTTCCTCTCTGGCGGGTACAATAGTAGTGGGGCATGGGAATCCTTATAATAATAGGGGAAAGGCTTATGGCAGTAGGGATAAGAGAGCGAAAGTAAAATAGATAATAACTATGCAGCTTTCAGTATTCGGAAAAATATGTACATTCTCCTAAGTTATGACTGCAGTGTTTCTACTCATATGGGCTTCTGAGGAAGGTAGAATTGCTTTGTCTGCAT
>Ga0214481_100405_pt1 | contig 22620 bp, 22 predicted proteins | sample M1_20Mar14CPVII9_4_FD_165057 | JGI IMG/M metagenome (GOLD analysis project Ga0214481, IMG submission 165057) | Marine eukaryotic communities from Monterey Bay, California, United States - M1_20Mar14CPVII9sort6BwellG10 | ecosystem: Environmental > Aquatic > Marine > Unclassified | place: USA...
TTCAACACCCTAAACATATTTTAGACCATAGCTGTCCTGTGATCATCCTTATGCATCTCCTTCAATAGATCAAACTCATAACTTTGCTCCGCTACAGTGTCTTGACATTCTTCTCTTGGATCGTCAATATCACAGTCTTCAACGGGACACTGTATTGTTTTCAACCTGGCTTCATCGATTGTCTTATCAAAATCGACCAACTTGAGAAGAGGAACTCTGGTGGTCGTTTTCGCAAGCTCCATGTCTATATCGCCACTTCTCCAGTTCTCTCTCAACTGTTTCATGAGTTGTCTGGCTAACGTTTTAGTGTATGAATCTGGTAATGCTGATTTAAGGTCGGCAACTCCCTTTGAAGTACAAATAGAAGAATATGTGTTGGCTGTGAGTGAATATTGCTCATCAAAAGAAGAAGAATCACGAATGTGAAGATACATGAAAATTACCTTTAACCCACATGCGATTTCATACTCGGCATCCTCAATCATCTCAGTGGCAATCTTAGATGCTATGAATGTACTCTCAAGCTTGCCGTCTAAGCACGCTGCCAACGCGGTATTGTAAGTGTGAAAGTTTGGTTTGACGTCACGCACTCTCATCCGTTCAAGCCATGTACTAGCCATTGCGGGGTTCTTCATCCCCTCCTTTGCACACGCACCAACAGCTGTTGTGTACGAAACAACATTTGGCTCAAGACCTTCCTTAAGCATACCAATAAGGATAGCCTCACAGCCCATTGTATTACCCAACTTGGCTAATCGCTTGAGGGCGATGTTAAATGTGACAATATTGCCCTCTGATTCAAGTGTATCTCTCATTACATCAAGGACCTTAACTGTAAGCTCCTCCTCGCCACATACCTCACAAGTGTTAACAACTGTGTTGAATGCAGAAACTGGAGGCTTCTCGGCCTTGCCTTCTCCGGCCAATGTAATCCAATCTAGCAAAATTGCCGTAGCCTTACGACTCTTCTCATTCTTACAACAAGTTGCCAACACTCGTCTCCAAACACTCGTAGCTGGTGAAAGACTACGCTTTGGCATTAACTCCAATAACTTCACAGCCAACTTCCAATTGTTATCATCGCATGCCTTACCAATCGCACGCTTGTGGATAAGAGTTGACGCACGCTGGGCAGCCGATGACGATGATGCAACAAGATCATCACCAGTATCGGGAGCACATCCCTCAGCCTTTGATGCAGCTGTCAATAGACGCAAGCCCAATGCCAAGTTATCCATCTTCTCAGCAGCAATAACTCCACTAGCTAACAATTCACGACCAGTCTCAACTGCGGCGATGTTGTCAAGTTCATACCCAGCCGCCTTGGCATATGTAAGTACCTGTAATACATCCTCGGCATGTCCATCCCATTGTGCTGCCGCCTTGGCAACATCAGCAAACGTACCCAATGAAGGAGTGAACAACTTCTCAACAACCATAGAGCGTAGTACAAGCTCAGCCTCCTCAACGGCACCATCCTTCGCCAATGCCGAAACGAGCTTACTATAACTAGCATCAGTTAATATACTTTCACTACCCTCCTCCTGTGTAGATTCAATAGCAGCCACCATAGCCAATGCCGTATCAATACCACCACAATTATCATGCGTCCCACCTGGTCCAGGACCGATACTTGATACTACACAAATATTAGCAAGCTCCTGTGGTATCTCATAGTTAAATGTTGCCATATCCTCAATAATCTTCCGTGCAGGTTCCGATGCACGTGCACCATTCAACCGGTTGGCAGCACATGCCTCTAGTACGGCCAAGTATGCATCACGGGGTACTGGACGTTCCGATGTTGAATAATTCTTCTGTAACTTCTTAAGCTTGCGTGATGCTGCCTTCCAATGTCCTATGGATGACTTTTGCATAACTTCGGAAAGGACTGATTTGAAATCAAAGTCTGGATCGGATTCATCACAGAATGTAACTCCCTCGGTGGAACAGATTTCCTATTTATTAGATGGATGAGATCAGATTTGATTTGGAGAGAGTGAAGTAGATAGAGCATATTATGAGCATATGAGAGTCTATTCGGTAGGAAACAATAGCACTCGAAACACACACAAAGCACAGACATATAATATCCTCACCTCAATCTCCTCAGCAGTAGCCTTGGGAACATCCACAACAATATCATTCGTCTCTCTACTTAGATTATAATAATCTAATAATCGTCCCCTTAATGTACTTGTTGTGCCGACGGCAATTAAATCTAATGTTTTACATTGTTTCTGTAATGCACGGTATGCTAATTTGTTAATGTCTGCATATGTCATTGATGAATCACCATTGGTATGATGTGATTCATCAGCTGCATTTGTATTTTTAGTAGTGGTAGGAGATGATACCTTGTATAAATCTTCTAGTTCCTCAGTCTTAGTTGCTTGTATATTATTAATATCGGATAATGTACTTCTTTTTGTTGCTGTTGCAATGCTGGATAATTGGAAAGCACTAATTGAGCTACTGAATGTGGCGAATGCCAGTATCCATGCATTTGATAGACGCATTATTATAGACTGTAGTATATTGTATTGTATAGTTTAGTCGTAAAGCTTTTGTCAAAGATCTCTTCTTGGTCCACTGACGAGCGACGAGAGACGAGAGACGAGGAACACACTAAATCTTATTCCTTCGATAAACAACTCCGACTTGCAAATCTAACAATCGCTATCTCTAATAGACTTAACACCAACTCAGTGTAGTATATGTTAGTTTTTTCACAACAATGATATGTTATCTATGAACTAAGAGGAGGAAGAGAGGAGAATAGTATGGTACTATGAGGCTTGTGCGATTGCGTCAGCAACAGTTGTGAGTTAGTTGTGTGTGTGTTTAGTAATGAGACCATTATGTGCTAGAGAGCCTATATCGAGCCCTACAATTGCCCCCGGAGGGCTAGCGCACTTTTGTGTATGTACAATATTGAGGGCCGCGCCGTTATCTCCAGTACTGATGCTGATAATCATTGACACTTTGTGAAATAAGGGGTTGTCGGTTGTTATTAATACAACATATCAATTGCAATTGAAATTACACAACAACTTTAATAAATATAAAAATAAAACCCACACACAAAACAAATCTCTTGCACCAACATCAGTGTTCCAAACATATAAATAACTAAACAATGTTCAGTTTAGCATCGGGTATATACCAATCATACTTTGCACCACCAAAGTTATCAATATTAATAATTGGATTAGACGGTTCGGGTAAAACATCACTATTGGAACGTATTAAGGTTACCAATATTAATACTAGGCTGGTTGTTACTACCAACAATTCTACTGCCCCTTCATCGAGTAGTATTATATCACCAACTTTATATTATGGTAAGGATTGTGCAGTTGCTGGTATTGTAGAGTCTTCTACAGGAGATGATAATAATACAAAGAGACAGCTGCAAGGAGGGAAACCAGCCCGACTACCACCACCTTTGCCTCCTAAGCTGGCAATGAACAGTCATCAAATTGTTGAACAAATGTTGGAAGATGGATTTTCAAGTACATCTACTGCTACTGCTGCAAGTACGAAGAGAGAGGAGCTTATTAATAGTGTACCGTTTCCGCCACTTACGAATCATCCGCCATCAGACAAAAATAATAATGAAGTGAGTTCTCAAACCAAAGAGAAAAAGAATGACAGGAACAAACCATCACCATTACCACCAAGACACGATTCTATATCATCAAGTGGTAGTACTACAACAACACCAATAAAAAAATCAACTAAATCAGCACTAGCATCTAGTCCAGCAGCAATTAAGAAGAATAGTTTTATTGAATTATTACGTTGTCCATCACCAAAGAAGTATTCAGATGCTGTAATTGTTGATGATGAAGATGATGATGAATATCAAGATTTAGTTGATACAACAACAACAATATCAAATAATAGTAGTAACAACGGCAATACAACAACAACACCATGGAGTATAGAATATTTACAAGATTATTACATCAATTATCAACCACACGAAGAGTTTGATAATACTATAAAAGTATCAAGAGGGAGTAAAGAAGTTAAAAAGATGTTTCCAATTGATAAGATACGACCAACGTTGGGGCAGAATTTGGCAAAGTTGGATTTATGTGGATGTAAATGTTCGTTATTTGATTTAAGTGGTGCTGTAAGTATTAGTATCTACCTAATATCCAGGTTATTTTTATTGTGTGCGCTTTGTATCATGCTAGAAACTCGCATGATGCAGACTCGCACTCAACTTTCCGTTCACTCTCACAATCACACATATATGTACAGGAAAAGATGAGACCACTCTGGGAAAGATATTATCGTGATACAGATGCCATAATATATGTTGTCAATGCCGCCGAAATATCAATATCCAAATTACATCAATCACGACGTAACTTTGAACAAATGTGTAATAATGATGCATTACAACGACGTGTACGATGTGGATTGCCTATACTGATATTTGCAAATCAATTAGATGTTGCTTATATGGAGTATGAAGATAGTATAAACAAGGCAAATAGCAATAGCAGTCAAGAAAAGAATGGACAGAGAGGTATAAGTTGGAATGCTGACGAGGAAGATGACTTTGTTGGTGGAGGAACGACCGACAGCAAGCTGCCTGATGCAAAAACAAGTAATGATGATAATGACAACGATGAAGAGAGTAGTATATCAAAGCGAGTTGTTGACTTTCACGACTTGGCTACATTATTTGGATTTCCACAACATTCAATCTCTTCAATAAGTGACGAGGTTGGTGGTCAAAGTATACCAGTTGCTCATCAGGGGAATATATTCCTATTCGGAGGATCTGCCAAGACAGGTGAAGGTGTTAGGGCATCGATGGAGTTCTTAACTATGGCTGCAAAGAATTATCATATAGGAATAGAAGCACGAAAATGATGAGCATCTCTTCCAATCGATTTTTTATTTTTGAGTTATAGTTCTTCAATGTACCAATTAGGAGGTAGGAGTTGTGGAGTTAGTGATATGAGGTAGGTGAAAGTGAAACTAAGTTAAAGTTCCCAAGAACCAGTGTTCTCCCGTCCTCATAGAGTTGCCAACGTTTATGGCTTTGTATGCGGCTACTAGATATTATGGTCAAGCTATATAATATTGCAAGAGTGCAGAAGTAGCTTCTTCATAAAAGTAACCTTAACTTAATGCTTCTCCAAAAGAAAAGCAGCATAAATAAGTCAATACTTTAACGGTCATTGATTGTCACATCAACCTCCACACCAGGCTCAATACTGATACTAGTAATCTGCTTAACAACATCACTAGGGGCATGTAAATCAATCAAACGCTTATGAATACGCATCTCGAAGCAATCCCAAGTATTGGTACCCTCACCACTTGGTGCCTTACGGGTAGTAACACGAAGTTTCTTAGTGGGGAGACGAACTGGACCGGAAACGGCAAGCTTCTTGTCTACGGCACCCTTCTTTAAGTCAGCACAGACCTTTTCGAGATTCTTAACATTACGAGAAGTTAAAGTAATACGGATACGGTGAACTTGGGCACCAGAATCTTCAAGTCCGGCTTCCTTCTTTCCTGGAGGTACATAAGATGACATTGTGGTAAGATTATTTATGTATACTTTTAATATATATATTCACTCCCGACTGTAATACATGATGTAATAGAGATAAGATAATGTTGTGAGTTAAGTATAAGTATTTTTGCAATAGAAACATGTCGTCCAAACCCAAACGTTAACAGGGGTATATATAGCATCCCAGCACATTCAAACTACAATTCTAAAGGACATTGTTGCCACTACAACTAGCCAACATATTACTACCTGAGGCTAAGTGAGAAGTGAGAGGTTGGTGGAAGGGGAGAGGAGAGGAAGCCCCTGGGCAAAATGCCCCTGAGTAACAGGTAAAATCTTTTCTATCGCTCGAGAGCACTGCATTTGTTCTATGCTCTCAGCCAGGGGAACCCCTGCTCTCAGCGCTATACTCTACTCTATCTCTAGAATAAAACAAATATCTTTAAGTATCTACACAAAGCAAAAATAAACAATACATAGGTACCAAATACATTTACATTGACCATGCCGCCATCTAAATCATCGAAAAAAGGGAAACCAACAAAAGAATCGTCAACAGCGTCATCGTCATCGTCATGGTGGTGGTATATCATTGCAATACTACCAATACCAATACTATATCTATCATCAAATCTCTTACGTCATACGATTTCAGAACCAGATGCCAATCATGGTAGTGGATCAATGTTTGATTTGATTGCCACACGGTATGATTTCATTAATAGAGCATTGGCATTAAATCTTGATATGTCATGGAGATATCGATTGGTAGAAGAGATTGTTGGTGTAAATGGACAGATATTTCAACAAAGTAATGATGTACGATTATTAGATTTAGCAACTGGTACTGCAGATGTGGCTATATTGTTAGGACAGGCTGCTGCTAGATATAACTATCCTCCTTCTTCAATAGACGACAACGATACATCATCTTCTACAACAACAGTTTTGGGATTAGATCCATCACAGAATATGCTCAATGTTGGTAAAACAAAAGTACAAAGTAAAGAGTTGACTAACATCGTTAGATTAGATCTGGGCGATGCACGAAAGCTTGACGAATTACAAGATAATACATTCAATGCAGCAACTATGTCGTTCGGCATACGGAATGTACCAGAGAAGGTAGATGCGTTATGTGAAATCCATCGTGTATTGAAAAAGACTAATACAAGTAGTAGTAGTAGTAGTAGCATCGAATCAAAGCTAGCAATCATGGAGTTCAGTGAACCAGATAAAGATAAAGGAATCATGGGTGACTTGGCACGACTATTTATACGACATTTGGTACCAGCAATGGGTGCATTACTAAGTGGCCATCCTAAGGAATATATGCATTTACAAAAGTCAATTAAAGACTTCCCAACACCAAGTGAATTTGTAAAGAAGATGGAGGGTATTAAATGTCCAATAATAAGAGAAGAAGGTGAAGGAAGAGAAGGCTTTGGTACTTTTAGAGTGACAAAAGTTGTGAATTTGAACTTTGGCAGTGTTCAAATATATGTTGCAAATCCAATAATGAAAGAATATGTTACAGAGTGAACGGGCTTTGGGAGGCCACTTACTGCTCTTAGTCTTTTGCGATATTACCATCTCACAGGATACCACCAATCTAAAGAAACTCTAAGAATAAAGGCTTTTCAATCAACAGCTCTACTATTTGGTCTATACTATATACAGTAGCCATGCTATGCGCCATGGAGGGTATGTGTTCAAGTATTATCATAATGGTATTAGTCAAAATTGAAGTAAAACTTTAGCCTCTCACAAGCTCTCGCATCTGCATCGCTCTCATCTCTCATCTCTTGTCATTATCTGTTGGCCGTCAATACTTGTACCACCATTACTTATCATATAGAGGCGAAGAATAAGCTTTGGATTGAAATAGAATCAAATATAATAACCCCTTCTTTTTCCTACAACATCATGGACGCTCAAGAGATAGATGAACAAGATGTATATCAATACTATATCCAAAGGATACTTCCTGCAATTACAAAATCTTTTCCTATACTATTATCCAGGCTAGCTCGAGATGGTACCTCATTGTTATGGTACTATTTAACGATATTTATTGAGTTTCTGTTTCCTGTATGGTTCAGGAGATGGACCGCTGAGACAACTGATACAATCACCCGAGCAGCTGTAGAGAGTGGAGAATTTATTTCACATTGGACACATGATTTAAAGAGTAAGTCTTCTGGTAATGCTACATTTGTAGATTATGTACTAGAAAAAATGGATTTGAATAATGACGGGAAGATATCGACCGCTGAGTGGAGTAGTAATGCTGAGGAATTGAAACACGAAGTTGAACTATTAATGCAACAGTATTATCATGCGGTTACTGATAAATTACACAATCAACAAAGTACTGCCTCATGGTATGCTACATTACGTACTCTTGTTGGGAAGATAATTGCAGTGGATTGGAGTATGGGTGTGAGTTTTTGTATTTGTTTACATGCAGTTGGTATATCTGTTTGCTATGTGGATTCTCTATCTATATTCCTTCTAACTCACTGAACAACAATCGATCTCTTTCCTACCATAGGCATATCTTTGGCATACATGCTCTGGCTTGATAATTGTTCTCATTATAACATCAATCGTTCCTGGAAGATTACATGGATGGACTGGCCGGCTACTGCGGTTTCCAATCCTTGGCATGACATATATGCTCATATCTGTAGAGTTGGTAATGTATATGGCAATTCGATTTACAATTAGACTAATGGAGTGGTTGTTCGCTAATTCAAAGCATAGGAAAATGAGAAAGAGTATGGAAGAGAGTAAATCGTATGAGGAATGGTATAACTTGGCTAAGAATTTAGATATCAGTCAAGGGCGTGATAATTGGCAAAACAATGTCAATGATGATACTGCATACCGTTATTCATGGGTGAGTAGGTACTGTAATATGTTTTGACGCTTCAATTGTTGGTTATCCTGACTATGCTCTCCCACCTCATACATACAGCCATTCATATTGGAATTATTATCTGACTTAAGGTTATCAAGAGAGAATAATGATATTATGATGGCTTTGGCTGTCCTTCAACAATGCACAAGGAAGAACGTTGGTGGAATAATGAGTGACGACTTATTTTCCTTCACAAACCGCGGTGAGCCAAAGCAAGTAGTGTCAGAATTTATTGACGAGGTTGAAACAACTTTACAGTGGGTTACTGGTAAAGTAAAGGAGAGATCTAGACCACCTCTGCATACAAAAAAGCTTTTGGCTAAGAGCAGTAAAGAATATCAAAAGGAAGAGTCAATAGTTAACAACGAGCTCAAGACAAAAGTAAATCAGGAACAGTCGAAGATATTTAGCCACATTGTTGAATGGGCAACCCTTGGCATCCTTAAGCCTGACGAAAATCATGTTGCAAAAGAAGAGAGTATTCAGAAGAATGTACCAACAGAGACAGTAGAATCAGATCTCCTCCGTAAGACAAATGAAGAATACGCTAAGAATCTAGTCCTTCGGGAAAAGATCAAGACATTCCTAAAGCGTGCCCGGAAAGTCCGCGTTAGTATTGTTTTGTCGTATGAATTCAAGTGGTCAATATGAAGTATTGACGACTTGGCTATTTTATTTGACCTTAGTTTGCCTTTATTCATTGCCTTTGCAACCCACATTTACTAACAGAAGTTACTATCATCTCTCTCCAATCCATAAACCATCTTCCAGAGCCGCCTATGGTCGAACAGCTCTTTGTCTGTCGGGTGGATCAATGATGGGTAACTATCATTTTGGTAGTGTGAAAGCTCTTCTTGAAACTGATTTATTACCGCATATCATCTCAGGTACTTCGGCTGGTAGTGTGATCGGGGCCATGGTTTGCACAAGAACGGATGAGGAACTTATTAGAGATCTCAAGCCAGAGATACTTGCTCCGAAAATGTCAATATTCGAATCATCATGGGGTCAAAGACTCTCTAGGGCTTGGAAACATGGTACAATGTTTGACCAAGACGATTGGTATGGAAGAGTTCAGTGGTTCACTTGTGGAGAAATGACATTTGAAGAAGCATTCAAGAAGACCGGCAGAGTGTTTTGTGTTACCTTATCTGCAACGAGTAAAAGGGCGCCTCCGGTACTTATCAACTATATAACTGCCCCAAATGTTGTAATCGCATCAGCCGTCCTGGCTAGCGCAGCCGTACCAGGCTTTGTTGATGCTATGAGATTAAAGGTAAAGGATGAGAATGGAATTGTAAATAACCAAGCAAAGTGTGATGAAGTGAGTTGTTGAGTTTGTGTGTTAGTTGTCATCATGTAAAGCAATTCACAATATATACTCATACCCTCAATCCATGTACTGACACTTTCTTTGCTGTCTGTATGTTCTCAAATAAAGGAATATCGTGATGGTAGTATCGATAGTGTAAGTTGACGACAATCCACAGGATACCACAACTCGATATCCTTTTGGTAATCCCTGCCAGTATTATAAAATCTCTCTCTTACCATTCTTCTCTACTCTTTCTATAGGACATTCCAACAACTGGTCTAGCCGAAATGCTCAATTGTAGGTTCTTCCTAGCTGGAAAGTCTGCGTTTGCTTTATTATATGATTTCGTGTGTTTCATGTTGAGTACCTGTGATTTGACTATTTCATATGAACTTCATTCGCCATGTTTGATTGCCTTTACAAACTACATGTACTTATAGAAGTTACTATCATCTCTTATCATCTTCAAACTAATGCAGCTCAAGCAAATCCCCACATTGTTCCTTTCTTCTTTGAGTCCAAGGGGTAAGTCTTGCTTAACCAGCATATGATAGTTCTTCTCCTGCTAATCTCACCCTGTATCTCTAACACTCCATGATGGAACCAGAGACGTCGGAAGACCTTCTCGGTGGTCATCAGGGACACGAGATGAAAGTTGGAGAGGTGGCTTCTTGCTTTCGGCACTGGAAATGTATCTTAAGAATGATATGAGGAGCAAGTTTCACTTTCTTAATGATTTAGAGGTAGCGGTAGGCTTTACATCGACTATGATGACCCAGACTTACTCCGGCAGTACAACTATTGTACCCCAGGTTTGCTTGAAGGACTACTTCTTGGTATGTTATCATCTCTGAATTGTGCTAAACCCAAATTGTGTCACAGTGAGCTCACCTTTTCATATATCCACAGCTCTTTACAGATCAATCAATAGACGATATGAAGAGGTATTTTCAAGGTGGATCTGTTGCTGCTTACCAACATGTAGCAATGCTTAAATTGCATTACAAGATAACACATGCGTTGGAAGATTGTCTAGCAAGCCTTGAATTTGACGAGTCTCCTGACCCACCAAGAAGACGACGATCCCAATTATTCAAACAGAGGTCACTTAAGACGATTTCTCGGTCACCTCCATCAGGTGGTGTTCACTTTGACAAACTAGTATCTAGTAACGATCAATTGCAACAAGGGGGGAGCGATTCAACGTCATCGGCATCATCATCAGATTCAGATGGATATGTGAGTGATGACGAACACGAGAGAGGAGGTTTTGATGGCGTTGATTATGGTCGTCGGCCATCACTAAAGAGTTCTCTTGACAATAGAATATAATGTGTACATATATACTAAGAGATATTGACAATAATACCAATTATTAGTTGTTCTTATCCTCAATCGGCTGCCAACCATCAACAAATTTTCCCTTAACGTATCTCGGCTTGTTATCAAACCTCCAGCCAACCTTCTGGCCCTTGTACTCGCTCCATATGTCATCAGCGTCATCCACGGTGACTCCATGGTCCCTTTCTATTGGTTCGAAAGAAGCATTGTCTGAGATTGCATTATTCCACGATTCAAAGTCAAAAGCATCATCATCATTTGGAGTCCATTCATCCCATTCTTCGTCATCTTCTTCTAAATGATCAGATACAAAGTCATCATCTTCAAATTTATCATCCATTTCTTCCTCCTCATCTGTTTTTGTCTATTTTGTTGATATATATTGTCTTGAATAAAATAAGTCTGATGGGTATGAATGCTTGTTGTGCCTAACAACATATGCCGTCTCGCATATGCTGATGAAGCAACGGTACGTCTCAACAATGATCTAATCATAGTAATAATATCATAACCTCACTGCCATATGATATAGAAGTAGATAGATACATATTGTGTACATATGGGTACATAGAAGATATTTTTCAAAAATATCCTTTGCCAGCGGCGATCAAACGAAGTATGGTAATTTAGTTCAAATTAATAGTGAACCTGTTCAAATGTTGTGGTTTGCCTGCCTAATATATCGTTATATTATACGGTCGTTTGCTATTTTGCAGCAGCAGCTCTAGTCACTAGCAGCATGCATAATTAGAGGTTATAACATACAACACATAACCATACTACGTCCATCATACCTTTACCCTTACTATACTAATCGAAGAGATTGTAATATCACGAAGGACACTCTCTATCATTTATTGAATGATGTTGTCTTTCTGGAAATTGTTACTGGTGATACTGCATGTCAGTCAATACATTATTTGTGCGTCAAGCAATGTTAATGCAGGCTCAGGTGGGGGTAATACAGGGAGGCATTCATACTCTTTATCAACCTTCTCACCATCGGGTAATATAGATCAGGTTGTTAGGGCTATGCGTGCTTCCATGTTGGGTGTACCTATGCTAGCATATTCTATACCATCAAAATTAGAAGAGAGTAATGTAGTATCAACATCTGTAAAAGCTGAACAAAGTAGAGAGTGCATAAATGATACATCTACTACAAAAACTGTCTCAACAAAAACAATATCAGATAATATACAACCATGCAGTAGTATACAAGAGGGTATCTATATCTCCCTACCTCTGCGATTTCTCAGTACATCTCCATTCTTACTAGACGATGGTACTCCTCGGATCATACAACTCACACCCTCTCTATGCATTGCACATTCAGGTGTGGGTGCTGATGGACGTGTACTATGCGATATAGCTATTAAATTAGCATTAGATTACAGATATGTATACGGAGAGGAGATATCAGTAGAGGTGTTACTTCAAGGTTTAGCTGAGAAGATGCAGGAGATGACAATGAAGGTGGGAGCTAGACCATTCGGTTGTGCACTCTTTATTGGGTATCTAGGAAGTTCCAATGATAATAGCGAAGAGCCAGCAATGTATCGTGTTGATCCTAGTGGAGCTGTGGTATTGTTGAATAGGATAGATGATTCGACAAGTATACCAATTGAAAATAGAAGAGGGAGAGGATCAGTCGCCTTTCTTGGTAACTGGAGTGAGCGGCCCAAAGATGTCATACGAATGCAATTAGAAAACCACAATTTTGCAAATGAAGATGAGTTGCAAAGCATGATGGTAGATGCTGCAAAGTCAACCTATTTGACAGAGAATCAATCCGTCATTAGTGCTTCTCAATCAAATGATAAGAGATCGATGGACCAACCAACATTATTTGCCTCTTTTACCCGTGAGCATGGGCTTAAAATATCGCATATCTTGTAGTATTAAAAAAGATCAATTAATCTAAAATTGATGTCTTTACAATTTATCTTTCAGGCAGTTGTATCTTGTTGTTTCAAGACAGTGAACTAAAGTTAATGATCATATACTCCCCTCACACACAATCAAATTGTCCCGAGTAAAGTCAAGGTCCTTATCTCTTACATCTTGTTCTTCCCCTTTTAATTCTAAACATTTATCTTAACTCATCTTTTAAACATTGCAGCAGCAGGAGTACTTCTCCCTAGAATGAGTTGCTGGCGACATAACACCGCTACTAACCTCCCTAACGAACGTGCCGAGAGAGTAAATAACTACCAAATGCCAAATAATGCCAATAGTAACTGCTACAACCGATGCTGTTTTCTCATCACCCACTACTGATGACCAATTAAATACAGCTGCTTGCCAGATGATAATAATTAAGCTAATAAATTGCCAGATTAAGGAGATAATTACGGCACATCGATGGTAGCGAATGGCACCAAAGATCACGAGAAGATAAAAGGCAATCGAGATACAATACAATGCAATCGTCCAGCCATTGTAAGCGACATTGCCTGTCGTTGTGGCAATAAGACCTAAGATTACCAAAATCAAAGCAATGAGACTGACAAAGATAGTCGCCTAGTAATGATTTAATATAGCATCAGTGTTAGGTATTAATAAAAGAACAGAGCAGTAGTATTGAAAACATGTTAGAGAGAGTTGTAGTTGATCAAGCACATTACAAAATACGGATAGAATGAAAGAGAGAGATGTTGATTCAGAATATGACAACTCACTTTTCTTGAATCGCAACAACAAAAGACTCGGTGTCCCTGCTTTCCCTCCTTCTTTCTCCCTTCGGAAATGAGTGGTGTAGAATCCGCCATTGTTTGTTGTAGTATTGATATCGTTGGATGTTATAGTAGTAGTAGATCTATCTGCCATTTGAATTTATTAGAGGCGACACATGTTCATTACATTCATTATGTCATTCATTCAAATTAGGATACCATATCTTTTTTTGATGGACGGTAGACGGTAGATACGATTCGTCATCTTCGTCATCATCATCTTACTATGGGTATAATATAGTAGTCGATTGTAGTACTCTCTAAGTTGTGGGGGATGGTGGCGGCCACTTTTAAACATTCAAATTACTATATATCTATACATATCCATTCTATTGTTTTTCCAAAAGAACAAGTGGAGTAGCTTCAATTCATTCTGCTCTTGCTTTCTACATTATAAAGACGACTAAACCATCTTGCTTTTGATCGTTCATGTTTTACATAACATGATGCTCATAATATTGAACATACATATATAAACAACTAATATCTCAGATCAACATCATATAATAACAATAATGACAGATTCCACACCATTAGTACAACAACAAAACAACAAGAAGCTAGGTCATCGAGTTTTCTGCTGCTGCGACTCTAGAAAAGCAACCATCTTGGTTAGTCTCGTCGCTCTGATACTCAACATCATCTTCCTTATTGGTTATGCTACAGGCAATCATGCCAATTCTATATGGGCCATCGTAGTCTACTCAATCTCTATACTATTCTATCTTCTCGTAATATTTGGTGCAATCCGATATCATCGATGTGCCGTAATCATATCCTTAATCTGGCAACTTGTGGCAGTTGTATTGATTATCATTGGGACTATACAATTCGACTGGAGCTCAGTGAGTGGTGATACTAAAACACAGGACATTATAGCAGTTACTGTGGCCTTGATTTGGTATTTAGTAGTCATATACTCTCTCGGTACCTTTGTTCGAGAGGTTAGCAATGGTATAATGAGCCCAGCGACACACTCTCGAGAGAAGTATGCCTGCTGTTGCAATGTTTAGATGAATGTCTTACTACCAAGCGTATAATAATATAATAGTGTAGCTGATGTATAATAGTTAATAAGTAGCAATACCAAGTTCATCCCTAATTACTTAACTTTTTCTATGTCACACAATATTTCAGACTTAAACTCTCTCCTCTTCTCTGCAACACTATTCTAAAGTAACATTATATATACATACTGATACTGCTTTCAGTGCATCCCGTCTAATATACTTAATACCTGTACATAAAACACGAGTATCTTCATGGTGTACTACTACTCGGATAAGATTGATGATTCTCCTCCTCATCAATGGCGATCTGTAACATTGAAATCTCTGCTAAGATATGCGCCTGTTCCATCTTATTCTTTTGTATCTCGAGTTGGAACTCATCAAAGGAATGTGACCGTGTTAGATCTGTAGAGATTGTGGGCATTGTTGATGACATGGTTTGGTACTGCCGTTCGACTTCATCCAGAGATGATTCATCAGCTCTACCAATAGTACTCATTAATGCACATGCTCTCCTCTTCTTTTCAATCTGTATTAAAAGCTCAGCCTCTCTCGCTGCCTTAGCTTTTGTAACAATTAATAGTTCCCTCTGTAAGACTAATTCATTATCAAGCTTCGCTTGACGTAACTCATTCAATTGCGTTCTTAACTCAGACTCAATCTGTAAGTTGCGAGCACTTTCCTTGAGCAATCGAGCGCGTAACTTTTGAATTGTAGTATGTGACATGCTTGTAAAGGCCGGATTCTTGTAAAGAAATGTAGCAAACGCTGAATCGAACTGCCTCGTGATGTTGGCATCTATTGTGTTTGATACAATATCTCTCTCCTCGTCGTCATCGTCGTCGTTATTAGTAGTAGTAGTTCCAACACAGCCGGTATTAACAACATCATTATAGCATGAAGTCATGTCGGCAATACCACATGTAGCCCCACAAAATGCTCGATCACCGCCCATTATGATACCCTCGGTTGTCAAGACAGAGTTTATAGGAATGTATGCAGAAGAGGAGGTATCTCCAGCATCGGGGGGTAAGGCTAGATTCTTTGGCACATGCTGTTCTACACCGAGGAAAGTTCTGCTATTGGATGCAGTTGATGTTGATTCTTCAGATTCGTTATCATCATGAGCACTACTGGTAGCTTCTTCTTCATCTACCTCAGCATTGCAATTACTACCCAAGTATCCTAAGTCGCTATCACTCGAGGTTTGACCTGGAGTAGTCGAGACGCATGTTGGCGATTCTGATGCCGTTTTACGAATAACACGAACGGGTGTATCGGTTGTAGAAGGACGGGCAACACAATCGATGATGCCACTTAGTAAAGAATCCATTTTGTATACAAATAATATAATAATATTGTGATTGATCAAGATACTTATGTAACCTAGTTTTTCAAATAGCTTGGAGATTATGCTCGTCGTTTGATTCCCTATAGATCGAGTTCAATAATAGTTACTATTGTTATGTTTGTAGAGGCGACTGGGCCATCATCTTCAACCTCCTATCGACTCCTTCGTTCATACTTTTTTCATCATTGCCGTCGCTCTCCAATTTTTCATCATCGAAAGAGTAGAGGTATCTTTATTTGGCGAACATCAACATCAGCCATCGACATCGGCCATCAACTTCTGTTGTTCAATAAGTGTGCCGCACTCTAGTGGAGCGCTCTGAGGCGGCTGAGCTAAGGGGTCAAGCACTAATAATATAATCCAAAGGTGTTACAGAAGTTGTTTAGGAGCTTATTCTCATCAGGTGTGGATATGATTCATAATTGCAAGTGAATTATTATACATCAAAAGTATACATTAAAAATGGACGATAGCCAATTAACATTCGTATCCAGTAGACACTCGGAAAATGCATTATCAATCATGAATCCATCATCACCTCTAAATAAACCTGCAACATTGGATGATATCATTACAACTAAAACATCACCATCACAATTAAATTTATGTACATATACAGTGAGTTCAAATTTGATAAAGGAATTCTTTGATGATGTATTGTGCACATATCTCACATACTTTGTCTCGTCACATATACGTATTATATTATATATAGGCAGGGGAAGATCAAGGAAGATTGGCATCAATGGCAAAAGAATTTGGTTTGGCTAAAGGACGACGCCAAAAACGACAGATTCGGAAGAAGCATGCCTTCAAGGTGATATTTGTTTTTAGATTTATATTTCGTATTTTATGATATTGTATATGAAACACTCACAATTCTACTTGTGATAGCCTTTCCTTAGGAATCCAAGCTCTCTCAATTTGAAAGAAGAAGATGGTAGACCATATTATGATAAACAACCATCAACACTTAATGAACCAATTAATTATGCACAAGATAAAGCACCCAACAAACATCCGCCATTACGATTTGTATTCACTGGTTACTCTCTATGGTTAGAACTCGAACAAGTAGATATAGATGATAAGGGGTTAGGTGACTTAGATCGTGCTATGGTAGATGCTGCAGATCGATTCAATCTAGAAGGAGCGATTCCATCACCACATGTTACTGCCCTTTATGGAATCAACACTATTAGAGATGAAGTAGAGATGAGAAAGGTATTTAGAGAAAATGTTAGGGATGTTCTATTAGATATGGCAGAGAAGAAGAAGAAGAAGAAGAGGATACAAAGACAAGAAGAATGTGCATCAGATAATGAGGATGATGTAAATGGTGTTATCAAGTTGTGGCCATATCTCTCTGCAACGGGTATAATTGTTGATACAGAGTTTAATGGGATAAATGGAGGAACAATGGTAAGTAGATGTTATGGCGGTATGACATATTGATATGCATTATATGCATTCCGATCTAATTCTTCTCTTTGCATGTAGGATATGGCATGGGCTGAAGTTAGCTTAGCAACAACACTTGAACATGAAGAGCATATTGATGCACTGCATAAGCTCTTTTATGATAGGTCATCTTCAGAGTATGTTCCTAGATCATCTCCTTGGGTACCTCATTTATCTCTTTTATACGACAATCCTGAAGGTTTAGGCCCCAATGTATCACGGACATTAGTTGAAGAGTTTATGAAAGAAGAGTGTCCTACATTGAGATGTGTACTTGATGATACCAATAGTGTTGACAGTAACGAGTTTAGTAGAGCAGTCACTGGTATTGCACTTTGGAGAACGTCGGGTACGATGGCTAAGTGGGAATGTTTAGAGCGATTTGAGTTCCCAGAGATATAGGTGGACAAGAGATGTGGATCTTAATTGCAGATACTAGGATCATGGACTAGGTGCGTGTTTATAGGTATGATGCATACATTATAACCAATATATAATATTTCCTATAATCTTTACCACACGACTTAGGCAGGCATATCATCAAGTTAGTCATCATTCATTTGTAGTTGATCAATCTGCTGACGCAATTGGGCAATTTCTGCTAGTTGTGCTTGGTGTCTAGCAATAATCCTTTGACGATGCAAAACAAAACATTCGCCACAAGGATTAAGCTGCCCTTCAATACATCCAAAGCAGTGCTTACGTTCACAACAACAGCTTGAACAATATCGATCCCAACGATCACAGCCCATCGCAGAATCAACATCATCAAGTTGTGCACATACTGAACAATAACGCGAGTTGCATGTATCACAAATGGCAAATTCTTCCTCCGAGGCATAATGACCATTACAATACTCGCAAAATTGTAGGTTGCAGTTCTCACACCGATCGATAAATGTTACAAGGGAATAACACATCGAACAAATACGATAATCTGATCCTTCACTGCTTAATAACTCATCAACTTTTGCCAATTCACTGCGAAGTGCCTGGTCAGTTCTAGCTTTCTCACTTTTGTTACTATGATCACCCAAGGTTTCAAGTAACTGTACATGATCTAAAGGATTGTCTCTGCCATTAACCATACTAAAAACAATGGGAATGACGATGTCAATAGACAACGCATTCTCTACGCCGTTGGAAAAACGATGAGGAAGACTGAGCTGCTGCAAGACAGTGGATCCACGTAGAGGTTCCAAGCCACGACCAACAATTCTTGTACAGCCTTCCATTCGTAGTGTCCTCAATGTATTCTTAGCATCAATATTCAATAACAATGTACGAAGGTCTTCGTCAGATGGATCACCGGCAAACTCACGAATCTCGGCAAAGTCTAATTCCCAATATTCTTTTGAGGCAAGAACTGCCTTACTCGCGGTACTCAGTTTGGCATTGTTCCAACCGATATCTTTTAAAGAGGAAGCCGTCAACGCCACGGCAAGTAGTAATCGATTTGTCGAGGGAAGATAATCGGCAATAGATGTGAGCGGAAGATCAACAAGATTTGGAGACGCCAAGGTTGTTCTCCTTCGCTTGCTATCATCAAATGACAAGTCCATGTTCAATAACGAAGAAATGAGACGAGCTATCGTTAGGTACCTACTTACATACCGCTTATTATTTTTAAATCGTCATCTTAGGCGACATACCTCCATCACATATTCAATCTAAATCAACCTCAAACGAGTACAATCTCAATGCCATGAATTCGTCAGCAAAGATTGTAACATATCTCGGTCCCAATCATAGTGGAGACTCCACTGTGGTTGATAGTAGTAGCGAGGATGGAGACACGGGGCTCACAAATAATCAAGGCAAACTGTGAGTTTAGTTGTATACTTTAATATTGGCTCTTGGCACTGGTGTCTTGCATCCGTAAAGCCATCTTCTTTTGTGAACTCACTAACAATCAATCTCTTTTGTACCGCAGGCTTTATCTTATTCACCTACATACTTCAAAGGCAAAAGACAGAGACAGCAAGGATCGATGGCTACGAAAACAGAGTCTTGATATACTAATTTACGAAGGTGTGATTTCCTCACTGTTCGATTACGACTACGCACCTCAGTCTTCACTGGTTGAGAATCGAAGAGTATGGCTAAACGTTTCGCAAGAAGGACAGTCTGATATCGAACTACTCCGTGAAGAGGAGTTGATCAATGCTCTTCTTGTGTCATCCAAATCATACAAACCAGTTGTCCTTTACCAAGTTTCCGACAAGGGACAAGAGGTAATGCAGGACTTGGCACGACAAGAGAAGGAGGCCGTCAATACCTTTGCTCATAAACCAGACTCACGAGAATTGTTAAAGACAACTTGGGACGGAGAGTGTTTTTGGCTTGAGTCATCTGGGTACAAACGCCGATCTACTGCAACAGATACAGAAGATGTATCATATGTTTCCTCTGCTTACATTCCACAATGTCTCCGCTTCGGCGGACGCCCAACTATGAGTAATGCGCATCGTGCACATGAATCTGGACAGACAGGCATTGACAACATTCGTGATAACGATTTGGAAGAGATTGTCACACTAAACTCTGTTTCTATGATTGTAGCCGAATACATACCGTTTGGTTCGAATCAAATTGTTCAGTTGAATAATAATGTAGGCTCTACAGAACGAGTTCAGGGAGGATATATTTCCTCTGTGATTGATGGGGATTCGAGTGGTACCGCCTTGGAGTTAAATCCTGAACTCACCTCAGTCGAAGTCCTCGATTATACTCAGACCAATCATCTCAACTTTGAGGCAGAGATACGGTTCCGGGAAGATATGGGAGTAGTACAAGTCGAGACGTTTGGCATCAGCATGAATGCCGAGGGGACGTGCTTCTACGGCCTGCAACTTGAGGCTGTTATGAATAGAATCAAGGACAATATATCACTTGATCACTTATCTCGTATTCTTGTGGATATTCAGCAAGACTCCTCGTCTATTGTAGACTCTGTCATGTCACAATACCAACGTGAACTCTTGAATTTAGTCTTCATTGGAGACGCTCACAATCGCAACAAAATCAACTTGATTATTGCCAACGAGATCACTCCTCACTTGACCGCAGGAGAGTTTATGGATAAAGGGGAATACGAGAACGAGTTCAAGCAAGTTATTGGAGATACAAAGGCGGCATTTGATATAACCGAGCAAGACACACTGATATTTGGCTCTCAGGGACTACTCTGTTGCGGTCCAACGGCAAGAAACTACGAGAGCTTGCTTTGTGCATACATCTCCTTCAACTCTCTAGACTTATTCCTGCAGAACTTCTTCTCTAGAGTATTGCTCCACAACGACGACTTGAAGGCATCCTATCAGATTGTCGAGAAAGTTGAATACGACCCCCTAGCCCTTACTCAGTCTAGAAATAGATTGTCTACGTTGTCAAAGGACATTATCATGCTTGATCAAGTACTCGGTTACCTGGACGAAGCTTTACAAATGATGGATGTTCCCCTCGAACCACCAGAACAAGCAGGTCGTTCTTTGTACAACCGACTTGAGCTATCAGGCATGAGAGACATGTTAGTCCGCAGGGCTAACGATGTCAAGAAGAACTTGACAGCATCTCAACGGAATCTTGACTTACTTCGTGAACGTGTTGAGATTGAGTCTCATAATAGGAATGTAAATATGAGCCTTCAGCTTGAAAAGAATACAAGAACATTATGCTCGCTCCAAGTCGCTAACGGAGATGCCGTGAGAAGTCTGAAGATTCTACAGACAATATTTGCAGGTGTAATCGCATTTGACTTTCTCGATCGTATCACAGGCGATTGGACTGTAGTTGATACTGCCTGGATGTCTGGATTTGTCGATACAGTTATTAAAGAGCACACTCTCGTTTGGTTTGCCATTAGTATCGTAGCTTGGTGTCTGGCCGCGTACCTTGTTTCAAGACGTTTGTATCTCGCAAATTGGAAGAGCAGAGGAGTGACAACTATCAGTATTACCGTGAACAGGTCGATTGATACAGCAAAGTTGAAGGAGCTGATCCAGGAGAAGGAGAAGACAACTGAAGAGAGAAAGTACGAAGGCAAGAAACAACTTGTAAAGGTGACATGTAAGTTCTTATATGTGCGTGTTGAATAAATATGCATAAGATGTGCACAAAGTGGTATATTCTAATCCTCATTCTCTACTTCACACACCAGACGAAGAGCCATCATCTTCAGAGTTTGGGGGATCATCGCCTATTATTACAATTGAATATGATGAGAAGAATTGCCTTCTCCTTCAAGTTGAAATACAATATAATCGAAGGGAGGCTAGAAAGGATTCTGTACTATCTCCTGACGAGTTGAAACAAAAGCTATTTTATGAACTCGAGAAGAAGGGTATTTTCGTCGAGAACAAGGTTCATGACGGTGGCAGCACTCTCCTTGCACGAGATAGGAGAAGTAAGATTGGAGTAGAGAATAAGGCGGTGTCATGGCAAGAGTCAAAGGTACCTTGAGACAGATAGCAACCCTCATGCTGGGAGAATATACTTTCAAATAGCATCACACACTGTATAGCTAGGTTCACATTATGATGGATACAATAATTATGCAATTCATTGTTTAAAGTACACTTTCAAGTTCTCTTTCCCTTCTCCTCACCCCTATTTATCTCTCAATCTCAGAATAAATGATCATCTACGCACAACCTCAACTTGACGTAAACCTATGCTTCCTCAACATTGCCTTCAACTCATCTACACCTTCAGTAGTGCCATACTTTTGAGCACGTGCCAATCGTTTCTCAATCTCATCCTTTGGTAGTAATGGTGTCTCCTTCTTCGCTTCAACCTTTTGTTTCTTCTTCTGTTGTTGCTTGTTATTATTATTATTACCTCCACCACCACTTTCACGCCTCTTATTCCCAGCTTGTTGTTTTTGATTCTTTTGATTACCACCCTTTCCTCCTTTCTTACCGCTATTGTTATTACCGCC
>Ga0214481_100407_pt1 | contig 22422 bp, 7 predicted proteins | sample M1_20Mar14CPVII9_4_FD_165057 | JGI IMG/M metagenome (GOLD analysis project Ga0214481, IMG submission 165057) | Marine eukaryotic communities from Monterey Bay, California, United States - M1_20Mar14CPVII9sort6BwellG10 | ecosystem: Environmental > Aquatic > Marine > Unclassified | place: USA...
AATGTGACTCCATGGACGATACGGTAGACACCGACAACATTGACAATTCCCCCAAGACAACTGGACAGGTAAGTGAGGAATTACTGACATACAAGGAGGCAGTTCGTCACCAATTTAAGGAAGTACTAAAGGAAATACGGGAGGTAAGTATGCGGGGAGATATTGAGGGGAGATTGATTGCCGCCGCTTTTGGAGACAATTATTTGAATGGTGAGTATAGGACATTACCACCACGGCAGGCACCATTGAGGGACGATAATAATAATAAAACTGAAATCTTATAGCTGATTAATTACTATCTTAGTAACCATGCACGGTGGGTGTAGTTAAGTCTCAGAATACTGGCCGAAGGCCGTGCGGGGCATGCCCTGCCGCTGAACGACATCGGATGCTTACTGCTCCACTTTTCAATCCATATTGACTGCAGGTTTGCAAGTACTTACCTACACAACTTTCAATCTTTCCCGTGTGACTATTTGGTCTAATACGACCACCTCGTAACAAAGGTGTAACACAGGGTGTCCTGCATTTTCTTCCTAGATTCAGCTGGCCGGAGGTGACTCACGGGAATAACATGGTTACCCCTCGTGATAAACCTGTTATACAGCTCTATCCATGACGGAACATTTAGCGTCGATTCTAACTACCTGCATCGTCTGTATCCGGCCCATAACATATCAAACTAGCCGAGGCCAATCTAATACGTTGGGTTGTCACTGATTTTGGGCCTATTAACTACCCTATTATGTTTTGATGATGATGCCGAAGAGCATCATGGCTGGTTGGTATTATTGGCCGGGGAAACGAGAAACCCCGATGCGAGAAGGTCTGTGGAACTCCGAGAAACTCGCGGTATGTTATTGTTTTATGAATAATTTGTAATTCCAATGATGAACACCATGTTTTGGTGGTCAGGGCTCTGTCACGGCGATGACTCTTTCACCGAAAGTCTGGTCCAATTCTTCTACTCATTCACATGTACCCTGCCTCCTTTACCTCTACCATTGTGTAGTAGGCTGGCAGTGGACTATTTAATTTTGAATGGTGATGTGGATTATTGTAGTGGGATTCCAGTGCAGATCGGGTCACCCTTCTCGTCGGTTGTATTTCTTGTTTTGATCTAGCTTTGTCGATCTTGTGCGGCTGATATCCGATGCTGTGATGGTTCTTCGGACTTGTTGTGTTGTTACCATTACTATTTGTGTTGGTTAGTTGACAGTTGTGATGTTTGTTCGGGCGGTGCCGATCCGTCGGGGGGTGGTGTAACTACTACCATGAGGCCACGGGGTTGCTCAAGCCGCAGGGCGCAAGATAGGGTCGGTGTTACTATCCACCAGTTGTGATGGTCCGCTCGAGTGATATAAGTCCACTCGGTACTAAGAGTACGTTGCTCCGTTCATTGGGGAGTGTGGTGGCATTACTCACTGATGTGGCATTTGTTTTGTTTGGGCGGTGCCGTCCGCTCGGATGGTGATATGTACGCCTCACGTCTGGTGCCACTTCTGATACAATCCCATGCATTATATCCGTGTGACTTGTGTGTGGTGATGCTGATATTATCCACCAATTGTTTGAGCGGTGCTGATCCGCTCGGATGGTGATATGTACACCTCACGTCTGGTGCCACTTCTGATACAATCCCATGCATATATCCGTGGGACTTGTGTGTGGTGGTGCTGATATTATCTACCAATTGTTTTGGGCGGTGCTGATCCGCTCGGTTCACCATTGAGGGACGATAACGGCAATATCGTACAGTTACCCTCCGGAGGCAACATGATATACGTCGGCAGCTGGACAACATTCCTGTTACGTAACGAGTCTTTAATCACCCAGGCTAGATCTGACGAGATCGCCCACAGACTCAACGCTCACCAGTTATTTACAGGAAGAGCAGGAAACCCCAAGACCAAGCTTAACCAACGCATCAGGCAGCTTGCATTCCAACACAACATGGTAAAACATCTCACCATGATTATCAAGTCGCCATGGCACGGCTACACCCAAGACAACACGCGTATCAGTGATCGTACACTAGTACTACACCCTACACTGGCAGAGTTTATGCGTATCCATGGCTTAGGATCAAGGATTATTGCGGAAGGAATTATGTTTGGAGACTCTGACAGATTTGCGGCTATGAAAATTGATATGTTCGGACAGATGTCAAACATGAATTATGTGGGACCGTCATTCATTTGTCCCGATGATGTACTAGAAGAATTTGAGATTGGTAAGACCTAGAATGACAGGTGAGTGACAACGACAAAGCCATTCTGATCATCCCACTTAGATATGGACACCCGTTTATTGTTATGTGAAGATACCGATTGAGATACCTATGTGAAGATACACGTTGAAGTAAGATCCTACGTTGAATCGCCACTTGTTAAAGAGGAATGTAAACCTCTCATAGTAGGAATAATTAGTAAAGAACCAAGTGATACTGTAAAGTAAAGCCGTATATCAGTCTAGGGATATACAACGATAGCCTCTGCAGTCTATTGACGCTGCATACTATGTCGGGTAACGAACGATAATCCATTGTCGTTGACAATGTATATCGTGGATGATCTTGTTGCAATTAAGGTAGAGATCGACCAGAGCAACTGATATGGATCTGTATTGCGACTGGGCTCGTTTAACGTGAGAATTCTCACGGACAATCATAGATGGATACATATCGTATGGAGATTGGATGCATATGATATGCAGAGGTAGTAAGCATTGCAATATAGTTGAGTTGCTAAAGTACCTGCTTATTGATTAGTGATTGCATGCTTGCAATCATTGAGTACTATTCTATTGCAAAGCATAGTTCCAGTTGCATTGATTGAACATAGAAAGTGAAAATTGAAAGATTGTGTGCTTTTGTTAGCGGCCGCCGCATACCATTACCATATTCAAAGAGACATATAAACCTTGACGCCTCTTGACAACTTGAAGTAGATCAGAATTGTTATCGAGCTACAATGACACCTGCTCTTCATTGGCAACACGAGAAAGACTTGGCAGCAAGTTGTGGCACTTTGCAGCTAACGAATGAAGGCAATCACTTATTTAAGACAAATAGATGACCGGTATTACGAGATACCAGAAGCGTTTCCTTACTCAGTATGGATTCCTGAGTAGTCAATGTAAACCACGATTGAATAGGAAAGGCAATAATCTCGTAATCCATTCAGCTTGGCACGAAGAATTTGATGCTTGAGAAGGCTATATCTCACAGTATTCTGTACATGTTTCTCTGTACAAACACTCATTACAAGGGAAGTATCCTGGGATACATTCCTCGGAATGCATTTGAAACACTTGATTTCTTGATTTCTTCACAGTAGTTTTTAGAACATACCCAGGATTGCAACTTTGGTATCCAACCAAAAGCATTGCAAAGCAATGATGTTTTGTACGTTCTGTTCTGGATTATATTCCAGTCTACTAACACATGTCCTACAGACTCCTCAAGGAGCAGGTGCCATCGGTGAACGCGGTTACTGCTCAAACCGAGGGCGTCTTGGATAAGGTTACAATGATCAGTGTATGAACCACTATCCTTTGTCCCCATATAGCATACCTCTATATTCTTTTAGAAGCTCTATGATCGATAACAATTCTAACTTTGTGATATTGTATCGAGTCTGAACTTTTCGGGGAGGCCCCGGTTCACCACTTCTACTAGTAGGCCAGCTAGGCGACCATTTCCTCTAACAATAGAGGAGATTATTGCTATTGGCCATTACTATCTAGCCTGCAAATAGCGGCATATGATTTTTCCTATTGCATCTGTATCCTCATAGCAGCATGTAGGTTTTTGAATAGTGGTTGTTTGGCAATATAGGTGTATAACAAGTTGATGAACACATTTATTAGAGAGGCCATCCTCAATGGTTAAGGTGAAGGGAGGATTGGTATGGAGGAAAACAGAAGCGAGGAGTTGCGTCATTTAGATGACGGCTTTAACGTACCACACAACATGATTACCATTATTGCAATTTCAACGATAACAACACACACATATCGATATATGTGTTCACAATCGATACAATGCACCATTCGAATAATACCACCCACTAACCATAATTGGATTATCACGTTAAAGAACCCATTATTACCAGTCTCGGTTAATTTAATCCTCTCCATTTAGCGAGGGGGGCAATAGCCTATTAATCGTTACAGCGCAAAACAAACAACAAATTAATCTAACTTTAATTTGTAGCCTTATATCCTGGGAAGGATTAAACAATATCCAGGGGACGTTTGCAGCCTGGGGAGTACGCTTAATCAATATAACTACGGGGACGAATGACCAAAAATTATTGCAACAATAATTAATGCACATAAAAATATAAGACCAAACCACACGGATATCTTTAAATCATAATAAGGATATAACGATACCTATGGGGACGCAGAGTTGCCTGGGGAGTAGCCTTGAAAGTAGCCTAGGAGTATGCTTAGAGAGAGAAGCAGATGGAGATATGAGTATATCAAATGTTCATTTTTCTCTCTGTGTTGTATTTTCTCACTTCACCTCGATAGTTAGGAGTAGATTACTCATTGTGGAATTACAACCTCCCCCCTACCACGCGGAGGTTAGGGTTGGGTTGCCGCATGACTATCAAGTATGTCGGTCAATGGTTTGCGCATTGGCCGAGTGCAAGTAATAGAGTGAAGATGTAGGGAGTGAATACAACTACATAGAGCCCACATCAACTTAACACGCTCCAAGAAACTACTAGAAAGCACTCCTCCTCGGTGCACAATAACGAACGAACAACTATAGCATACGACGACGGCGTCGTTGATAGGATGGTGGCTACGATGACCGCACATCATCTATCTGGCTCCATTCTCCGACATCGAAGAGAGGCACCAACCCTACTAGTGTGTCACGCCAATCTCTCTCGTGTGCCCCCATACCAGATTGGACAATAGCAGTGAGACACAATAGGACGAAGAGTCTATTGGTGTTCTTGTTTGTGCAATGAGTATCTGACCTCGATGGTGGATCTCACCGTCTCAAATACTCATTCCTGTGCACAGAACGTGTCCCGGTGAGACGAACACCCCTAGTACTAGTTGGTCAGGTCAGACAGAAAGATAGTGCTGACCCACCGGTCGTGCAATTTTATGTCGTATTGCAACCTTAATTGATGCGGTACCATAGAATGTAACGTTAAAGAGTAAATTATCTACTATATATATCATCTGTATCATCATAGTTGGACGTGACGACGGTATGGATGATGATGAAGTTAATAACCTCATTGCAGACTTTGATTTTAGTCAAGGTATTCTAACTTGGGATGCCGACGAACCATCTCAAACTGTTGACTATCAAGATTGACAACGGTATAGTATCTACTTGCACATATCACAAGCCTTTGAATACATATCAATATCTTCCACCATACTCTGTTCATCCGTATGGTACAATCAAAGGCATGATATATGGAATGTTATATCAATAATTCCGCCAAAATAGTAACCCGGAGACTATTTTAAGAATGATCTACAGCTCTGCAACCATCTCAAGCAAGTCGGATGGCAAGAAGAGACACGTCAAATATCTAAGATGACATCAACAACAAGCGAGTCATCATCAACAACATCATCAACTACTAAACGAGACGAGGATACAAGTTCACAACGACAACATACTATCATACTTCATCATAAGTATCAAGATAAAGGTTTCACTAGAAAAGAACACCGAGATTTATGATAGACACCTCGGTAGTTTACTATCGCAAGATCCTCATGACGAAGGCCTAGGTATTGTTCGTACCATCTTAGCAATCATAGGCCGCTAAATCTACCAGATCTATTAAAGAGCACAATATTGAAAGAAGTAAAAGGAAGAGAAGTTCTACATACTGTGGGGGTTAGAGTTTCATACTCACCCCCCTTCTATTTGTCAGTTATGTACTAACAATCACTTAAGCTGACATACTATCATCCAAGTTGCACGGATGATCTGGTAACAGATATCGTATAATGAGTGAAGTATCTTAGAAGATACTTGAGAGAGGTAGTAGCAGGAGTCTCGTGAAAATTAGAGTTACAGGCCCTCTCATTATTTTTTTGCAAATAATCAAAGCCGTCATTACTTACGGCTTGATTGGTTAATAGCAACCTATTGGATAAGGCACAACATTACTTTCTAAACTTAAATCAGCTTGTTATTAGTTGTTAATCATAGCTGATATAGCAACAGGCTTGAATGATCATCACAAATAGTGGACCTGACTTTTCCCAACCACTTCTTTTCAATGTTAAAAAGTGAATAGATAGTAGCAAGTGCTCATGCGAACGTACTGTAGTGGTAGTAGCGGGGCTTATTATTAGTTTGCAGTGAAGAGCGCTGATAAATTCATATGACACCATAATGACTTATTAATTAAGCTTATTTTCATTCGTCCGTCATCGAAAACTTGAGTCGAAAGAGGTGTTGCTTTTTTTCGCAAGCTTTGATGAGGATTCCTTCAGCACCCCTGGCCTGATCATCAAGCCAAATTTATTAACAGATCGACGAGGATTGTTATCAGCTGGCATTCCTCCAGTTATGTTTTCCCCCAGAAAAGAAGTAAATACTGCTCTAAATACAGAGCAGCTTTGATTCGCAGTTTTGTGTTCGACAGGTTGAGTTGAGTTTGCTGATGTATTACGTGACGGCATTAATTCTGTAGAAACGGAAACTGTAGAAGCGGACAAGGGAGGAGGAAGGGTGAAGGGTCTGTCTGTCATAGTTCCTTTCTCGCCAGATGCAATTTTCGTTTGCGTAGAGACATTATGCATTTGCATATCAGCATGCGCAACAACAATTGAATTAGCTTCTGGCAACTCTAGTACATTTTCACAGTCGCTTTCGCCCTCCTCGTCATGCATTGGAGGTTCTTCTATGCTCTCTAAACTTCCAAAGCCATCGGAGTTCTCTTGTTCCTTTCCATAAAGCATTCCGCAATAGGCAGGTAAACGAATTCTATTTTCTAGCGAGTGGCCAGTCACACCACATTCTCCAAACTGCCACAATGGCACGGTCATAGCGTCCACAAGAACTTTCAAGTTATCAAGCTCTTCTCGCAAGCGCCCTTCAGCTTCCTGACGTTCAAGAATCAAACCACGATTTGAACTCTGAAGTTCAACAAGATTCTCCTCAAGATATGCCACATGCTGTTCTCGATTGGACATTTTTTCATTGTATGTTTTATTTATGAGATGAAGTTCATTCATCTTCCATATGATTGCTTGCAAATCGTGAGTTTTCTTATCAAGTTGCTGCTTCAAATGAATTGACTCCTGAGCAATTTTTTTTTTGTTCACGTTACTGGATCTATTGGCGAGAACATCAACATTTGCCTTCTCCTCGTTCAAGGCAACTTGGAGTTCAATGCATCTTTCAGTTGCCCTAAGAAGGTCTCTTTCTAATTCTCTTTCACGCATTGTTGTCAATCGCCCCGCAGGGGTCCCCAGGAATTGTTGACGATTGGATATCGATTGACCACGAAGGGATACTCCTGCCCCTGCATCAGCCCCGTCATTGGAATCTACATGATAAGCACCAACCAGCCTTTGCCCCGCCAAAGAATAACGATCAAAGGATTCTAATTCATCAACCTTGCCATGCAATGCAGCTTCTTTCCACGCTTTATTAGTAGCATCAGTACTACGACCCAATGCTTGGGTGCTTGGGCGGTAGGCTCCGGTGGCAGTATCATCATGCAGCTCAGACTCCTCGATGAGACCTGCTTCAAGCAAAAGACTATCTACATCTATTAAATCATTTAAATCTGGCACGCCCGGTACTCTCTCGATAACTTCTGCTGTTCTACCAGTTCCTTGATGTGCTTTATTTCTTAGAAGTCGGCGATAAAAGCGGCGGAATTGTCTTAAAAAAACTGTTGCTTCATACTCCCGAAACTGACTTGTGCGCAGATTGTGCTCGACTTCTTGCTTCTTTTGTGTTAATAATCTCATTTCATTTTTCACAACAATCAATTCTTGTTGATCCTTCTTCTTTTCTGAGGTGTAAACATCATTTTGTGTCCTCAAAACTGCTACTTCTGATTGCCGTTCCGAGACAAAATTCTCAAGCTTTTCACAAAGCTGACTTAAATTGTCAACTTCCCCTCGGGTCTTGACAACTTCTTCCTGTAGTACAGAAACGTTAGATTCCTGTCTACTTATACTTCTAATGACGTCAGGTGATGCACCATTCATCAGAACTGACTCGATTATTTTCCAGAGTGGTCCATCATACTGTGACTCAACAAATTTTTTATTTTGTGCATCTTGCTTCAATTGAAAACATTCAGCAGATAGCTTGTTTACTAAATCAGCTAAGACACTTTGATTTTGTTGTGCGTCAATCAATTGCTTTCGATAATTGAATGGTGACATGTCCACACATGGTTTGACACAATTTTTAATGTTTTGACTTAAGCGGCCAAATTTCATTGTCCTAATTGATTCAGAAATGTTGTATGATGCAGGTGAAGCCGTCAGTATTACCGATGTGCGACAATTCCCTCCAAATACATCTCGAAGAATATGCGTCAGCTTTGACTGTTTGTGAAGAGTCTCATTGAAATCCCCAAGAATATTCGTATCTTTTAAACTCTGATTTTCAGCGACTTTTTCAATGACAGAGTGTAGCCATGAAATAGATTTATTTATCATCATCGACTCGTGATGTATTGCTGCTCCAGCAGAATCTTCCACCACTTTACCACTGAGTTCACTTCCCGCCATATCAATCATTCTTACTTGGCTGACTTTGGAAATACCGGAAGAATTGTCTTTTTGTTCAATTTTCAGTATGAAAATGGCATGCGATCGTGAAGAATCAGTGTTCATCTTGGTAGAACTCACTGTACGGCATGCATTTCCTCTCATCAGAAGCGATACGACATCAGATTCGTCAAAACAGCAGGCTTCACTAAGACCGTCCAATGTGACTCCCTCATTGTTGGATGAAGACATAATTTGGATGATGCGATTGGTTGGATTTAATAAGTCAAGCACCTTTTCAAGATAAATTTCGACGAATGAACATCGCACTATATACTCAACTGTTGGCGGAGATATTTTTATTTGATGAAACAAATCTTTTATTAATAGATGAATCAGACCTAATTCCTTCTCGATTCCTAATTGTCGCTTCGACTTTGTCTGGCCACACCCCATCATTGTATGTGTCTTCCCACTTCCAGTTTGCCCGTATGCAATCAGAGCACAATTATACCCTTCCAGTGCATGTGTGGCAAAAGGTGTCACAATATGTTTGTGTAAAGATATTTGAGTTGAATCTTCACGAAATATTTTATCAAATACAAAATTGAATTCTCCGTCTAATGGAGAATTAATCTTTATTTTTTCCCCACCAATGTTATTATCCATCCCTTTTTTAACGATATCTACATGGGGGGTATCGGCTGAAACACAATTGATACTCCTGCGAGTTCGTTCGAATTTATTAAAAGGCCGTAGACGGAGGTATATGCGAATGGGTTCTTTTTGGAGTGGTTCGTCTATGAGCATAGCAAGACTTTTGGAGCTAGATGAGGCATTCTTCTTGGGTTGTGGCGTCATGATTTGAAGATTCGTTCAAAAGTGGTAGGGAATGTACATAACCCCTACTAGGGTACTGCCACTAGAGGTACATACTACATACCCCCCAAAAAAGTAAAAGAAGAGAAGAGGAAGAAAGAGAGGAGAGAACAGTGGTCCTCTTCATTTTTCTCTCTTCTCGCAATCATGGCAACGAAAGACTGCCACCAGCAGCAGGAAGACTTTTCAGTCACCCTTGCTGCCTCTGCCCGAGTTAACCTCCAAGACCATTTAACTGGAGAAACCTCTCCCCACATTATTCATGCCATCTCAGTTGCACAGCCAGTGCAAAGCTGGACAGTTCTTCGGGATCACATTGACTTTTTGGCCATGGATGTAGCATTGGGAGGCTCCATTACAGGGCTTCCTAGCTGTGAAGCGTGTACAATATTGGGCATGACGATGGGTAGTCAACAAGAGGTGGAGGCTATCTTTAATGCACGAAAGACAGCTCAGGAATGGCTAGCATCTGTTCTTGTTGTTCCTGCAGTAAGGGAAAGTCCAATCATGAGGCAGTTTCTTTGTTATGGCGCCAATGTTGTTCCTACCCAGTTTGAGGGGTTAGCATGGATTAATTTCACTACTGGTGAACCAACTGGGTCCAATTCACACGCAGGTGTAGCTGTTCGTGCACCATCTTCAAGGCCTAACTTAGATGAAATGGAGATGGACGACATGTTTGCATTAGACGATGAACCCCATGATAATCGGGTAGGAGATGGCGATGGGAACTCTCTGGATTCAGAAGATGATGCCGAGTACCTACAAGGACGATATGCGCCCACTGAAGAACCTTTGACGCAATCTGAAATAATGGAGATCCAACAAGATTACAAACAAGTAGAAATGGTTGAAGATGTAGGAAGTTTAGCTCAAAGCTTGGGTGCTAGTCATTTAGGTCGAAGTTTGAACTTGCAAAAGGAAATGGTCAGTTTCAAGCAACATCAAATGAAGGGAGAGCAGCAAGAAAGAAATCAGCAAGCTAAACAAAGTGGAATTACTATAATGGCTCAATCAGATAGCACTTTAGTGGAAAGTAGCCAATCATCCTCGCCTTTTGCGGGAGGAATTGGAGGGGCTATGGCGAAAGCTGAAAGCTTTTCTTCTTCCCCACAATGTACTCAAGCCCATGTGAAAGGGCTTGGAGATAGTTTTCACAGGACAGCTCCTGTTTCCGCTCCCAGTCTTGATTCATTCAAGATGATCAAAGTTATTGGAAAGGGTTCTTTTGGTGAGTCATCCATAAATTTGTAGTATCCCTTGCTTGCCCATATCTAATCTGTGTTAATATTTATAATGACTCCAGGCAAAGTATTCCTTGTACGAGAAAAGCAAACCAATGAAATGTTTGCTCTCAAAGTGTTGAAAAAAGACAACATTATCAAGCGTAACCAAGTTGAGCATACCAAGACTGAACGGTCCGTTCTAGGCTATGTAAAGCATCCTTTCATAGTGGGGTTGAACATGGCTTTTCAATCTAAGGACAAACTCTATTTCGTGCTAGATTATTGTGCAGGTGGCGAGCTTTTCTTTCACTTAGGCAAAGTGGGGAAGTTTTCCGAGCAGAGGGCTTGTTTTTATGCTGCAGAAATTACTCTGGCCATTGACTATGTTCATGATCTTGATATAGTCTACCGGGACTTGAAACCTGAGAATGTGCTGCTAGATTCTCGCGGTCATGTTCGCTTGACAGATTTTGGGCTGTCGAAAGAGGGTATATCGAAATCATCTAGCGGGGCCAATAGTTTCTGCGGCACCCCTGAGTATTTGGCACCCGAAATTCTTAACAGGCAAGGGCATGGTCGTGCCGTAGATTGGTGGTCCTTAGGGGCTCTATTATACGAAATGTTGACTGGTCTGCCCCCGTTTTACTGTCGTGACCGTGAAAAACTGTTCGAAAAGATTCGTCGAGGCACATTAGAATATCCCAAATATTTGTCGTCGAGAGCGCAGCAAATCTTGAGGGGGTTGCTAACTAAGGATCCCCAACGAAGACTTGGCTCTGGCCCTAGTGATGCTGACGACATCAAGGCACAAGATTTTTTTGCCGATTTGAACTGGGAAAGGCTAATGAGAGGTGAGGTAGCACCACCATGGGATCCTCAAATCAATGGGAGTCTAGATACGAGTCAGTTTGATCATGAGTTTACCAACATGCCTTTGAACAGTCCTGGCGCTTTCCAAGTGAGTCTGTGATATTCTGAACCTGTTTAACCTTCTACTGCTTCTCAGCTCATTGTTTATTGTGCAATGCAAAAAAGGGGCATGGCTTTGGAGCCACTTCAGACAATGTGTTTGAAGGTTTCACTTTCACAGACAGGTCTTTTTATGCACCCCCCTGGAGTAGAGCATGATCCCCACCATGAACATGAATGTCCTCTAATGCAACCCAAGATTATCGACTTAAGGCTGTATTTCTTCCTTTAAAAGCAAATAGAGTATTAAATTTCCGAAAAATTGACAGGGTGCTTCGAAATCACGTGGCCCTGACTTGCCAATAAATTTATTAATTGAATGAGTATGTAAATGAATTCATACTTTCCATAGGTTGGATCTTGGCAACATTGTAGTCTTTCGTTATATATGACTTTTCTCGAGGGGCAAAGAGATAGATAGATTGGAGTCGCATGGTCCAGATCCTCGAAGGTCACCATTGTACATCTCATTCTTGGCATAGGAAAAATTTCGCTTGATGCCATGAATCGAATCACATGATAGCAAGATATTTCGGCCTCCAAGCAGGATAAGGCACATTCACGGAATAACAATTAAAAAATTATAATGGTACTCCCTAGAGAAAAATACTTAGCTAGATCTAAAGGAGAGATTGCATGCATATTATCATTTTTAGTTTAATATATATAGCTGGAGCAACAGATTTTTTAGTCGGCTGGTTTTAAAGGTTGAAGTAATCAATTCATATTTTAAAAGCACTTTAAATTAAATGTCTCCAATCAGGGTATGCTTTTCGCTTAGGGGGGCGAAGACCGTACGACATTTCGGGTGTGTTCATCTTTATTGCTGATGAAGAGCTCAATATAACGGGATCCGATGGTGCTCCTATGTAGAGTCATAGCTGCCTTTGCGTCTTCTGCGTCATTAAATGCAACATAGCCTTCCCCAGTTGCCCTTCCATCTAAGTGATATGTTAGCAAGATGCTAGATTCAATCGGTTTGTTTTCTTTGAAAAAGTCGAGGACATCTTGTTTAGTGGATTGGAATGGCAATCCTCTCATTCTTATAAAGCCAGTGTGAGGCCCATCCCGGGTACCTCCACCCTGTCCACCCTTTTGGGTTCCCTTGTAGAAGCCTCTTCCCCCATGATTCCCACTCCTACCTCCATAACCTCTCATGCCACAAGAAACACCTCCGTTGTTCCCAGGAATGCCCCTAGGTTGGGCAGGCGAAGGAGACCCCGATTTACTCCAAGCAGAGGGAGCAGATGTAATTGATTGTGCTAATTCCACAGGAACGTCAGATGAATCATCCGCCCCAGAAAGGTTCACGGCTGTCTTATCCTCTTGTCCTTCGATTGAACCATTGGCCAATAACCCACCTATATGATGCCAATGATGATGTTGCTAAGAAATGTGAAAGTCAATTGACATCATTGTACAAGAAAAAATACACTCAAAGACTCACAGAAGCGATCGCAGCATAGTAGTCTGAACGTTTACCTTGAAAAATTTCAAGGTAACGATTTCCCATATTTTGATGATCTCTAATTAGATGTTTATTTTATGAGAAATATGAAAGACAGAAGATAGAAATGAAAGACTAAAGAGAGAGGGCTCACCGTTGTAATCCCATCTGAAAATCCATAGGATTGGCAAATACAACAAAAGCCTCTCCCGAATCTTCATGAGAAACTAAGACGACGTCGATCACAACAAGACCCTGAAAAAATACTAGTACATCTTCGAGCGTTGCTTCAAACGGAAGACCGCGAACGCGAGCACATGGAAATGGTCCCAAAAGGGCTTCCAATGGATCCATGGAAGGTGCCAGACTTTGAACGTGCTGACTCCCATCAAGCACTCCAGGCTGCATCCCGCTGTGGTGGTATCTAGTCATGTCGTTTATGATGAGAAAATTTTTTAGCACTAAAGACAAAAATTCTCCCAATCTTACCCTGATTGTCCATGAATCATCTGGCTAAATCCACTCCAATTAGGATCAATACCAAAACCGAGAAACGGCTGCTGCATACCTTGCTAAGATTAGCACAAACAAACCTATGGTACGAAAAAAGTCAGATTCACTTTTAGGGGTATCTGATAGGTGGACCCGGGGGAAGAAAAACGCAAGAGGGGGAAAAGAGAAAAAAAAGAGAAAAATCAAAGAGGGAAGAAGAGAGGAGAGGAGAAATTGTGATTGAAATAGCAAAGCGTAGTACTATGAGGATACATGGAGGAAGTTATTTATAACATATCTTTTGTGTGTCAGCTAGTCTTAATTTTTAAGTGAGTCACCTACCATTTAACTGTCCCTACCATTTAACTGTCTGTACCTATCGTACAACTTTTTCTTCCAAATGTACAGAAATATTTACATTTTTCTGCATGCTAGAGTAGGTATGATCATACTGGATATTATTATTGGTAGAAAGTAGAATCCATTCATTATTGGGATAGTTGTCAACATAATAATTCAAAAATTGAAGGAGGTAGCTTGTGGGTGTAGGAGGTATATAAACACCATTCTATGAACAATACATAGTAATAGATTTAGATAATTACAAGGTTATCATATAAACCAGTTTCAGCTTGCCCATAGCCTGTTTGTGCTATATCGCTATGACCTATACACAGTGGCTTATTACAACTCTAGGAGTTGGAAACATTCGCCTCTTAGATATCTGATTTGGCTACTTCCTTAGTGTGGACTCATTACATTTACATATTATAAACAGAAGCAGTAAAATAGATCAATTTAACATATTTTAACCCATTTTCAAAATACTAGAATATTCTGTTGTACTAAAGACTCTCATAAAAACAGCTACCCGATGGCTGGGTATTGATAATCACTCCACAATATGAGGTTGAATACTTAGAACAACATAAGCCCTCTTTGGTAGAGTGGCTAGAGTTCCGCTTTTTTTGCGAAGGAACTAAGTAAGAACCCCATTGGAGAACTCATGGTGGGAAGTGTGAACGGAACCTCACAGGCAAATTGTGGCCGGTAATGGATACCAAAAAGATCACCTCGATCCGACACAAAAAACTGTTGAGTAAAATGCAACTAGACTATGTTCGCCAATATTGCTGAGCATATAATATTGATCAATACCTATTGAACCAGATTTCATGCTGAATCCAATGGTGGTGGTGGTGACATTCCACCAAATTAAACACAGGAGCCAATATTTAGCCTAGAAGTCTCAACATTGCAAAAATGTAGGTGTTTTATGCAGCACTTTACTTTTGCAATATATCCATCAAACATTGACCATATCAAAGGTTATAACACCCTATCCTACCTAAAATTGCACGTAGAATTCGAATATTGCAACCGCTTTGAGCCAAATCCAACGTAGGAAGTAGTATTTGCAATAGAAGATTTTGCTGTCAGGCTACTAAGGTCAAACAATAAAAAGCCAATCTTTTCATATGCCAACTTCAGAAGTCTTAGTTCAAGTAATATATAGCAAACTTTATCATTATCATGTACAGATTGTCATATAAACAAACAGCACAACTATGGAATTGTCATCATCAGCTGCATTCAATGATGCTCATATTGCAAAGTGAAACTCATTCTTTGATAAGTCTTTGGCCAAAGACTAATATGGGTGGGACCCACTCTCTTGCATTTTACAAATAAATTGAGGGGTTTCGAAATTTTTACTTTTACACCACACACTTTTGATGAAATGCAGTGTTCAACTTGGTTCCAACGTGTGAAATCGTCTATTCTATTTTGGATCCCATAAACACCTTGTTGCTTATCTATGTTTATTGATCTTTGCCATTAACCATGAAAACTGCTGGCTCTAGACCTAGCCACTGGTTTGGACCAACGTAGTATATATTTTTATGCTAGTTAGTGGGCGCCCACTCCCCTATATAATAGTCACTTAGTATTAGTCCTGCACACCAAAAATATCATACAGGAATTTTACCACCTTAGAGACAATGAGATGCAACCTCAAGCACGAAGATCTTCATCTGAACCGGTATCCAAAAGACATGTCCAGACTGTTTTCTCTGGATATAGCTTGTTGGACTGCCCCCACCCCCCTTCATATGTTAGGCGTCTTCTGCCTATTAGGCAGCGGGGAGGGACCCGATGCCGACTCAAATTAAAAACATGTACTACAAAAATCACCTGAACTCGGTCATTAGATGGGTATCTTAGTAGTAGATAAATTGCAATGACCCCGAGATTTTACAAAATTAGTGATATGTATTTTTATTTTTATTTTACTAAGTATCATAGTTGAAATGGTATTGTTGTGATTTCAGTAGGACCTAATAATGCTAGGGTACTTATACGTTTTATTGTATGACCTCATTCATTCATTAGAGACGCTTTTATTCTTGCAACGGTTGTGGAGAAATACCATTTAGTATCCACTTTTAATAAACTATCCACCACTCCTCTCTCTCTACCTAATACATGCTACACCACAGTGCGCGGCGTCCAACACGTATACTAATACTACTTTCTATATAATATTCATATTCTTCAACATCATTTATTATTTGTACTATTATTTTCAATAATTTGATATTAGAAAGCACAAAAACCACAACTATTTATTCGCATGACACATCCATCATCCAGCATCCACACAACCTTACACAACTACAACTCAACATTCTACCGATGATTAGTGTTTGCCATGGTATGTAACCTCGATAATAATGTTATTCAATACTATTTATAGAGATATCAGATGCTAATATACCATATTCTTCAAATTGCTTTGGCAAGTTGAATTGATATTACTCATAATAATAATATATTATTTCTAATATATCATCCGGTAGGACCAAAGTACTATTGATTGGGTTTATTATTCCTAATACGAAGTGGTTACTTCATTGGATTGATATTAATAATAAAACATTTAGCTAAGTATCATTTTTGGAGACTGTGTGGGTAGTGGGAGTGTGGATTTATTATTTATTTCTATTACAAAAAGATTATTACGGTATCAAAAGTATAGATAAGAATGTTGTTATTTAAATAAGAGAGGTATTAGTATTTACATTATTTGATAAGAAGAGATCAACGTATAGTTACTTCGTCAAGCATAGAGGTGATATGAACAGTGAAGAAGTCGTCAATATGAATATACAAGTATTGCAATAAAAAGTCAACCTGGGATTCATGCCGCGGCAAGGTATGAATCCACACTCTCATGCCAAGCAGGCATGAATACAAATCCACACTCCCCCCCCTCTTAGGAGAAACTGTCTCATAAGTTGGTGCCTGTAGAGTAGATCGAGGGCCCAAAGGTTCTATTGACCCTCAGTTGGTGTGCCTGAACTAGATGTAGATGTGCATGAGCATGGATATTTAGATAAGTTTTAGCTTTTGCTTTATTAATAAAATGTAACTACACGGAAACTGGAAATGTTTTTGAGAAGCGCATTGTGCTCTCTGCATGTTTTAGTACCTCTTAGTACTTGGAAAGCTCCCTAACTTCATCTCTCTTCATCTCTAGCCACAAAGTGGTGAAGCTACCTAACTTTTTTATGCATGCTAACCCAAGTGGGCACTCTAGTCGCATTGTTTGTCTTTCAGTTTCCGTTCGTCCACCAATGAACGAGAATCTGGTTCTACAATAATCGTACTAGTAGTACCAGTACCGGGAGGGGACAGGATTTTGGTCTTGCTTGGCACTTTGTGCACACATCATATGAGCAAAGTTGATAGATGTGTTTGTATGATCCTTTTCTACAATTTTAATTGGCATTGAGGGTAAGAAAGTTGAATAGTTATACAATTCAGACATCCTAACACAGGTAGTTAAGTATGCCCTTAACAACTCCGCGGCATTGGGACAAACGTGCCACTTCAAGATCTCATAATAGTAGATCTTGAGGGTCTCCCAGTTCTTACCACGAGCTGCTACAGCGGCATGCTCAACTCCATTAAGGTCAACATACGTGGTGGAGTCACAAACTTCACGTGTTACCTACTGCCACTCAGGAACTAAACCTTACGATAGAAGTTGTTCCATCATCATGAAAGAATCCTCGACATAATTGACGAGACGAGATTCAAGGGCAGTTACTTGATCCCTAACTGCTTCAAATCCTTCATCACCTTCATTTAGTAAGGCCAACCTTGCCCTCTCTCCATTGAGGGTACGAGTATCTTCATCAAAATGAGTACGATACTTCTTATGTTTGATGAATCCTTCATGACGAAGGATCAACAACAAGATGTCCTCGGTGTTACCACCGTCGAATACAGGTACCGACTTCCTTGCATCAGCAATGGTAAGTTGGACCCTCGCCACCTTCTTGCCATCTTCTGCCTTCTTTAGATTGGGCACAAAGAGGATAGGCATTTGGTGTGGACCAGGGATCCTCTTGGGATCGAACCGCTGAAAGTCCCTATTGTTTAGGCCTTCAGGTAATAAGTAAGTTTGACAATGTTAACTTGCTTGCCATGTTGGTTGTAGATGGACGTACAATTCAGGTACTTATTAGTAGTTGTTTTTAGGTTGTGGATGTATATAAAACTTATCTGTTGCAATGTATTGCAAATCGGTAAGCACTGATTTCTGATTGTGTATACAAACTTATAGTAGCTTTCACGCTGGGTATGTATATATCTCTGTATATACTGGATTTGAATTCAAAGTGTCCTAACCCTTCAGATAGGAGAACGTTCTTAGTTCTTATAGCGTAGATTAAGAATAAATAGATATAACAATTGTTGTAGATTGTAAATTATGAGCTTTATTTTAGATATAATATGATTTGATCAAGATTGTTTTACAGACTTCATATCACGATAGTGGTCGACCCAAGAGCATTGATACTCTGATTGTATTAGCTGATATATTGCCGTCGATTAGGAGGAGTATATCAGCATCATCTTGCCTTTGGCAATTGACACGAATGTAACTCATCTTGGCGAGATACCGATAGGGGTTGCACTGATAAATTTTTCAAAAAATAAATATGCCTAAATTTATCTTTTAACCGCCCAGAACCCTTCATATATACTTCAATATGAACATCCTAGAGTTTGGTTTGATTGTTTTGACCGCAACCCTTCCATTTCCGCTGCTGACTACTATGGTCATTCTGGCCATGGTCGAGCTAAAATAATCACCTCGTGATCACATAAAAAATATGTATCGTAGTATTTTCAAGAGCCGCTGCACAAAAAAATCACACAAAATTGCAATAGCCACGATGGCGATCACGTAGTAGGTTGATATCAATATCAACGCTGATACGCTATATCACCATGTAATATGATGTAAATACGTTGTCTACTATATATCAGTTGCTATGGGAACGTCGGCTCCGTCGCAACGCGGTCATATGGAGCAGCCGCTCTCACTACAATAAGCACGAATTTTATCGATTGACGATGTAGTCATTCTGGATAGATTGTGCGTCCTGTGGCCGTCTATCATCCATCTATCAATACAGTAATAGACCCCATAGCCGTGGTATAGTATGGTGGTTGATCTGGTGCAGCAATGGCAGTGGAAAGAGACGAAAAGTCGATCAATAATGGTCGTATCACATTTTTATCATTTAAGTAAAATTGATGAACATCTTATGTTAAATTGTAATAGAATAGAATACAACTAATATGCATACTAAAACACATTAAATATCTTTAGTTTGGTAGTTTAATAATACATTAGATCGCTATTTTAATGGTATACTGCTATTGTTTTTGATGGATTAGACTGTATCCATCATGAATGTTAGTTTCCCAGCATAAAATGATTAATGAAACATGACCATTCCCCATTGATATAACGCCTCCAATGGTCAAACCAACCTCTCCCCTCCTTTCCATATGATAGTTGATTGTTGTGTTGTGTTGGTTTCCATTCTATTCCACCATATGGGACAACAAACATCGATTTTATCACTCAACCCCCACCTCAACTTTAACACAAAACACAACTAAAATTTAATACCTGCATCCCCCATCAACCCCTAACAATAAAAACACACCACCACCCCCATCAGCAAGTACTATATTATCGGATTGCAAACCAATATATGTCCCAATCCTCCAAAACATTGCCACCAATTAAATATTAGGTTGAAATTTCTCCTCTCTCAAACATAAAAAAAATCGATAATCGGCGGCTATGTATTGCAATAACGACCCCCTGCCCATGATTAGCTGATCAGAACCCCTGCCCTATACCATATGAACGCCTTACAATGCGTATTTGGTGGTGGGATATCGCACAGGGTGATATATATCCCCAAAACTACTTCACCACCACATCAAAATTTGATCGAATTTTTAATAAAAGTGGTGTAGGGTGGCCTAATCATATGTTCTATACGGTCTGATGGCACCAACCCGCGGTCTAATACCTTGTTAATGAAGGAGGATGGTGGGTGGGGTGGAGGTAATGATGTGGAGGGAGCACTGGTGGCGAGAAGGATGACACATCACGTAATTCGACCTCGACCGTTAGGGAGCTAATCGTCGGCGGAGGCAGCCTTAAAGTACTCCACCCGCGGCCATTGAGTTACCAGACTAAAGATAAGGGTTGTTGTTGTTATTGGATGTCATGGTGTTCAATATGAATGGCAGTAGGAGGAGCAATGGCGGTGGAAAGGGTAGTATGAGGAGGATTGAGGCTCATCGTCAACCTTTGCGTCGGATAATTCTCCCTCACAAACAACTAACTCAAAAATCCGGCTTCGTAGTGGCATGACCAAGTGTTGCCCCCATGCCACTACGAAGCCGGAATTCTACATATTCTACGCTGGATCTAGTATTATCCGACACAGAGGTATAATATTGCAAAGATGATACTGCCAAATTTGGCGTTGAGAGGGGGTGAAGAGCCCGGAGCGTCTTACCGTCGCCACGCGTGATTTTGTGTTGTGAGCGAGAGGTAGCAAAATGAACACGTGGAATTTTCAGAGGCTACGGTAGGGATACTGTTGAAAATTTTATCAGTGCAACCCCTAATACCGAAGGTGATGGATACCATGAGAAGAGTACGTACGTAAGAATGTACTATGGTAAGAGATTACAATACCTTTTTATGGTTATTGGATATCTCTGTTGTAATACCTTGTGGTGCAAGACATTTACTGCATATCACTCGAGGATTACTTCTCTATATATCATCCCATAAGGATATAATAATGTTGTAGTAGACCAGGGTCACAACAGGGGCAGTTTACCCAGTTTTTTAGGGAACGGCCTAAGAGTTGTCGATTTTATTAGTCCATAGTAGCTGCTAATCACCGTGTGTTGCAATAGACTACTGATCAACCATACCTCCATCAGTTATTGGACTATGAGTAAACTTATCAGACCAGGAGCAAAATTAGTCAAGTTTATGTTTTTGCCAATAAGTTTACTGGGTATCCTAGAGTGGTATTAAATTGACAATTGTTTCCTAGGTAATTATTTAGGGTTGCACTAGGTAGTACGCGCTACCGGCTGGAAAAAAAGTGGACTGTCCATTTTAAGGATACCACTAAAAATTTGTTAGTGATAGCACAAAATTGGCCATCGAGCTAGTAATATGCTTTGCAATAATTGCAATGAATGATAATATCGGCGAGCCATATATGACCTTAAATTGCATGTAGATTTCATTTCTGCAATCGGTTTTGGCCGTTGAACGATATTAAAGCCAGTAGGATGCAATAATAGGTCTAAATTGGGTATCTTCTGACCAGTAAATAGGCAATATAACTGTAATAATTGCAATTATGGTGAACTATACACTTTATTTATTGTTCATATGTATACTGATAGTATTGGTTACGGCGGTATTGCAATAACATATTATATAGTATAGATTAATAAAGATTTAGAGTTGCCCTTAATTTTACTAAGTAAAAGTCCAATTTACTAGGTAAAAAAGTGGACTGTCCATTTTTTTTCCCACCCGGTAGCGCGCACGCAAAGTACAAACAAAAAATTACACTATGTCGTTACTAATGCCTTCGATTTTGCAACGTTCAACAATAAATAATTGCAATTGCAATAAAACAAAGGGCGTATGAGATACAACAATCAACTCACGCGTCGTCTCTTACATTATGCCAACGCTGAATGATAATGGTCAACGATCGTTGCCATCGCAAATATTATATCCGCCGCGTCTCGTAGTACATAGGCTGATCACATCGTGTATTTGTGTTGTGGTTTGAGCATTTAGAAAATTATGAGTGCACGCAGAGATGTAGGGTATCTATTTTAGAGGTATCCAAAATTCAATGATTTTTTTGCTCTAAGTTTACATATGAAGTTTATCATCAGCAAAGAAAACACCAATACTAAATTAAGTAGACCATTACCAAAAACAGACATGTTAAACTTAGACTTTTAATCACATGTATAAACTACAAAGACTGCATCAAAAACTTGCCAATTACAAGTAAACTTGTAAGCACACTCTTAAACTTAACAGACCAAGATCAAAGTTTAAGTTTACAACTAAACTAGTATTAGTATGACCAGAACCAAACTAGATAGACTATGTTTTAGTCATTTTAGACTAGTGTAAACTCATGTGGGGTTCTGATGCCGCCGCCCACTCAACCCTACATAATTATGCAAAGGTGCTAAGTGCTATCCCGCATGCCTCGATATCTATAGAAGAGCTACATTAAGACA
>Ga0214481_100408_pt1 | contig 22375 bp, 17 predicted proteins | sample M1_20Mar14CPVII9_4_FD_165057 | JGI IMG/M metagenome (GOLD analysis project Ga0214481, IMG submission 165057) | Marine eukaryotic communities from Monterey Bay, California, United States - M1_20Mar14CPVII9sort6BwellG10 | ecosystem: Environmental > Aquatic > Marine > Unclassified | place: USA...
CCTCAGATGAGGAACAAATCTTGATTTCCAGCCAACTTCAGGGCAAGTTTGGCCATCAAGTGGGGGTATAGCAGCATGCAGGTGCTACAATAGTAGATGTTTGGCATTATATGGGTGTATAACAAAGTTCTTCCTTATTGTTTTTATTTTAGGTTTGCTGAAGATTTTATGTACACTTTGTCTTATCTCTTGCCTTTATATGAATCTATTGTGACTACTACACTCCAGGTTATAACCTGCTACACTCTACACTCTGTCATCATTCTCATTCTGTAGAAAGTCTGCAACTTCCTGTTTCCAATTCTCTTTTGTTTCCGTGGTTCTTCTTGGTCTAAATGGTGTAGTATAATTGTCTAATTCTAAGTCTAAGTCCCCACGACCACCAATACAGGAATCTGAAACTCGTCTGCTTTCATCAACAGTTGTAGTAATATTTCTTAGTGACTCAAGGTCTTCTGGAGGCACGCCTGGATCTGAAGTTCTTCGTCTATTATTCTTGTAGCTCCCCTTCTTGTTATTGAAACTTCCCTTATTAAAGCTCGCTTTATTATTGAAGCTTCCCTTGTTAAAACTACTACCTAGACTTCCAAAGCTTTTGGTAAAACTTCTTGACAGTTTCTCTGGGAAAGACGAGCCACGTTTGGGGGGCCTTCTTCTCCTCAAAAGAGCCTCCTTGACCTCATTTGTATCCTCAACCTTTCCTCCCAAACGAGTGGTCTCACTCAATACGACTACATTAGTACTTCGAGTCCAATGAATATCAGCTGATGACATGTATACATCTTCTGAATCTATATTCTCACGCAATACTGTAGAGGCCATGTTGGCAAACGGCACGTCTTCCTTCTCGAAAGCTATTGTCTTGCCGTTTGAAACTTTGTTCAACAGTTGAAGAATGGCTATGACTTTTCCGTGTCTATTTCTGATAGGTACAATCATTTGTGATTGATGTTTTCCCTCTTCATCATCAAGAGATGATGACCGTCCTCCGTCATAATATGAGATACCCGACAAGAAGGCACTTCTAATTCTCGGGTGCTCACCAGCAAGACTCTCCCACGAGTTCTTCTTAACATTCAGCCTATCACTAATAGCCATCGATATTCTAAGATCCTTCACATCGGCCGACACGAGCACAAACACCTTGTAACTGTCACACTTTACTAGACTTGTAAGTTGAGATAGGAAGGCCTGGATTGGACCTGCCTTGATGCTATCAATATCTGCTAGTACCAAAGGCTCTTCCTCCGTTGTACCGTTCAACTTGCTCCAGATATAAGCTTCTGGCACGCATCCAACACGATAGAAGAAGAGTTCATTAGCATCAACGTTCCTAACATCAACAACTGACGATGCGATTGTCATCGGAGATGCGCCATCGGCAAGGATGTAGTCGATTTTGCTTGCAATGATATCATCCACCTTGTTGTGATGCGTACAATCGCATGCACCAGAAGGATTGGCAGACGTGATTGCTAGAGGGCCAGTCTCCTTCAAGAGAGCAACAGTAAGAGTTGAATTGGGTACTCTCAAGGCGATAGAGTCTTGTGTTCCAATCAAATCGGCAGCGTGTCCAACGCCCATCCTCTGTAGCCACTCTCCTCTACTCACAACAAGACTGACACTACCGGGCCACATTCTTTCCATGAAGGCAAACAATTTTGGACTCCACCCCTTGCCTTCTGGTGCTACATTCTTGATATCGTCAATTGATCCCAACCATAATGAGAGTGGCTTTTCACTAGGACGAGATTTGATATCTAAAAGTAGAGAAGAGAAGATATAAGTCAGTCAGTCGTATGTTCAGAAACATACATCACATGCACAGACGACTAGACAGAGAGAGTACTTACCGTATATCCTTTGTATTGCGTCAGGACTGTCGGCTTTACATGCAAGGCAGTATACCGTGTCTGTTGGAATACAGCACACTCCACCATCTCTTAATATCTGGATACACTCATCAAACTTCTCACGGTCTGATGCAAATCCTATCTCACACAAAACCTCGGTATCGGCAGCAGTATGCTGCAATAACCAACGACACAAATTGGACTTGGTACTACCAAAGAGGAGACCCAATGTTAAGAGAGATGCACAGGATGTCAAGATATAGAATGCGCCGGATACACCCATAAGCGCAGTCACACCAACTCCTTCCCAAATGATGTAGAAGCAGAGTCCCACTAGATGAAAGACTGTAATCATACTCAAGAATCTGAAAACGTTAAAGCTGACCAAGAGCCAAGCAAACTGAAGGATTGCAATAACAATGAGTGTTTGATAAGTCTTCCCTTCGGAGTAATATCCAACCAATAAGACGATACCCTCGAGTACATAACTGAAAGAAAGAAAACCAAAGCATGTTTGGCCTCGAAATGTTGCAATCAGTAGTGATAATGTCTGTGTCATCAAAATCAGTAATGCCGACTTGAATATAGCTTGACTCGAGTTGGCAAATAGACCAATACTCATCACAGCTGAGTATAATACCATGCCGGTGGTCATGATGAATAAAGGAGTCTGAAAATCGGAAGTACCAAGCACCTTGTGATCTCCAGGAAACTTGTGCTCGTATGCGTCATCTTCCTCATTACTAACATCGTCTTCAGTATTGACATACTCTAACACAATGCTTGATAATCGTCTGGCTAGGCTACTTCTCCGGCTAGTGCCAATATTGTCACTGCCACTACTCTTCCGTCTCGAGAAGCCTCTCGAGAAGCCGCTACTTCTCCTTCTCTCAGCATGATCATCATCACTAGAACCACCACTGCTTCTTCGTCTTATAGAGAAGCCACTACTTCGTCGTCGGGGAGATTCTGCTGTGTCAGTATCAGAATCTCTACTAAGAGCACGAATTATATGAAATGATTTGTCTGGAAGCTTGTCATTTAGGTGTGTCTTCATTGTCACAATCGAGAAGTCTTGTCCTGTTGGAAATAGCAGCTTTTGAGCAATACTATTAGCAAGGTTAGCTATACCATTGTACACCGCCGAGGCCGATGCTAAACTAAACAAGATTGTCGATGCCATTGCCGACTGAGGCCTATTCCCATCTGATATGAAAGATTCAATACTGATTGCCAACAAGGATACAATTTGGAGCATGAATGTAACGTTGTGCATAAAAGCCACCTTCTCCGCAATACCAAATGCCATAAGAAAGAGCCGGACTACTGCAAATGTAATGTATACCCCTCCATTGACAATCCCATCTTGTGCATCAATACTGATAGCCGATACTGCAAAGAGACAAGCATCACATATCGAACTAACCGACCATAACTGTTCATGTCTAAGACTATGGAATAATGACACCAATCCTAATAGTACTGTCCATGTCGAGAGCCATAAAGTAAGTGCCCAATTATTGCTGTCTGATCCATGCCATAAATCCTGAGAGAGGGTAGCCATACCCACAAACCCCATTGATGAGCAGATATTCCCCAGTGGTAGTGGATTTGCCCATGTCCCGTCTGAGTATTTGGATTTGAGTGCTGGTCTTTTCCACAGTACTGTTTCGATCAATGCATCATCGAAACCAGGGAGTACCTGTCGTTCATGTATACCATGTAATACAGCCGCTACTACTCCATAACTAGTAGCCAAGACAACTAATAATTCAGATACTGCCGCAATGATTTGCACTACATCAACTGCTTCAGTATTATCAGATACAATACGAAGTACTAATTCCATTGCCGATGCAAGTGTAATAGATGCAACTAATACTGTATAGAAACCATTAAGTAATGGCGCTACAATCAGTAACAATACTCCGACTACCAACAAAGCAATATGTAATAGATTGATATCCGAATCTACTAGTATCTCTAATCCTAATACTGCCCAGAATGCAGAGTAAAAGCCTAATACTGTTGATCCGAAATGATCATAGGCACGGAATGCTCGTAGTGAACCTAAAGTTTAGAGTGTGAGTTGCAGTTTGGGAGATAAAGATATGAGCAGTGAGACATATGTATTGGAGAAACAAATGTATTGTAAACACAACCACCCCAAACTTCGTAGGGATAGCTGGTATATCAATATACCGATGCATATTTATTGCAACAAAGAACATTTGCACAACAACACAAACACACATACAAAACTTACACAACAATTGCATAACACCACCAATAATAATGAACAATACTGCCGTCGATACATCGCGTTCACCAACGCCCAGATTTGTAAGCGCGGCTATGAAGGCACATACTCCATTAACACCAAATCCGATAGACTCTGAATAGAAGTAGAGTATTCCTGGATGTTCTGAGCCACCCATTATTATCTAGTATAACTTGTCGGAGAATTATTAAGTTGATGTTTTTGTTCAGATTATTTTTTTGGTTCCTCTATCATGTATTTATATTGTATTGAGGCGAGGTTGTAGGAACGAATTATATAGTTGTTCAGCTGAATGAGTACGTCATCATGTCAATGTTATGATTGTTGCAACTAACCATTGTTTCCTAAGTATTAACCACCACATCACCTTCCTTCATATCACTCATCATATCATGTGCCTCACTTTTTATCTCAAATCTTAAAAATGTCATTCGGTACTCGATTTGAGCAAGCCCAAAAAGAATGATCATCATTGGATGTGGAGATCGTTGGTCCTTAGAATTATCGTAGAATGTATAGGTGAACCTTACTGAAGTTCTGGATGGATGAATAAGTAGAATGTCACATGATTCCGGGAAGAGGTGACATTGATACTCATACGTCTAGAAATTATAGAACATAAACTGGAAGGGGAGAAGAAGAAATGCTCTAGTCTAATGCTCTCGCATGTTTATGATCATCTATTTACTCATCTTGTGCACTGTAAATCTTACTTACAACTCACTGATACAACACACCTTATTGCTCAGCACTCAAACTATTGTTCTTCTTCTTCAACAAGATATCTTTCCATTCTTTATCCAATATACTGTTCATTGTATTCACACCCATTTGAAATCCATCCTTCGTTCCAGCTCTATGATACTTTCTACAAGTTGCAAATACATCCGGTTTTGGTTCAGTTGATTGAAACTTGGAGCAATGAATGTAGGCTAAACCACCAATTTCTTGAAACAGTTCTTCCTCCGTTAACACTCTGCCGCGACAGCTCAATGTTGTTGCTGTTACATGTGCTTGTTGACATCCCTGTAAACAGGCCTGAGGGAATCATAAGTTAATTCCACACAATGGTCACAAGCATATCCAAGAAGAGAGGGAGGGAGGGGGGTTAGTATTTGTTAGCATTTGCTTGTAAAGTGCAAAACCATATCATATGTACAATTCAACCAATCCACAGCCACGTGAGTATGCATTCATATCTTGGTTTTACAATCAAAATCCAATGCCCACAAATTGACATTGTGCACAATTAACTTCTGCTTACCTGATGCATTGTCTTTCTTTGAATTGAGTTTCGTTCAGGCTGACAGATAATTGTACATTCCTTCTTCGAGTTGACTTTAGACTCACATTGCTTCCAGTGTTCGTCGGTCGTTTGTTGCATTGTCCGTCGTTGTGTAAGTATGGCATTGTTGTATTCCGAAGACGTAGAATATCGTCGATGTAGAAGAGTGCCTACGACCAAGGCAATGACAACTAAAGTTGCAATTAGAAGTGGAGACCTGTTCGTCTTGTTTTGTCTTTCTTTCCAATACGAGTTTGAAGTGTTTGAGTACATCTTTGTTCTTTATAGTTTTATGCTCAGTCAAGTCGTTGTGTTGAGTTGTATCGCTCACTCTACATAGTGCTATTGTTGTGTAATGTCGGTCTTGAAGAGGTTTTGTTGTGTTGAGAAGAATGGAGGTACGAGGTATGTATGTGCCATAATCATTCACATTCTCTCTCATTGATCTGGTTCTCCGTTGCATATTCGTCGGTGGTACATTCACATAGCCATAGCGGCAACTATCCCGGTATTACTAACCTAGTTTCGTCTTGAAATAACAATCCGTGATACTACCGGCCGTCATTTGCTAGGTCAAGAAAAGAAACCAAGCGCGGAGATAAAAGCTAAGAGACACAGACCCAAAGCTGCGGCAAATGGGACGGAGGAATTTCCGAAGGATAAAATCTTTATTTGCCTTGGAGGTTTCCTTCTTTTATGCTTTCCAGTCGAATGCAATTGAATTCTCAAATGATTAACGATATTGATAAGTTGGAAGTCTATGGTGACAGCATGTATGATGCGCCGACACTACTGAATTGGGTATAATGAATATCCACTAGTAGAAGAAACAAGTGATGGTAGGGGTTTATGCACCTGAATTATTTCCGTTGTATAATAGATCGAAAATGTAAGGTGAGCGAGTAGACTGCAGTGTCGTCGATGAAGTGATTCCGGTCTAAAGTGTAGATAGAGTGGTCTCGTCTCAACATAGATGTAATCCACTACTAATCCGATGCCTTCTTCTCCTCTTCATTACCTTTCTTTTTCTTCTTCTCCTCTTCCCTTTGCTTTCTCCTCTTTGAAAACTCTCTAGAAAAGGGACGATGGAATGCCTCATGTAATCTCCTAACCTTCTTTACACCTATACCAGGACATACAGACAACTCTTCAATACTAGCCTGTGTCATATTCTTCCAACTACCAAACTGAGTTAATAGCTGACTAGCATCTGTCTGATTAACAGATGCCGCAGCCTTCAAGGCATATGCAGTCTGTGCTAAAAATTGATCACCAGCAATCTCCTTCTTACCAATTATACTACTTGGATCTTTATTATTAAACACTTTAACAGTTTCTAAATATCGTGCCGCCTCCTCTTCACTCCAGCACAATATCAATGTTAAGTTATTCTGACAACATAAATCATTTAAAAATAATATAGCGTTAGCATTATCACATATATCAACTAAACATAATAACATTCTATAAGTAAAGTCGGACTTTAATTCAGCTATACGACGATGGATATATTGTGGATGTAAGTTGTGATATCGTATTGATAGATATAATGCACATCTTGTTGGTGCTAAGATGTAATCTGGTACCATTGTGGAATATTGGAAGGGTACGTTTCGTATATGTGATATGATTGGATTACCACGCTGTCGTGTTGATATGTGTAATACGTTGTCTTGTAGTAATGTATGATGATCTCGTGCCGTGATACCATTATCTATGTATGCATTGCTGTTTGATGACGAAGTATTGCTCTCTTTATGAGAAGAACTAGCAAATGGAGATTTCTTCACTTCCAATGACTTATCGAATTCAAGCTGTTGTGCACGTTCTTCTTCATTAAAGTAATCTGCTTCATAATCTTTATTTGGTGAACCAAATGCTTGGCTGAATGTTGTAAACTCATCTACTGGTTTAATCTTCTTTGTCTTTGGAGGTGATGGAGTAGTTTGCTTTCTTGGTGGTTGCTTTGGCTTCTTAGTGAGATATGGATTGTTCGATATGCCATTGCTACTACTACCTGCTACTTTTTTATTATTATTTGATAAACTACTATTGGTATTGGTATTATTACCCCCTGCTGATGTACTTGTTGGAGAAGAGGAAGTAGAAGGAACCACAGATTTCTTTTTGGCATAAGGATTTATAACTTTTTGTTGTGGCTTTGACATGTTTGTGATACTTCTATTGAATAAGCAGCCACTCAACCCAACTGATACTACTATTAGATATGATATACTATACACTGTCCGATAGATAGGTATGTTTTATACAGGCATATAACCTTTTTGCAGCGTACTTATGATCCGATTTTTATGAGAGTGAGAGTCGAGGCGGTAGGATACCAAAAGATACCCCCTAACTTTATTGAAACAATCAGATTGAGCGTTGAATATATCGATAACAATGCCATCACTATACACACAGCGGGGGAATAATAGACTATTCAGAATAGTTGTAGTATTGGGTTTATTGCAATTCATAAGTTGGTTGGTCAAAGGAGTGTTCCAACTAAACTCAAACTTAAATTTGCAAACATACCAGAAGTATCTTTGAAGTATCTTCATAATCATACTATCATGACAGAAGAACGATCACCAATATCTTTACCAACATATACTCTAGGTGATGAAGGTAAATCCAATCATTTCGATGCATCTACATCACGTGAAACTGCCGCCACTGAAGCCAAGTCATTATCAGTAGGAGATGCTGCCTTCATCTTACGAACCGACGGGAAATGGACATATGCAATCGTAACAGAGAAGATTAAAATGAAGGAACCTGAAGATTGTATTGGTTGTCCGTATAAGGATGGTCCAACGTTGGGTAAGTGCTATTTATTCTGTATGAAGGCATACTGTTTATGTACATGTAATATATTCATATATGTAATGATAAAAAGCATATGTGTTCATCAAAACTTCTTCTAATATACAACATCCTTTTTAGAATTCAATCTTGATGTAGCAGGGAATAGGAAAGTCTTTCCAGAATCCGTGTGTGGCAAGTATATTCGTGTGATCAAGGTAGATAAGTATGAAATGGCAGTGTTAAATGTTGAGGCGAAGGAAAAAGCTGCAACAAAGGAAGAAAGTAAACAAGAGGAGAAGAAGATTGGATGTAATATTGAAGATATTGGATCTATATTTACTGACCTATACAATAGCCTTGCGGAGAAAGCCAGTATGCAATTCAAACACGAAGAAGAGAAGAAGGAAGAGAATGATCAACAAGATCGTGATGCCCAAGAAGAGGCAAGGAAACTATTGCAATCACGAGACAATACACTATACAAAGCTGAGACAATGCAAGAAGATCCTGCTGCATTGGCTCTGGGTGCTACCTCCTTTGCTGATGCAATATTTAACTCGGATGTAGTGGTTATTGAATGTGATCCGTCAGCAGCTGCTCTTGCTGAAAAGTTGGGGAATGAACGAGTATATGGAGCCTCGATGCAAGGTATAAACATTGTCGAGATGGAAGAACCCGATTTAAAAGGCAGAGTACAATAAGAGATAGGATCAGACGGGTTCAATAGGCAAGCAATGTGATCATAATCTGATAGCAGATAGCTAGATAGCTGTTCATGAAATGCATAAAAGTAAGATTAGAAAGTTAGAGCATGAGAAAAGTTAGAGTTTGTAAACCCATCACTCGATTAGACATCGACAGCTTTATGAGAACTTGAAATAGTGAATGTGAAAGAGAGAACCTAATAGTGACTAGGAATTATAGAAAAAGAAGTATATATGCTGAGTAAACTGTACACCTTAATATTATCATTCGAATATCCTAGGGGGATCTTCTCCTTTCATTAAAAAATACTTCCTTCCTGTACATTCAATCTAAGCGATATTTCTTCTTTACATACTCTACTACTGCACACCAAACTTATGCGGTGACACCCTGTTGCTTGGCATAAGCGGTATTCTTGCTACCCTTGAGCTTTTGTAACTTCCTCTCAAAGTTCAACTTAACTTCAAATCCTTCTAACAATGCCTGTGTTTCACTATCATGTTTCTTCTTGAGTAGTTCAATCTCCTTCTTGTATGTACTCTCCAATAGTTCCATCTTGGAGGCGTAGGATGTTTCAACATCATTGGTAACTGCGGCAAAAACACTTTCCATATATACAGGATCACTCTTGAGGGATACCTTCTGTGATTCAAGTGCCTGTTGTAACTCCAACTCCCACTTTTCACGTTCTTGTTCAACCTTGGCCTGGGCAATTAGTGGAATATACTTCTTCATGTATGCACGTTCCATATTACCATTGATATAATCCAACGGGGTCATCTCCTTCTTATCCTTGGCAAGGAAACCCTTGGGGAATGATTCGATGATACTTGTAATCATTTCTTCACTGGCATTATGTTCCATTGCCAAGTGGATGGGTAGACGTCCTTTGACGTCACGTCCTCTTGTTGCCTTGGGGTATGCATTCAATATCTTCTTCACCATATCATCGGGGGCACCAAAGACTAATGCGGCATGTAGTGGTAAGGCACGGAAGCGTAGTTGTGAACTATTCTTCTTCTGTCCCCGAGCAACTACCCAAGTCTTACAATCTTTAGTAAATTGCTTGTTAACTTGATGGAACATTTCATCGGCATAACCAAATTGACGTGCCTCTAATGCTTGGAATAAGTCAGTAGGGTTCTTATCATAATCAACCTCACTTGCGTCTGGGTCGAACCATTCCTTCTTCTTCTCACTGCCGGTGGCAGGTGTGGCTGGTGCCTTGTGATATCCAAGGGCACCTGGTGCCATCGTAACCTTCTTATCACCAGGACTGGGTGGTGTCTTATCCTTCTTGAATAGTTTATTCATACCCTTCTTCATACTAAGTGTAGGTGTTAGTTTGAGTGGACTGCGGATTGAAGAGGATGTAGACTTGACAGGTGTAGAGGCCGCTGGATTGTTCTCCTTGGTATCATCCACTTCAACAGATGGTTCATCTACTACATCTTCTACTACTGGTTTATCCTCTGGTACTGGTTTCATCTCCTCTACTATAACGGCAGGGATCTCGGCAGGTATTTCCTTAACGGGTGCTTCCTCTTTCTTGGCAGATTCCTCCTTGGCGGCGGCAGGGTTCTCCTCCTCAACAACCGCAGGCTTTTCACTGGCAGTACTACTGAACAAGCCACCAAACCATGATCCACTCTTGGTGGACTTACTTGATATCTGTGATGACTTTGATTGTTTACTGGTCACAGACTTATCGGTTGGTAATATAGCGTCAAGTTCAGCGGATGCCACCTTTGGTTCTTCCTTCTTCTCCTCAACGGCGGCGGCCTTCTCCTCAACAACCTTGGGGGCCTCAGCGGCAAGTTTGGCAGCCTCCTCCTCCAACTTTTTCAACTCAACATCATCAATTTGTATAACACGGATATACTTTCCCCACTGTCCCTCCGGAAAGCTCTTACGATTCTTATCCTTGTCAACCTCAAATCGTAATGTAATCGAACCATCTGAATCACTTGTGATTTTCTCGGTTACGATTGCATATGTCCATTTTAAATCCGATCGTTTAATAAAGGCGGCGTCACCTACTGATAATGATTTGGCTTCAGTGGCGGCTGTTTCACGTGAGGTTGTGGCGTTGAAGTGATTGGGTGAACCTTCGGTTCCTAGGGTGTAGGTTGGTAGTGTTTTTGGTGCCATGGTTCTGTTGTTGTTATATATATTGTAGGAGATGTATTGCAATGTTTATTACCAGACAGCTGATGCTGATGGAGGCTCCTTCACTGATAAATGAGCCGAGCCGATCGTCGGCATGAAGTTCATTTGCAAAAAGTTGAGCAATGTGGGTGCCTACGAAAGGCGTTAATCTGCGATAATACATGAGAAAGAGTCTGGCCGTCGACTGTCACGTATCAGATGGGCAAGTATCGGTCGAAAGCCAAGTATTTTCGTATTGTTGGCATAACCAAAAATTCAAAATAACATTGCCTTATAGCAATTAGTAGGTATTGTTGAGCCTTGTCGGCACCGCTAATAGCATGCCCAATAGATAAGGGAAGACAGTCCTCTGTGCTATATTAAATCATCTATATCGTATCTACAACATCTGTAACTAGATTGCAATTCTATCCAAGCTACTAAAAAAAGAAGGTGCATATCTTGTGTATATCTCTTTGAAATTACCTATATTGCAATAGTAACCATGTCATCTGATATAAAGTATAGTCCCATTACTCCAAATGGTAGCAAAGAAGAAGGTACCAAAGAACCACCTGATGCTAGAAAGTCACCGATACTAAAATGGTGCCTTGTCTCTATATCATTTCTAAGCATCATTGCAATCCTCTTCACACAAGGTGAAAAAATGGCATCGAAAGTTGAAATTCATGTTACTATACACCACAATAATGATGCTGATGCTACTGATAGCAATACAAATAGTATGATGCGTGGTAGTAATAGTAATATAAACAATGCGTATAGTCTACTCAACACAGAAGCTGAAGAGATCAACATTGACACCTCGATACCAAAATGTGCTAAAAATATTTATGTTACACTACACAAGGAAATTAACGACACAAATGAACATTCCTGTAAAGGTATGTTACTACGAGATGATTTATTACTAACGACGAATGATTGTTCCAAGTATAAATTCACATTCGATTTCAAAGGAGCCGGTGAACAGCTTGCTATTCCTCATCCTACATTAAATGCCAAAATGATTAATTCTCAACTTGGTTTCTTACAAGTTAATCCACCATATCATTATCAATGGATCGATGCGCCAACACGACGTACTCGTATGTTTGTTAGTTTACAATCCACCATAGTTGATGATGAAGAGAATAATATGAGGAAGAAGGTTATCTTGAGTTGTACTACAGACAACAAACCAATCGCACATAACTTCTTATCACTCGACGATGATACTATGATACCATTAACTGAATTACATGATATATTACTCAACAATAATGAAGTAATATTATGGGAACATTTAGATTTATATACGTCATCAACATTGGGTAATGATCACGGATTATGGTGGAGTAAGTCTGTGAGATTAGAGGATGAAGAAGAGTATATGAAGAAAGTGTTACAAGATTATGTCGGACCTATTGGGACAGTTAGCTTACCAATGGCACATTATGGTAGTTATGTGAAGCAAGTTGCGGCGGTGTTAGAGGCAGTTGATCCACGAGGGCATCGTAAAGAATGTTTTGTGAATTATTACAAACGTTGGCAAGGTAAGAAGGTTTGAATATTGTTTGTCGTTTTCAATATAATGCTTTCTCCTCACAATTATCTCCCTTTTCTATAGAGGAGAAACCCTTTAGTGGTGTTAAGTTCTTCGATTGGCTTGATTATGGTAATGGTAAGGGTATATTAGACCGAAATATGGAGTTGCTAAAAGCAGGAGGTGATATATTATTCGAACCAATGGAAGATGATAGGAAATGCCAGGACAAAGCGTTCAATACACACAAAGTTCATTACTTTGATCAACCACAGCGTGATTTTCATGAGGTACACATTACACCCTCGGATGATAATACAGAATTGATATGGAGATATAAGAATAATGATGAGCGTATACCTGAGAGTGATATGAACAATCCACATTTGTACATGTGGGATATGAATAAAACGTTTTATATTGTTGATAGTCGATGGAAGGAAAAGAAGTATGGACCTATTAAGCACACGAGTGTCTTGGATGGTGTGCCGGCGTTAAGTGGGGGTAAAGCCTACTTTGGAAAGAATGGAGCAAGTGAGTTGTTGAAATGAAGTGTATCCTTTTTGATCATAATATGTCTTTTAACTCATACATCTCACTCTCTTCTTCATTAGTTTGGGGTATCAACTTTGCTTCGGGACATTACAGACCAAAGATAGAGGCAATTTCAATGATGTATCAACATCACAAGGATCGTGGTTTCAATATAACAGCCATGCATTGGGTAGGGAGAGATAAATGGTCAGAAGAATCATGTGATGAAGGTGATTGGGAGAATTTCGAAGTTCCTGGCTTTAATGCTAAAGATCTGGAGAAGGCTTGCCATGAAGTTACAACTAACCCAACGTGGATGGTGAAGGAAGATGTGTAATGTGCCGAGTGTGATTCGGGGTATATGTTATATATGTACACTTAAATATATGTAGACGTAATAGCTTAGATTATAGTTTAGTGATAAAGTACCATCTTTAATCTGGACCCTCCATCCCCACAAAACTACCGGCGTTACTAATCTTCCAACCCTCTACATATAATCCCATAGCTGCATCCACAAGAGTATTAAAACTATCAACACTCATTCTTTTCCCATCTTTACTTGGACGTAATCCCAAACCTACAACAAGTGTAGGAATTGGACCACTACCGTCTTCTAATCCTCCTAATATCGTCGTTTCGGATACACCAGCCATTTTACGTGTATGCAATACAATCTTCTCAGCCAATCGACGTACATATACCTCACGGAATGCCACTTCATTATCGGCATTCCCACCTCTTGCCGTACCCGTGCCTAATACTGTACTCACATTATATGTTGTAGAGTTATCAATTATACTTTCTTCTACTGTACAATGCAATAGTGATCCCATCTTGCCTGATAGTTGTGTAATAGAGATGAAGATACGGTCTGCAAATAATTGGAGTATAATAGTTGTATCATTATTATCAAGTTGGATTGTACTAACTAAAGATGTTGGAAGTGAAGATGATTTTGGCCGATATGACGGCTTCTTCTTCTTATCAGTAATCTGACAATCAGTCTGCAATGTTGCAGATAGTGTGTTATCTTCGACGGCGCTCATCTTCAGTTACATTTGATGCTATTAAGTGCCGACTCTCCTCCTCACAAACACAAACAAAAGCAAATGCTGCAAGAATATGGGGCGATCAAACGTATACCCTCGCATGCAAATCCGTGCCACTCTCAATTACCACAACCAAGGCGGTGAGACCAATACTATTCGCTAACGTGCAGTCTACTCGACTCGACATTTAGGTTCTTCTTCTTCCTTGGTCAAAGTTCGAGTTATATCAGTATACACAAGGAAATAAATATCAACAACTAACAACCAACATAACATCATGAGCACTCCTGCAAGAGAAGAGTAAGTATTGATATCTTTTATACATACCTTATTTAATGTATGGGAGAAAGTTAATAAAACTCGTACTGATTATCTATTCTTATCTCTCTATATATTCTTCATCCTATTGCAATAAAAACCATAACTCTAATTCTTTTTACACACTGAACATTGCTATACAACAAACAGTTATGTTCGCGTGAAGCGTAAAAATCAAACATTCTTCATCCATACATCTTCATCAGATACATTTGAATATATCAAATCAGAAGTAGTATCAGCATATAATAGTTGTAGCAGTGGTGGAGATGATAATAATGTTACTACAACAAATATGAATTTGTACATTGCACCAAAAACAAACAATGTTGTTGATAGCAAAGATGGTGATAAAAGTATGAGTGAAAAGCAAGAAGAACCAAAGGGACCTATTCCGGATGTGGCTATATTATCAGATCATGATGTCAAGAATGATGATGTATTGTATGTTACATTTGACGAGGGTGAAGAAATTGATATTGCAAAGTAGACACATATGATATGCACATAATTTTGAAAGGGAAGGGGATTTGATATTACTGAGCCATCATATTGAAGATTAGGCATTTCAATTCATAAACTAAAGAATAGTTAATTGATAAAGGGGATGGTCCTGTCCATCCCTGACATAGTCAAAAGATAGATGAGTCGAAGAGGCGTCGTGTTTTTTCAACTCCCAGCGATTGTTCAGTGGGTTTTCCAAGAGAACTATATATTTTTTTGAAATTAACCCGACTCAATTATGATGGATATGGTGTCTATACCAACTGCCGCCATCGTTGGACTGTTTGAATACGATGTCAAGAAGAATATTTTCTCTATCGCTAATCCATCATTATCATCAGATGATGAGTTGGTAGAGAGATGGCTTTGGTTGCTCCCTCACTGGGTGGTACTAAACAACAGGAGGGAGAGGCAATGGAGGATTCATCTTGGCATATCGGTATTTCCCCACCATCATCAAATGATGGTGGAGATTCTGATTCTGATGACAGTTCATCATCATCATCGTATAGAGAAGAATCATCATCTTGCCACGATGATATGGATATGAGTATTGAGGATGATGATACTAAAATACAATCTCCGAGTACCCCGAACCCTAGGAAGTCACGTACACGCACCGTAGAGGTTCATAGTCCAATGAAGCATGTAGCATCTTCTGAAAAAGTTAGACGAAATACAGATTCCATGTTGGAAGATGCCTTTATTGCCGACAAGTTGAAACGACGATTGGGATCTAGGAGAGAACAGACTGCCACACGAAGAACGATTGCCCACTCTGGACTATCCGATTTTATAATGAATAGTATTATGGAAGGATCACTTGATGCAATATCCGCGGCTATGCCAACAGATGAGAGCTTGTCGAATGCAGCTAACATTGCTTTCCATGCCTGTATGTCAGGTTACTTTGACAATCTCAAGGATGAAATTGTTATTCAAAAGCTTAAGAATCTCTTTACACAATCATTAGAGAGGGTGGAGTTTCAACAAGGGGAGTACATTTGTAAACAGAATGAGCAAGTGGAGAAATTGTTTGTGGTTGAGGAAGGGATGGTTCAATTCTCCTGTGGTGGTCAAGTAGCCGGTACTGTTGGAGCAGGATCAATACTCGGCGAATTATCATTAGTCTATGGTATTCCAGCTCCATCTGATGTCATCTGTATTACTCCATGTGCTATACTATGGACAATGGACACACTATCATATCGTCGGATACAAGCTATTGTTGCCAAGGAGTCATTAAAATCATCAATGTTAGACAGCAGTTCCAGTAGTGAGTCAAATGATAGCCAGATACAAACACTCCGGAGACAGTGTAGTTCCTTCTTAGATCTACAAGAAGAGAGTGGACACCCTGATTCAACTGATATTGAGTTTGAACAACTGACAAAAGTTGCAATTGTAGGGAAAGGAGCATTTGGCTCAGTCTACATTGTCGAGAATAACAAGAGTACGTCTGTAACTGATCGATACTATAGTCTAAAGTGCATGTCCAAGAGTTCCATTATGCAACGGGGGCATGAGAAGCGAGTATTGATTGAAAAAAATGCATTGCAGGCCACCATTAGCTCTCCCTTTGTCATATCACTCTTTGGTACATTTCAAGATCAAGATTCAATCTATTTCTTGACAGACTTTATTCAAGGAGGTAATCTCATGGGACATATGATCAATCGAGATATACTCCCGCATGAAGAATGTGTATTCTTTTGTGCTAGTATAGTTTCCGGGTTGAGCTTTCTCCACAGTAGGGGCTTTGTTCATAGAGACGTCAAACCGGAGAACTGTTTGATCGACAAGGATGGATACCTCAAGTTGTGTGACTTTGGTATGGCAAAACGTCTTCCATCTACGATACAACTCCCTTCTGGTGGTACTGAGGTTGTCACCCTTGCCTTCACAATGTGCGGAACTCCCGAATTCATGGCGCCTGAGTTTGTTCTAAGTACAGGATATAGCAAGGGTATTGATTGGTGGGCATTGGGATGTATTCTCGTTGAAATGTATTCTGGTAGATCTCCATTTGAGTTTAATGGGGACTTGAAGGAGACGTTCAAACAAGTTTGTCTAATTGGAATGGGCCGAGAATCATTTACGCCGCCAGAAGAATTATATGAGCCAGGACTAGAAGATGCACTTCACTTTGCTAAGCAATTACTATCCCAGGCATCTGATAGACTTGGTCGACATAGAAGTCACAAGGTCAAAGATCATGCATACTTTTCGGATATAGACTTTGAACTGTTAGAGAAGAAGATGATTAAGGCACCCTATATACCCAAGATATCACACGCTGCAGATGCATCTCATTTTGATGTCAAAACAGATGATCATGATGAGAAGATCGAGCCATATACCGGAAGTATTGATTTGTTTAGAGACTTTTGAGTTGTTACATAACTATCAAGGTTGACTGGCTTGGTTTATTCCCCCTTCACGTTTAGGATAGACACCGCTTCTCGAAACATAGATCCAAATCTAACTACACTTACTAGTAAAATCCCATGCTAACTGCACAGCGCCAATTCTCAGCTTTAGTTCTCTGTTCACTCTTCATCTCATCTAGAGTTCGCTGATGTGTACGTAATGCAGTTGCATACTCATCTTTAGTAACAAGTCCAGCCTTGTATCCTCTTCCTACTAACTCTATGCCATCATCATAACCACATTTTGCTGCAATCAGATAGTGTTTCATCGCTCGATCCATGTTGCCCTTTTGTTCTTCATACCAACCGAGAGCATATCTTGCTGATTCATGTCCCCTGATTGAAGCAATCTCAAAATGATGAATAGCTTTTTCAAAATCTTGATCAACACCATTGCCATTCTCATATGCATTGGCCATAAATATATGCGCCCCAAGTGATCCAAACTCAACTGCCTGTTTATACAATTCGATAGCCTTGTTTAGATCCTTTGATAAACCGCAATATCCGTTTCCATAATGAACTCCTAGATGGTAAAATGCCTCGCCATCTTTCAATTTCATACGCTTCTTGATTCTTTTAACTAACTCTTTGCCTGTTAGTGGCATGGGTACTCTACAAAACGAACAAGATAGTTTTAGTTCTCCCTTCCGCATTTTATCTAATGCTGCATTGGTGCAACCATCACATAACACTTTTCCACAACAAGGTTGATAAGTTTTCTTCAATCCCTTTATTTGAGCAGTGTATGGCATTGGAAGCATACAGATGGCACAATCTTCTTTGGGTGGAGGTTCCTGAAACAATACTTCATCATTATTATTAGCAGTAGTAGTGTTCGATCTGAGATGTAGCCTTAGCTGCTGGAGACGGTTCACAGCTCCCGATATATCTACATCAGAATCATTATTACTACACAAAGTATGCTTTTCTGCAACAATATCAGTATTAATATTGGTGTCACTTCTATTATTGCCACTACCACCATTATCACATGCACCATGTTTTTGTTCAACTTTTTGTGCATATGATGTGCACGTTTTATTATCTGATGAGATCTCACCCACGCCACCGCATAATATACTATCATCTGATTTACTCATCGTTGTACTAGACACTATCCCTTGTCATATACTCTATAATCTCTCAGCTGTACATATCATACCAACTATCGTACCTATCTAACTAACACTATAAAATTAATACTGTAGTCGTGAGCCTGAGTACGAAAGAAAAGAAAGTACGAAAAATTTATACTATGAGTTATGAGACTGTGAGATAGAATTAATGCAATGATAGTGTATTGCTAAACTGAGGTCTCGATTGCATTATACGTAGATTCTGAAGACTGGTAATTGTATTATATCTACAGCGGGAGAAGACTAATGATTGCTGCTGTGGTGTGAATTGCAAATATACTCTAGAGAGGTAAACGCAGAGAGAGAGGTTACAAATTTGTTAGTAAACACATCACTCTCTTTCGTTGATATACTACTGCATTAAGTTTAAGTATACAATATATCAAACGATATTGCATACACACAATATATAAATTCAACATGGATCAAAACACAGATGATATCGATGCATGGAGAAGAGTACATCAACAATTGACAATGGCAATAGTACAATCCAGGGATAATATCGCAGCGGAATTATGCAAAAGACGATATCTATTAGAAGAAATGAATCGATGTAAGATGCAAACAAATTCAAGTTTACGATCCTATGCAAAGAAGAAAAAAATAGCACCACCATCAGCTGTGGAAGGAAATAATACAACTATACAAGCAGCACCAACACAAGGTGATGTTCAAAAAGATGTTGAGCAAATCACCGACATAGCACTTGGAAGTATGGTATATAATCAGCCGCCAATTGGTATGAGTACAGCTGCATCAGAAGCAATGCAATTAGCTTTTCAAATGATGGAGCAGATGAATCAGAATAAGTCCAAATCTACTGAAGAGTCCGGAGAGGATGATGAAGATGCCGAGGATGATAAGACAGAATAGATTTCTTAGTATCATATATCAATTAGTATTAGATAGATACAGTATATTATATATTATTCTACTTATAAATACTTATACATGTCTATTGCAGTATATAACATGACACAGACAAACCAAAGAGATATAACAAAGCAAAGCTATGTTCCCGATCAATACCATTTCCTTCCAAGCTGATCAGCTGTCCATCATATGTTGGTAGTTGAGTTGATACATCTCCTGTGGAAGGCTTTGGTTGAGGTGCTTGTGGCGGTGCTACTGATTGAATAGTCGGTTGTTCTGAAACAAATGGCAGTGGCATTGTCGGTAGAGGTGTTGGTGTCAGGTCATCCAACAGTGTTCGAATTTGAAAGATATCATTTATAATCAAATAAAAGTTTGATCTTCTTTTGTCTAAATTCCGCGTCTCGAAGTATGAACAGCCAGGTGAATGGCAATTACTTGATAAGATTCGACTCACTGAATTGATGAATATATCATCAGTCATTCCAGTATCAACAAATTGTGTTAGTTGATCATTGAAGTTCCAATCTGGTTTGTAATATCTTTGTACTCGCTCTGCCCACTCGAAGAAGGCAATCGTCCATCGCATATCTGTATCTATACCATTGCAGGGAGCTTCTGGATTGTCACAAAAGTCAATTGTAGGGTATAAAGTAGATCGTCCCGAGTCGGCTCCTCGTTTGCCAAGATAATAATTGAGTTTGCCTAGATTGCACACTCCTTTAGTCAATAACGCTCCTCTTCCGAACCAGCAGCAGCCTTCAATATCAGTCCGGCCAAGACTATTGGAGTAAGCAGAGTTTGTGAATAAAGTAGCAGAGCTAGAATCCCAATAACCAGTATAATCATATTGACCACTTTTAGGTTTGCATTGCAAAGCTGGTGGTGCTCGATCATCAGCAGACATTGTCACAGCCGTGATTACCATTTCAGGTTTGACTTCACAGGAGAATATATCATCTTTCATATTGCAAGTTTCATCTTGATAAGATCTCTTTTGTTGACCACATGAATTACTGATTGCATACCTTCCAGACGTTTCTTGCCAACTAATTTCGTCACATGTGTCATCTTCAATTGATTCGACCTGTGCATTAGCAAGAAAGGCGGCTAAGTTGACCAAACCATAAATGTATAAATCCCCATTACCTTCCCATAAATCAAACTTAAAGTCTGCACCAAACCCCTCAACTGCCATTTGTTGCAGTGATTGTATCAATCCATCAAATGTATATTGTGTTGATCTATAACCTTGCCCATAATCATTGTTCTTGTATGATACCAAAACAAACTCTTCAATTAAACCTTGTTTACTCTTGACATGATCAATTGCATTACCATATATAGTTGGTGCTTGTGTTGTAGGCTGTATACTTGGACTTTGTGTTGATAATGAAATGGTAATATTTGATGTTTCGTTGTTTGGATTTGATATTGTAGGCCTACGTGTTGGACTATCACTATCAGGACAAACTACATACTCCGGTCCAAGGAGACATTCAACTTCGTTTGGGAAGTTGCAATAATTCTTTGTTTCATCGTATATTAATGGATCACCGCATTCTGTTCTGCTTCTGACTTTGCCTCTGTATGATGTGTTTAGTTGAGGATGAATGAATAAGTACTGATCACAAGATGATAAGTTGCAATCTTACAATATACATTTAACTTACTTCCAACATTCGTGATAATATTTACAGCCGGTCCCTGGTATCACTTCATTGCCTGTATATCCATTAGCACAGGGTGTAAAACAATCAAGTATTGGGAATGCTTGTGCATCAACTACTTGATTTGAGAGATTATAAATGCAGATAGTTGCAATGAATATTATGTGTTTCATTTTGTTGTCGGCCCCTCACTATCACACCACTGTATATATTGTCAACTATAGCAAAATATCAATTAACCGAGGATGAGAGGAGATATCGTCAATAGTATAGTTACGATATTGATATGTAAACTCTTAAACTCTTTATGTCATATCGTCATCAAAATGCAATTTGCTCACATGATGTGCACAAATTGTTTGAGTATATCTCTCATCGCATATCACGCAGATATTGAGTAATACAACACTAAACATTCTCTATTGCAGCTAGAATAAGTACGATGTATTGAAACCCTAGCAGATTTTCAAATAGTAGTGGTCTCGTGGCGATTTAATGACGCACACAAAGAGAAATGACTAATGACGACGACGACGGCCACTAACTCGGTCTATTTATTATCGATTGAGTTCGCAATTGTTAATCGGTGTAGTGTATTGTCAACATCATGTGTCTCTACTACTCATTAGTATTACTCGCCTTTCCGATCATTTCCTCCGCTTGGTCATCATCTGGCGGTGGTACTTCCAATCGAAGATTATTTTTAGAAAATACAGCAAAGCAAACATCAGCTGCAGTTCTGATTGGATCGAGTAGCTTTACAGAGAATGCTGAGGCTACTGCCGACTCTTGGTCTCATGATAAAGGATCAGTATATGATATACCGCCGGGTTCATTATCCGGACAAGGTAATTATCTATGTTGTCTTATAAACCTATCTTGTCTCATATTTATTTTGTACATATCTTGTGCATTATTTTTGCGCAATATCTAAATACTTATTATTGTTGCTTCCGATATAGTTCATGTAATAACCGGCGCATCTAGTGGATTAGGACTTGAATCGGCTAAACGTTTAGCAGCGGCAGGTGCTACAATTGTGATGACTACACGCACTGCCGAGAAAGGTGTTATTGCAAAGAAACAAGTAGAATCATATCTATCCGACAAATCAATTGAATATAACAAGGATACTATTCATGCAATACCAATCAACTTTGACAACTTGGAGGAAGTACGATCATTTCCTGAGAGGTATAGAAAAGAGATGGGAGATCGAAAGAT
>Ga0214481_100409_pt1 | contig 22368 bp, 17 predicted proteins | sample M1_20Mar14CPVII9_4_FD_165057 | JGI IMG/M metagenome (GOLD analysis project Ga0214481, IMG submission 165057) | Marine eukaryotic communities from Monterey Bay, California, United States - M1_20Mar14CPVII9sort6BwellG10 | ecosystem: Environmental > Aquatic > Marine > Unclassified | place: USA...
AAAGTTGTTTTGTTTAGGTGTTGTTGATTGTTGTTGTTGTTTTGCAGGTGAAGCCGGAGGTGTGTGGAATGTATCACCAGCATCTGAATTATGATCGGAGTTTACACTGGGTTGCATTATTGGCATACCTCCTTCTTGTTGCTGTTCGTCAATATCAGTACTACGAAGTGCATTATTGTTATTGTTCTTTGTACTGCCGTTTGGCAACAATTTACTCCACATTTTGCCCGGCCACATGATCATATAGCACACTCTATCACGTTGTATGATGATATACCACCGGATATATAACTTTTCTATTGCAATAGAAATATAAGTCGAACCCCAACCAAATGTAATTATTTGTGGTTGCTTAATTCTTTTATGTTCTTGGTCTAGAACGAATTTTTACTTGGTCCAGATCGAGCGGTGTGCGACTGCGAAGAGGTCTTTTTAATTTTTATGAGAGTGTTTTTCTTGAGGCTACAAAGGCAACATAAGGCAACAACCCAATTGAAAGAGAGGATATAGAATCCATATATTAATAATCATGCGGCGGTCTAATGCTGTGATAGGTGTATTGTCTCTTGTGCCGATTGGTAGTGCTCTCATTCCATCTGCGCACATATTATTTGCAACAAGAGGATTGCAACAACAACAAAGACATTATTACAATAATGACTGTTGTCTTACTACAACATACAATACAATATCTACACAATTGGATATGCGAACAAGACGTCGTAGACGTAAACGCGTACGACGTGGTCGTCATAATCATGGCAGTGATGGAATAGCAGTTACCGATGATGATGAGAAATGTGCAATATTTTTAGAAGATTGTGATCATACGGGGATTGCAAAATCTATAGATTCAGAGTATTCAGCAGAAGAGGAGAAGTTGGGTATGAGTTTCTGGGAGGTATTGGAAAGGTGAGATGTATTATATCGTATATTATTTTGCTGTGTAGGTTGTATGCATTCAATCTATATTATCTATTTATATCTCTATTTAAACAGGGAGCGGGAACGTCCTCTAGATCAAATATCAAAGAAATCAAGAGATATGAGTCCATGGGATAGAACAAAGAGACGAATGAATTATGCCAAAGGCAATGTAGAGAACAAATATACAGCCATGACAGAAAGGAAATATGGTACTGAAGAGTTATTAGATCAAAACCATTTGACCAACCCGCCATCACTTGATGATATAAACCAAAAACAAGCTCCGTTTAAGGATAGGTATTGGTCCGCACCAGTATTCAGAATATCAGTAATTGCTGCTTCATACTTTGCGTTTCCTTTATTCCTTAGGATCTTTGTTGATTTTCAAACTATAGATCCGGAGGATTTTGATACTATTGTCGGCCAGATTGCTCCAAATGGTAAGTTTCTCTCTCTGTTATGTGCATGTAGTATGCGTGTATATGAATAATCAAAAAATATACTAACAAACACACTCAACTTATTGTATCAACACAAACACATTTTAGTCGGTGTATTATACGCCACTTTATTAGCATTGACTCTACAAGTACTATACGATCGGTTCACACGAATACAAGAAAATGTAACCACCGAGGCCATGTTACTGTCTCAAGTCACCAGGAACTTGATCTCCCTATTTGCCAACGAGCCCGATTGGGCAAATGAATCTCTTCAATTGGTTGCGAATCAAGTTCGCATCATTATATCACGGACGAGGGGTGTAGAATTACTTAGTATTATGAAAGCTGATACATATTCCAATCTATTGAACATTGTTGATGATTATCATTATTTACATGGCGCCGATGACGACTACTCAGCTCAAGAGGAGAGCCTTACTAGTATGTTGAGGGGAGAAATTGCACAGCTGATGGAAACTAGAGCTCTCCGATTGTCAGATGAAGCATCAAGCTTGCCACCAACACACTTTCTTCTCATCACATCACTATCATTTGTGAGTATCGTTGCCTATGTAACAGCTTCGTACAAAGTAATAGAAGATATATGGCACCCTCCACAAGAGGCAAGTCTTCTTTTTGCAGGTCTTCTTTCTTTGTACATACTGTTCTTCAACTTTTGTAAGGATCTTAATGGTCCCTTTGCTGGTGTTTACCAAATCAAACGATCAAATGCTATTAGTCATCTCATGCAAGTAAAGTGGCTTATAGTCAATCAATTTGGAGATGACATTGATTTCAATAGTAATTATGGCAAAGGCGACGCGAGTAGTGAGGAGATTAACAAGGTGGAAGAAGACGCAATGAAACGATTAGTTCGGGAGTTAGAGACTACCGAACAAGTAATTGGACAAGAAGGCGATCTTTGTGATTCAGACCTTCCTACAGCATCTTCTCTATATTGTACTACCGATGATAGATTAGAAAGACTGCATCAAATGAAAGCTGAGTTGTCTCAACTCAAAGGTCACTCAAACCCCGAGTCAAGATTGTCACAAATACAGAAAGAGCTGACTGAGCTGAAGCAACAGCCAATTGAAATGGCAAGTTCCGTCAACACCACCGTGGAACCCTCCGAAAAGCTATTACAACAAGCTGAAGAGACATTTAAACAAGAAGAGAGTAAAATCGCAGAAGAAGCTGCCTCAAAGCAAATAGCTGAGCAGTTTCAGCAACGATGTGAGGCTATTGAAGCCATGAGTATGCCCATCAAAGATAAGGCCACTGGAGTTAGCTTTGATCCCAAGCTTGATGATGGACTATATCTAGTTGGCGTTGGTGTAAGAAAGAAGGCAATTATTAATGTTTATGCGGTTGGTGTTTATTCGTCACCATCAGCGATGGAAGCTTTATCACCATATCCAAAAGGCAAGCAGAAACTAGAGGCTCAAACTGCATTGAATAATGCGGCACGAACGTTTAGTGCATCCTCACCCAAGACATCGTTTGTATTGGAGATGACATTCACCGCTGACGCTGCAACGATAGCGGGCGCAATTGCAGATAGTATAAAACCAAGATATGATGGCTCAGACGCTGATGTGAAAGTGCTTGAAACTTTAATTGTTGATGGAATTAGCGGCAAGGCAAACAAGGGAACAATATTGAGATTCGACTGTTCAGAGGATGGAGTGAGTGTTAGTATCGATGGGGTAGTACAAGGCACTGCTAAGTTCAAGGGCTTAGGAAGTTCATTTGTGGATGTTTTCCTCGATGACAAAGCTGTTAGCCCTCAGTTGGTTGATAGTTGTCTAAATACTTGGTGTGGAAGCAATAGGTAAAGTGTGTGGAATAAAACAATCATCATCTGCTACCATGATGCAACTACTCTACAATTTCCTCCAGTGTGACAAAAGTTTGTCCCTCCATCCTTAATTGATATCCACCCTCTTCATCCAATAATTGCAATTACACCTCCCGATTTGATTATTAGAAGTTAATAAAATCCCCCATCTAATACCGTAACCCATCTAATATCAATGTATTAGCACTAATCATTTAATCACTTGATGCACTGCTTGCTAATATCTTCGACTCCTGAACTTTTGCCTCAATACGTTGTAGGTATGCATTATATTCACACTCTTCATATATATGACGTGCATGTTCACACTTATTAGGATTCCACCAAGTTTCCCGACGACATTTATTTAAATCAATTAATATATGAGAACATGTATCACGCCATGCCAGTGGGATTTTAGCTGCCTTGATTGCTTCCAAGTCTTGTTCCTTTTTAGGTTCGGAGCCTGGTGTTACATGATGGTGACCTCCTCCCATTGTTTGTTAATATGTAGTTTATTATTAATTGTTGATTCAAACTACTAGTTCTAGTGAAAAAAATGAAAGAAGGTATGGTATTTGTGAGATAAGAGAGATTGAAAGTTAATTTAGGGCACATAACGTATAAGGTGGTATTTGTGAGGTATGAGTTATTGAAAGTTGAGGTTGTAGGGTATCAAATCACTCATAAGCAACATCACAAAATAAATGTGCATAAGATGTGCACAAAAAAAAAAGAGCTTCGATGACGACTCGACGCTCAACCGACAACCAGATAAACAATATTTCTATGACAATTGCAACCCTTATACTATGCACAATACTACCCGTCTAGCCTCGGCGCTGTACATTACACTTACATACATATGGTACCTCTCACTTGACCTTGAAATTATTTGTGAAAAAAGGGAAACCAAAAGGGCAGGGCAAGTCACATGCATTCACAAATGAAATAGTCTATCTCTTTGCCTATACTTTGATTGAAGTATGTATACCTATATTACACCAAGATAAAGATAATGATTTGGCATTGCAATAAATGGTTTATATTGCCAGTCACAGTATTTTACCTCTCTCGAGTTCGATTGCAAAAACAAAAATGACAAACGCACGTAGGTAGCCGATATCGTATGGTATCGTAAGCAGCAGGCAGTACGATGAATGATATCTCGCTAATGGCTAATTTATTGTATGACATCAATATACGTGTATTGTGGCGGAGTAAACTCTTATGTATGCCAGTATCTCTTTGGTACATCACTAGTGAACAGCAGTGTTGATATAGTTACTAATAGTTTGTATTGTTGCCAGTTGTATTAGCTTGATATTTCAGCAGTGTTGAAATAGTTACTTAGTTAGCAGATTTCATATTATTGAAAGAGTCATATTATTATAATGACAAGAGTAATAATAATGGCGGCAAAAGTAGTAGTAGTAGTTCTTCTAACCAACTTGATACTATTCACATCAACAAACAAGCAAGTTACTATAGTTTACTCTCAATCATCATCCTACTCCGATCATGCAAGTAAAATTAATCATCATCTACAAGAGGGTAATAATGCATTATCTACGGGTGACTTGGCTAAAGCTATTCAGCACTATGAATCATGTTTGACTTTTGATTCTAATGAAAGATATTGTAATATAAACTTGGCAAGTACCTTAATTGATATGAACGAGATAGAACAAGATGAATCAATCAAGGAGGAACGCACTACAAGGGCAATATCTACTTTACGACATGTATTGAAATCATTTCCCAGAGACGCGGATGCTGCCTTCAACTTGGCATTGATACTACAAGATACATCAAAATCAGTTGAGATCACGAGAGAAGCTGCCAAACTATATCAAATTGCAGTAGAAGCTTCAGAGGAGGATAGATGGGATGCATATGCCAATATGGCAGCTGCCAAGCAAGAACTTGGGGAGTTTATGGGCAACTACGGCGCTCGACGAAGTTATGAACGAGCTATTGTACTATTAGAGGGGATGAAACAAGAATATTCAAAGTACATCGATATGATGGTTAACGATGAAGATGCAGAGACAAGAGAATTTGACGAGGAGAAGTTTAATGAAGCACAAGAACAAGTTAATGCACTTAATCAGTATCTCTCAAAGTTATATTATGGATACGGAAGTGTTCTGTCGGAGCTAACAGGATCAGACTGTCTGGAGTTAATGAAGGAAGAGTCATTATTAATAGATGTACAAGATGGTGTAGATGAGAAATCTTCAAAAGAAGTCTGTCAAAGTAATGCTGTAAATGCATTGAGAATGTCGGTCAACTTGAATGATGAGAATGTCGTTGCAGTCCATATGCTTAATTCAATGACTGCCGGCGAGGATGGAGATGACGAATATAGTCAAGGCAAGGATAGAGCATCTAATGAGTTTGTTTCAGCTTTGTTCGACGACTTTGCTGATACATTTGATGAGAAGCTCGGTGCCTTGGGTTACAAGGTTCCACACCTTATAGGAGAAGCTGCCTATGACTTATTACAGATGTCAAACAAAGACATGTTTGACTCAATTCTTGACGCTGGATGCGGCACGGGATTGGTTGGTAGATTTCTAAGACCCCTATGTCAAGGTCCACTAGTCGGAGTTGATTTATCAAAGAAGATGTTAGAATTGGCTTCTCAGTGTACATTAACCAAGGGCTGCGGGTTGAAGGTGGAAGAGGACGAGACGACAAAAGAAGATACAGACGACGAAAGAGGAAAGATATCATTGTACGACAAGTTGGTAGCTCTAGATTTAGAAACAGCTTCCATAGATGAGTTAGCTTTGGGACTACCTGACGACAGTTTAGAAAATGATGGATTTGATCTAATCGTTGCAGCAGACGTCTTAGTTTACCTAGGCGATCTACAGAAGGTATTGACCAACTTTGCTGAACTCTCCAAAGGAGATGAAAGTCAAAGCTCATTCTTGGTATTCTCATGTGAGCGAATAGAAGAAGAGGATGCTCCTCAAACAGGTTGGAAGCTTCAGAGCTCAGGTCGATATGCTCACTCTAGATCATATGTTGAGCGCACTGCTGAAGAAGCAGGGTTCTACATAGTAGGCTACGAAGAAATAGTTCCGAGACAGGAGAAAGGGGAAGATGTCAAAGGCCACATATTCATCTTTGCAATTGGGGGCGAACCATATGGGGAAGAAGAAGATGGTAGTGAATACGAAGTTAGTTATGAAATGTTTGATACAGACCCAAGACTTGATGAGCTGTAGAATGACTTAATCTACATTTTAACATTATGTGCACTTAATCTACATGCGTTTACAACTCTTTTGGAAACTGTTTAAATGGAAGCTTATCTCTGTTCCTTTCCTCACCAACAACTTCAAATGGTACAACCTTGGAATTGTACTCAACCAACATCATTTGGAACTCCTCGGCACTGACAACCTCTTGCTCAACTAGTGTCTTGGCAAGATGATCAAGCAGGTCCCTGTTTGATGTCAAAATATTCCTGGCTGTCAAGTATGAGTTGTTCACAAGACGCTCAATCTCTGAGTCAACATTTGACATCATCTTGCCACCCCATTGGGTTTGACGTTGACCCATGGAACGTCCCATGAATGGTCCTCCTTGTTGAGGCTCAGAAAGAGCGAGAGCACCAACCTTGTCAGACATACCCCATTCCTTAACCATACGCTTGGCAATGTTTGCGACCTGTTCAAGATCGTTCGATGCGCCAGTGGTTATCTCATCCTCACCAAAGATGATCTCCTCGGCAAGACGTCCACCAAGTGCAACAACAAGCTGACTTTCAAGGTACTGTTTTGTATACAATCCACTTTCTAACCTACTCTCGTCAGGCGAAAAGAATGTCAATCCTCCAGCTCCATTTGATCGAGGGATGATGGAGATCTTTTGAACCTGATCGTAGTTGGGAATTAAAGCACCACAGATGGCATGACCACTTTCATGGTAGGCCACAAGTTCAACTTGCTTCCGAGAAAGCATGGATGTACCATCTCTCTTTTCAACCCCGACTATTAGTCGATCTAGTGCACCATCAACTTCCTCCCATCCAATGGTCGCTTTATCTCTCCTTGCAGCAGAAATAGCAGCCTCATTCATCAAGTTCTCAAGCTGAGCCCCAGAGAAACCAGGTGTACGACGTCCAATGGCCTCAAGATCTACATCTGGTTCAAGTGGCTTTCCTCGGGAGTGCACATTTAATATTCGTATTCTGCCTTGTACATCTGGTAGATCAACAGCAACCTTGCGGTCGAATCTCCCTGGACGGAGCAAAGCTTCATCTAAAATGTCTACTCTGTTTGTCGCTGCCAATGTAATAATTCCAGGATTTCCATCGAATCCATCCATCTCTACTAGTATTTGATTTATGGTTTGTTCTCTCTCATCATTTCCGCCTGCATAGCCCGCACCTCGTTGCCTTGCCACTGCATCAATCTCATCTAAGAATACAATGCATGGCGCATTCTTTTTTGCCTGAAAGAACAATTCTCGTACTCTTGAAGCACCTACTCCTACATACAATTCTACAAACTCAGATCCAGATATTGAAACGAAAGGTACACCTGCTTCACCTGCAACTGCCTTTGCTAGTAGGGTCTTACCTATATTTGTTGTGAGTATCAAACGCAACAACAAAACAACATACTACTCACGACTGTAAATACTCACCTGTTCCAGGAGGTCCATATAGTAATACCCCTCTTGGAATAATGCATCCATTAGCTGTATAGCTTTGTGGCTCTTTTAGAAAGTCAACAATTTCTGCAAGCTCAAGCTTGGCACCGTCACAGCCGGCTACATCATCAAATGTAATGTTTGTTGCAGGGTACCAATTGAACGATGGCTTCATTTTTGCAATAGCCAATGGTGATCTTGATGAACCGTCACTCCTATTAAATAGAAAGAAGAGGCTTGAAAAGAATAGAAGTGGTCCCAATAGCTTTCTAAATGCAGCAGTGATGACATTTCGTGGTTGTTTTGCTGATAGTGTATCTGCAACTGATATATCAACATTGTATCTTGTAAGGGTATCGAGAAGTACGGGATCGTTTGGTAAATGATTTATTCGTACTTGCTGTTGCTGTTGATGTATTTGTTGTCGCGTTTTCTTAAATGAGAATAACTTTCTCTTTGGAGGACAAAGATGCCCGACACAACTAGTTCCATCTGATGAAAAGGTTACTTTATCAATCTGTTTGTTGTTGACAAGTTTGAGAAATTGAGAGTATCGAACGTCTTGTATTGGTGTACCTCTTCTCATGTTTCTTATTGCAGATCTAATTGATTGTTTATTGTTATTATGTGCATTTGGATGTTGACGATGAATTGGCGGTGGTGGATAAGCATCCATTGGAGGTGTAGCATGTAGTTTGTTGGGTATGTTTATAGATCTTCTATGTACTGGTTGTCTTATTTCAAGAGATTGGGACATAATATCGAATGCTGATGCATGATGATTATTGTACCGTGCTGTCGATGATATCATTGCAATAATGCATGTTATGCAATTGTTACTTGTATATCTTCTTGTGTTTGTGTACCTCATCTTTTTCTTCCTTTGTGCGCAAGATATGTGTAAAATGTATATTATTGATCTTTGAACCAGATTATTGATATAGTGAAATCATCTACTGCTTCAGCAACAGCCACCCGCCTCTTTGGTACTACCAAACACTAGCCAACCACTACATGCATAATAATACGACGTATTGATATTTCATAACACTATCCTAAACTATCACTACTGAACCTGTACTACAGCCACCCCGCCTACACTACAAACAGCAACCAGAGAAGACTATCTATCAAGTATGTGCAGTCTATGTAACAACTAACATGTATGGGCTCTAGAGGGATACATATCGAAGTAAGATTAGTTTCCATAGTTAGAATAAAACCTAGTAATAAACCAACCCATTTAATAAACATCTCTTGAGGTAAGGAGATATTGATTGAGGATCGAGGACAACAATTCACACACTCTATACTAACAGCTAGCAAAATATACTACCTGTACTTGCTGTATTTAATGTGGTTTGAATAAAGATCACATTATTACACAAGATGGAAACGATACCATCCACCAACAATAACTCAAAAACACAAGCACCCACATCAACCTCATCATCTCAATTCTCGTCTCTCCTTGGATCTACTATCGAATCTATTATACACGAGCTTCTACATTCACGATCGATATATCCACCAGATTCGTTTATACTGCATAGACATCTTGGTGTACGATGTCATGCAAGCCGTGTACCACAGGTGAGTATAAAATAGATAATGATGTGTTTAATTAATATTTATAACAATGCAGATGTACCTTCTTATCATTAGATGACTACTCTTACTCAACTTCTTTATATAGGTTGGTAGCTATATTGGCGAGTTTCTCAAAGTATCAATACCATCAATTATTTCAGGTGTAGGCGATAGTATAAGTATGGTTATATTGGAAGAAGAGGTTATAGGAACGAGTAGAGGAGAAAGAACTGGCAAGACAACAACGATAGAACGATTTGTATTCAATTTCCAAATGAATGATATTATTGGTACTAAAGAGGAAACAAAGTTGGAACAAAATCATGGTACCATTGATATTGAAGATTTACAGCAATGTGCTGTAGCTCGAGACACAGAGTTGGCGACAGAGGCGAAAGCACAACTAGAACGATCAATGAGGGAATGTTTACTACGAGTACTGACATTGAGAAAGAGAAGACGAAGAGATGGCGAGAAGGCCGAGAATATTAGCTTCAAGCTTTGTCTGCATGTAGCAGAAGATAAAAATCAACAAAAGGAAAACGAGGCAGATGACAAGGGTAGGGATACATCAAAATGTAAAGAACTCACTAAAGCATTGCAACAGGGAGAGTGGCTCATTCCCGAAGAATCATCTTGCCTCTTTTCCTCTGATTCTAATGTAAACAGTTCTGCTAAAAAGGGTAGGCTCCGGCCACTCAAAGATATCGTTGTGCCATCTTGTGGGTTAGGTATGCAAATAGAAATGGAGGTTGATCCTGAGTGAGCGTGAGGGCCCTCAAATTGATAGCGATATTAGATACAACAAGTAAACACAACATATTCTATTCAAACATATTCTTTATCTGTTCAACTACTGTTTACCAGCACACATTACATAAGCTAGTTAGAGCATGTCACTACTCTGTCGTCTGCTCTTCCTCAATTCAACTCTTCGTAGCTCATCCAAAGTCAGAATTTGATCAGCAAATGAGTTGACGTATCCATCTAGCAATACTTTGTCATCTTCAGCAACAGTGGAATTCATTAACAACGTCTCTGCCAACAATCCAGCACTCTTGAAACATTCTCTTGCCGCTTCATAATCGCCATCCATTTGTTTCTTAGCTCCTTCATGTCCACATTTCAAACTATGGTTATATATCAGTTCCTCTAAGCATATAGACGATATGTCACCTTCTTCTTCAATAGAGTTTGCTTTCTCCAACTTTGCGATTTCCTCATTTGCAACATCAGCTCTTTCCAAGACAGCAGTGAACATTGCACTTGACCATTGTAAACTATCAGCACATCGTTTTTTAATCGGATTGTATGGATTCTGACTATTGGTAGATGGATTTCCAACTTGGGGTGGAGGAATTTCCTCAATTTCTTTCATAACTTTGCGTGATGCACGGATTGTTACTCTGATCATGTCAAGAGCCTTGCAGTAACATCGTATAGCCTCACGAGAATGAGTCAGAATCATCAATACTGTGACTTCTTCTCTTGGTTTTTCATTTGAACTCTTGACTATATTCGGCATGTTGTTGTTTTCTGAGGAAGATTCTGGCATTCTCTCACTTGATCCACCTTCAGACGATGTAGTCATCGCAAATGGCAATTCCTCTCCCCCCTCTTCTTCGATAACTGCTCGGCTTGTAGACAGCCTCCTGCTGCTTCCAGCTTGTGTCACACAATCCACACCCTCCATGGGCGTTGATGGTGTTTCAGTTGACATTGACGATAGCTGACTTTCTTCCTTATGTTTGAGCATCAGTTCCCCCGCCGAGAATGCTCGTAAATCACCAAGATGAGCAACCTGTATAGCTCGACGGCAGATATCTTCAGCAGCCGCCAGCATGTGTACAAGAACATCGATATGTGCCAAACAACCACCATTCTTCAGCGCACTCCTTGGAGATACGCCGAATCTTCCACCAACAACAGACCCAGTAGTAGTTGGTGGAGTTAATGAGCTTGCACCTGGAGAGCCTCTCATCATTTTACCAAACAGAGCTCTTCCTGTTCCTGGACTCGTGCCACATATTCCTATATTATTCCTTGCATCAAGAATAGTAACCCTTCCAGTTACTGAGCTGTGTGGAGAAATTGAAGGTGAGTGATGTATTCCTGAAGTAGATGGAGAGTTATAACCACTACCTGGCCTGCTAGAGGAAGGAGAGTTGTATCCGCCGCCCCTGCCTCTACTGCCACTATTATACTCGACCAGAACAAAATCATCAGATGATTGAGAATCATGACTGGATGTTCTAGGACTTCTGGTGACGACATTGTTGTTTTGACTCACTTGTTGTGCTGAGTTAATACTTTTTTGTTGTTGATGTTGCATTTGCTGTTGCACTGTTGCTGAGAATACATGACGGTCTTGGGTTGACCTAGGTCTTGGGGAAGGAAGGGATTGTGGTATATCATTATATGCTTGAGTAAGTGAGAACTGAGGTGGACCAGCCAATTTTGATGGAGTATAGGGTGATAAGTTTGGGCTGCCTTGAAGAGGAGCAAACACTGATTGTCTTGTAGTATTACCTTGTTGATTAATTCCTTTGTGTAATCCTAGAATAGGAGGAGGCTGAGTTGACATGATTGGATTAAGGGGTGGTGTGACGACGTAGTTTGTACCCGATGTTGGTTGACGAGAGGATTGCTGCTGCTGCTGCTGTAATTGTTGACGGTTGACTGTTCCCAATGTTGCCACAGTTGCTAGACTTCCAGTGCATCCCTGGTGGAATGATTCACCTCCACCTTCATTTTCCGATATTGCACAGAGGTTCATTTGTGTGCAGACATCCCTGTCGATAATTTGTTGACCAGAACTTAGCGGATGTGAAGGAGTGGCACTTTCATCATCAATACTTGCAGTATTGTTGTCACTTTTCAGAGCATCTAACGATGGTGCAACAGTAGGAGTGCCATTACACCCAAGAGCAACAAATGCTTCACTTGCTGCAAAGAAGGCTTCAAATCCAGCTCGATCCTGTGGTTTACGATTGAGTAGCAGCTTCAACAGCTGAACAAACTCTTTTGATATACGTACATTGGCTGGAAGACGGACAGCCTTCTTCTTTATATTCTTCATTAAATCAATGTGATTCTCACCATGAAATGGTGTCTTGCCAGCAACCATTTCAAACAATACAGCCCCAACCGACCATAAATCTGCTTTCGCATCATAGGGTTGATACTCTAATATTTCAGGAGCCATGTACAGAGGAGAGCCACACATTGTCTCTGCCAAGTCAATTTTATCTTGTTCTCTTGACAAATGCCTAGCAAAACCGAAATCTATGCATTTGGTTAGTGAAGTTGTGTGTGAGGAGATGTGCTCATATATGGTATGTACAAGTAGAGTTATCATCAACAACAAACTTACCAGCAATCTTGAGTTGGAATCTTTCTCCAGTCATATTCTGCAATGCACGTTTAGCATCCTCTCTTGGTGGATTGTCCACTAATTCTTCTGCTGGTAGCGGTCCAGTCAATAAGAGATTCTGTGGTTTGATATCACGATGTACAATCTCTTTCCCCCATAAGAATCCTAAACCTGCTGCCAAATCTCGAACTAATCTTCGACATAATCGTTCCGAAAGACGACCTTTTTGACGTGTACGTATCAGTCGTTGTAAATCTCCTCCTCCACAGTATTCTAATACCAAATAAAAGTGTTTATCGGTCTTTTGTACTTCATGTAGACATACGATGTTTGGATGTCGGTATGTTCTTAGAATTGCAATTTCCAAATCAAGATTCTCAAGTACCTTCTTCGTTAGCTTTTTAGATGATCGTGATATAGCCTTGATGGCTGCAATAGAGCTTGGTGGTATTGATTTTGTTTTCGGTCCATCATTAATTGCCTGTTGATATTCTGCCAATCGTATCCCCTTGTAGACTGTTGCAAAACTGCCTGCTCCTAATCTTTCTTGCAATACATATCCACATGCAACTTTAATGTTGCTATTTGGTGCTGCATCAGCTGCAGTGACAGTGTGAGTTGTTTCATCCAACATTTGATGATCCATTGTATTATTGATTGTTTGATGTCTATTGGAGTTTGGTGTAGGTCTATCTCAAGGTGTCAGTATATTAGTTTATAACCTTTATGCATTCGTCTGCATATCTAATTTGTTCTCTAATTTTATATCATGTGCATCTTCCAGCTCAATGAATATTATTATTCATTTTCAACCAACAAATAAGGGTATCTTGATGAGTGGAAGTGGCTTTAGTTGATGTCAGAGTATTTCATGTGAACCGATCAGGAGTCGGCGTGCGTGTCGGGACTTCTAAAGTAGATACCTTACTATGCAATACGCAACATATCGACTCTACACAAATACTGCTACTACTACTCCTTTACTGCAACGATGACGATGATGCTTGCCACAGTATTAATTTAATATACCTTGAAGAGTAGTCAATACTTGTATGTAGTTCTATTCTCTGTCAACTTCGTATCAGAAGCCAAACTGAGCGAGCCAAGTAATGAAGAATTAAATTCTTCTGTCGTATGGTATTCTTTCTTTTACTGTCGGTACGTGCGCTGAACTATCGTACTCGGTTCGAGGCCCTGCCTACTGATTGAGAAGATAAACTAACTCTAACTCTCAGCCTACTCTGCTTCCTCATTCCCTCTCAGATGCAAGTATCTACCATATATATAGAGTTCCATACTTTAAGCTTTACTCTCGCAGCTCAAGTGGAAGAAAACACTACACTTGTTTATCAGGACTCAGAGCTCAGAATAGGCATTCCTAATTACCTCTTCGACTTGGGATTTCGGGTTTCTCTTACTGTCTACTGTCTAAGCTCATAGACATCTATGATACCTCCTTGCCAGCCTACAAGTGCCACATCTTTTGAAGTATCTTCACTACTTTTCCAACGCCTGACTCTAGCCATACCGGCAGAAAAAGAATGAACTAGCCGAACTAGATCTCCATCATCTCCATCATCCACAGGTATTGTAAACATGATGATATCATTATTCGTACTGTCTTCCTCTACTACAGGTACCATATACATTGTACCTCCCCTCAAACAACATACAACATACCTTCCACTCAAGTCGTTGTTGGATGGCAGACTGGCGTCAAAGGTACCCAAGCCGATACATCTTTGGCAAAACATGAGTTGATTATCCTCATTCAAAACACCCCATGGCTCCACTAATGTGTTACAATGTGATATAGAAACAGTTCCATCCGAACAAGCTGAAACAAAGCATGGATCAGGTCCTTCAAAGCAACCTTCCAAGATGGTCAAGTGTGTAAGCTATTAGTACAGAGTTGAATCATCAAGTAAGACGTACACAGCACGGATGACTTACATATCTTGTTTGTGACGGACGTTCTCTGTAGTGCACTAAACAATTTATCTCTTGGGTCGATACCTTTTCTTTTTCCACTTCTCATCCAGCCATCTTTAATCTCCTTTCCTGATGCTGGCCAAACACTGCAGTCTTGCAACGGTATGATCTTTCTAGAACTTGATCCAGTCTCACCTTCAATGGTGACTACTTCTTCAGCAAGTGTTATGTTTATCACTTCTAATGATATTGCAGGAGACAAAGAATGGTGTTGCAAAGATAGACCTAAGCCATTCATAGGGACTTGGTTTGATGCATCTTCTTTCTGCCGCTGCTCAAGACCAACTACAAGTAGTGCACCGTTTTCACTTACTTCTCCCCATCCTGCATTAGATAAGGACTTTATTGGGACATTAAATGCGCCTTCCAAACAGAGTGAAACCTTTGTAGGTCCAAATGAAGAATCTAGTCCATGAGATGATTCAATTGGTTCTGATAAAGTCCGAACTATTTCTTTTGATTCTAGATTTGATACATCATTTTTGTTTCCATCAGGCCTTCGTTGGAATAAGACACGAGAGGCAGTATTTGATTGCGCAGTCAACCTTGATATGGCTTCTGGCGAGCTATGTGTGTTTCGTCTCTCATGGCCTTGTCGCTTAGGCGACTCCACTATGTTTACTGGCGACAAGTCCGAGTAGATTTGGAATGTAGTTAGGATACCACACTGATGACCCACACTAAGACGTATTTGTTGCTTATCATTTGCCAATACTTGATGCATGCATATACACGTCGCTCCCAAGTATCCAGTGTTGAAGGAGAGAATAGAATTGACGACTGGAACATTACTCATCTCATTTGTATCCTTCTCTCCTCCAGGAGATTGCAGGAATTCAAATATATGTACATCACCATTTCCAGTCAATACTGCTATATGTCCGAGTATATTGTCAAATGATGGTACCACTGAATTAGAGTGGATTTGTATAGAATTCTGTTCCTCAACCTTGATACTAGTTGAATCTCTCTTCTCTAATAAACTTGTCCCATTACTAGGTGTGGCACAGATTGATACTATAGTTGGTGGACGACTGAGTATGCTGTTACCAGCACTAGCCGAAGTACTTTCTTCATCATAACTACTACTCTTGACTTGATTAAGGTTTTGATCATCTGACTTTGATTGATTTTGATTCTTAACGGGTAATGTTACAACAAGAATGGGTTCGACGTTTTGCTTTGCCCTTTGACGTTGTTGCATTCGATCTCTCATGTCCCATTCATGTTCTTCTTCTTCTTCGTCATCTGTTTCGAGTGTGGTTTCAAAATCTTTCTTCTCCTCTCCTTCTGCCTCCTCTTCCGCCCATTCTTCTTGTCTTCTTCTTTCAGATGCCAATACATCATCCGATATTCCACTAACATTATTAAAATCTACTATCGAATATACTGCAATCCTTCCATCAGAAGTACCAACGAGAATAAATCTACCATCAAATACAATCAAAGGATCACACGGGCTAATCCCAACTCGTAAATGTTGAGGTAATTTTATACTATTATGTGCACTACTCTTTGTTGACATGACAGATGCAGATACCGCCGAGAGATTGCTAGAATGTCGAATCTGTGTAGGTGTCTGAGAAGTATTATCAATTGTGGTTGAATATCCATCAATTGATACATTATCTGATGTAGTTACAGTTTGTTGTTGTCGAGTAGTTGATGATGTGCTACTATCAAATAATGAAATCAATGGTCGGGGTAGTGCTAACGAGCAGAGTTTATGTGGTGTACGTTGTCGAACCGTTCGTTTATAGAATCCATCTTTACTTGGAGATCCAACAGAGGTTGGAGAATTTGGGAAGAAAGCCTTTGATTTGGTTTTGTTTGTGTTCTTCTTTGCCATCTTCTTCAATCTATGCACATAATATTATCATATCACATAAGAGACAATCCATAGGAAATATCCTTAAAGTTGGTATCCTTAGACTAGAGATGCAATAAGATGATATACTGCTCCTCCTCCTCTGTTGTTATTATCCGTTATATTCACTGCTCACTGCATATGATAAGACAATTTGATTGAGGTAATGATAAGAGACGGCTGGAGGTAAGGTATGCATGGCCATATGTGCCATACCAATCACCACAGATTAAACTATCGCCAAAAAGGATATTTATCGCCAAAATATCTATCTACTGAATTTGATATTTAGAGGGGAAATAAATATACTCGTTATGAATACAGTAATCAATTAATTATTGCAATTAATATCAGCGTTTACTGCCTATATAGTTCCTGGTGACAAAACACTTATTGCAACATCTAACAAAACGATACAGTGAAGTCATCTACATAGAATATCAAAGATATCAATCATGAGTATGCAAGCTGTAATAGTGAGCTACGCAAGAACACCAATAGGAAAGTTTAGAGGAAGTTTATCTCATCTCACAGCCCCTCAATTAGGTGCTGCCGCTATAAGGTGAGCATTAGTATTATTTACATATCTTATGTGTATGGTAATTTCATATGATTATGTAATGTTACCATACCATATCTATCATGTGCATACTTACACAATCTATAATCAACTTAATATCATTATCACATCAAACATAGCGGAGCTTTATCAAGACTTGATAATAATGTACCACATATTGTAGAGTCTTACATGGGAAATGTATTGTCGGCAGGTATTGGTCAATCACCATGTCGTCAAGCTACTTAGGCGCCAGCTTATCAGAGTCAATAATATGCAATACAATCAATAAAGTATGTGCAAGTGGTGTGAAGAGTGTCATGTTGGCTGCGCAAGCTATCGAATGTAATGTTCACCGAAGTAGTAAGGAGAATCCTATTGCAATGATTGCTGGAGGGATGGAAAGTATGAGTAATACACCCCATTATCTACCAACAAGTCGTTCAGGAATAGCTCTTGGTAATACACAGCTGATTGACGGTATCATTCATGATGGACTCTGGGACCCCTATGATAATGTTCACATGGGGATATGTGCAGAGAAATGTGCATCAGAATACAATATCTCTAGAGAAGATCAAGATAATTATGCTATTGAAAGTTATAAACGATCAAAGGAGGCAATGAAATCGGGTGCATATAATGATGAGATCGTGTCAGTGATTGGGCCAAAGAAAAGAGGCAGTAATACTTCTCCAATAGATACTGATGAAGAACCTCATTCTGTTACGCTTGAAAAGTTACCAACACTACGCCCAGCTTTTCAAAAGGACGGTAGTGTAACTGCAGGAAACGCCAGCAGTATTAATGATGGAGCAGCGGCTTTAGTTATTATGGATGAAGATCAAGCTAATGAAATGAACCTAAAACCTCTTGCTCGAATTCTTGGATATGCCGATGCCGAAGGTCCTCCAGTGCAGTTTACAACGGCACCGTCGAAAGCGGTACCAATAGCAATGGAACGAAGCGGTATGACTTTGCAAGATGTGGAATATCACGAAATCAATGAAGGTAATTGAGTAATGTTTTTGATGTTTGTTCATGTCTCAGATCATCTAACCTTCTCTATCAAAAGCCTTTTCAGTCGTAGCATTAGCGAACATGATGATACTTGATCTCGACAAAGACAAAGTTAATGTATTTGGAGGAGCTGTGAGCCTAGGCCACCCAATTGGTATGTCAGGAGCCCGTATCATTGGAAACTTGTATAACGTATTGAAAAGAAACGATGCAACTATCGGTTGCGCAAGTATCTGCAACGGTGGCGGCGGTGCATCGGCTATTGTATTGGAGAGACTTAATTGAGTATTATAGCTCATGTTAATTATGCCTTCGAGGCTCATCTATTTGTGATAAACCTGGTATTGTAAAGTCAATTGCACCCCCCTTCTCGACATCTTTGACAATGTAAGTACCGCGTTTGTCTCCATCAGCAGCTGCAGATGTAACAAACTTATCCCCATGATTGGCAATAATGACAACACTATCACTTGCTTTCACTAGTCCACCTCTCTCTGGAGCTATGGCAACTTCTTTCTCAACATTACCTATATGCATAACCCTAAAGATGTGAGCATCACCAGCCAAATGATTGTGAAAGACGACTGCAATTTCCCTTTCTCCTTCCATACCTAAGCCATGATCCTCAGGTAGATCGTTCTCAGATAGTAAAGCCTTCAAAGCCGCGCCGATCTCAGCCACTCTTCTCTCAGTTAGAAAGTTAGCTAGTCCTCCTACAGCTTCCGGTGAGTCGTCAGCGAGATGCTGAGCTTTGTACGCATGTGGTAACACACATACTTTATGTCTCACAAGATACGAGAGGACAAGTCTTGATACACTGTAATGATCTTCTCCTTCCGTTGTGAGTGCTAAATGACCTTGGGCAAGATGAGCATGGAAGAGCACGCTGCCTAAATTTTGAAGCAAAGCAAACGCATTTGGTGTCATGGCTTTCATTTCAAGGATGTGTCCACCAACATTGCTTGCCAGGAACGTTATATCATTCTCTTTTAACACGGTTGCAATGTGTTCATCTTTATCCATTCTTGTATGCCCATGACGGCGACCATAAATGTCGAGTGCTTGATATACATCTCCTCTGTATAGCTGCGGTTTTATTCTGCTTTTATTTATCAGATATCGAATATCACCTGCATGTATCCCATCTAAGCCAATTCCATGTATTATTCTTCCTTCATATAATTTTTCAAGTATAGAATACGAGCCAATAAATCTGTCTAACAACTCCTTATTTGTTTCGACGTCAGATGAGCATGCTGCTACACGCTGTGAGGCGTCATGGCAATGATTTAAACGCAACATTACATGCAATCGTACATCAACATGATGATCTACTGTAGTTGGTGATGATTTGGGTGCCTTCCATGACTTCAAGTCAGTATGCAATACATCTTTTGGAAAGGAAGGGACGATGCCTTCCAACTCTGCCATGAAGTATTGTAATGCATTAATGGTATTCTCAATACCCAAATCTGGGCCACTCAAGCCAACTAGTAAGTGTACTTCGACTCTATTTTCATAATCATATCCACCAATATGTGTTGTTACTGCCTTGCCATGCATGCTATGTGTCTTAAGATGTTCCTTGCCAAAGTAGCTTATGGCTCTACCAACCAAGGTAACAACAGTCTTTGCTAGATTGGATTCCAACTTCTCTTCAGCATCTTCAAATCTTTCAGCAACCTTGTTTGTAATACTATATTGTAAACTACCACCATTATTCTCTAATTCACGATCTTCATCAATAACAGCATCAATCAAGGCTATACCTCCACCTCCTTCAGTTTCACTTGATGCATATTGCAATAATGTAGCGACTATAATTGGTATCTGTTTATGCTCAACACTACGAGATGAAACACCAAAGCCAATATAGGGTAACAATCGTTTATTAGAGAGTGTTGTTACTGGGAATGTTGAAAATAAATCATTAGCTGTAGTAGTTTGATCAACAAGTTGTTGTTGCTGATCATTTGACGATGTATGTTCTTGCTCTAATTGTCTATAACTTCGCTTCTTATTACCATCAGAGTCATCTACTTTATTTGATGATGATATTGGTATCTCATTAATACCTAACATTGGATGATAATGCTGATCATGATGATGATAATTTTTGTAGTTTCTATGTTTCTTTTCTGATTCCTTGAGTGAAGTTTGAATAAATTGTTGTACATCTTTTCGTTTCATCCAGAGTAATATGAGTATAATGAATAAGGTTATCACTCCGGATACTAGTTGCATAATCTTTTTTCTTCTCTTGACATTCTTTGCATATGAATACCAAGATGAAGGTTTATAGGGATGTGAGATTTGCACAGAAGATGGTTGATATTGCTGCTGCTGTTGTGTATATATTGTGTTGCTATTGTAACTGATATTTCTATTATATACACCACCATTATTGACGGCGGTAGTTGTATTGTTACTAGTTATTTGTTGTTGTTCATTTACACTGCGAGCTAAAGGTCTTTGATAGACAGAGGTATCAGCCTGCATTTGCGGAACTTCTGTAATTTGTGGTTGTGGAATTATTTGCTGCTGCTTATTGCTCTTGTCAGCCTTTTCACTATCACCAACAGTGCCATTAGCTTGTTGATCAGCCTCATTCTTTTTGTTACTAGGAGTAGTAATGGCAATTTTCGGTGGCGGTGGCATTTTGAAGGCTGCCATTGGAGGTCTCCTAAACTTCTTAACTTGTGTTTTATCCTTTCCATTGCAATCATCATCATCTGTCGTTTTATCACTACCGTTTTCCTGACGAAATGTCGAACGAGCTCTCATAATTTTAGGTGCACTGACTAAGTACTTTTGCAATAATTACTATAGACTGCCGCGGATGAACTTCGGTATATATTATAAATAAGATATAACTATCAAATGACGGTAGTGGGAAGGTATACTTATATTGATCTTTGGTGCAGTATGACTACATACCTAAGAAGAAAGAAGATTGGGCTTGTTAGCCTCCTCACTCTCCTTCATTTATTCATTCCTAGGATACCATAGGATACCCCTCTGCATAATTACCTAAGTATGTCCGTCAAAAACAATAATCGTAAACCAAGTACTATCGTAACAAACAACCATAACCACATCGTATAAATAATAATGACTGTCTCGCCTATTCTTCCCGACCTACCTCTTACCAACCTTGAAAATGCAGAATATACTGCTACAAAATTGGCCTTTACGGGAGAAAATACTGTAATAGGTGAGTTGTATACTTTCACTTATAAATGTAACACATAATCGGTGCACCCTAATATAATATGATGCTAACATATTCTCTGCTATACAAATTGCTGCAATGGCATACATACATATACAGACTTTTGGACTACTAGATGCACAAACTGTCCAGAAGCACTCGACAAACTAAATAACCTAGCGGCAGATGAGAGATATAAAAATGTTAAATTCGCCTCAATATGCTGTGGTACAGGAAGTTCATCAGATGATGCACGTAATATAGTCGAGAAGGAAGATAGTCCACGATGGGATAAGATATCACATTTCTTCATGGACCTTGATAGTAAGGAGGAGGCAAAGAAAATCTTAGGTTTCAAACAGGTTCCATTTTATGTAGTATTGGATAGTGATGGTGATATTGTACAGATGGGATCAAAGAAGTATATTGATTTTGATAATTTACCAGGTATGGTTCAACCGGAAGTAGTCGAAGAGGAAAAGAAGGAAGAAGATCGTGGAGATAATTTTGCCATTTTGGATTTGGATTTCTAATGTGATATGTTTGAGAATTGTGCAGTAGTGAGGTATAATTAATGATGAGTGTGTTTTCTATTGAAGATGGCATCACCTGAACTATTAAAGAGACAAAAAGAAAATGTTTCGGACAAGATAAATAATTTAAGGATGCGGATTGACTTGTAAACAGTAATACATCAATATTTGTTTCTATGAAGTTATATGCGCAATCTACATACAATTATATTCAATTCAACGTCAATATGTTACTTAATATTGCTTAAAGGTACAAACTACTGCAGAAGACAATATCACGCTTGAGTAATTCACTCCCCTTCTCAAACTTTGCCTGCAGCTCTAGATTGCCAATTGACTTGG
>Ga0214481_100412_pt1 | contig 22304 bp, 11 predicted proteins | sample M1_20Mar14CPVII9_4_FD_165057 | JGI IMG/M metagenome (GOLD analysis project Ga0214481, IMG submission 165057) | Marine eukaryotic communities from Monterey Bay, California, United States - M1_20Mar14CPVII9sort6BwellG10 | ecosystem: Environmental > Aquatic > Marine > Unclassified | place: USA...
AGGTGAAGAATGCCGTCGTTACTGTGCCCGCATACTTTAATGATTCACAAAGGCAGGCTACCAAGGATGCTGGTGCCATTTCTGGATTGAACGTATTGCGTATCATTAATGAGCCCACCGCCGCTGCTATTGCCTACGGCTTGGATAAGAAGGGTGATGAGAAGAATGTACTCATCTTCGATTTGGGAGGTGGAACCTTTGATGTATCTCTCTTGACTATTGAGGAGGGCATCTTTGAGGTTAAGGCCACTGCCGGTGATACTCACTTGGGTGGAGAGGATTTCGATAACCGTATGGTTGATTACTTCCTTCAGGACTTCAAGCGTCGTCATCGCAAGGATATGAGCCAGAACCAGCGCTCCCTCCGTCGTCTTCGTACTGCCTGTGAACGTGCCAAGCGTACTCTATCAAGTTCTACCCAGGCTCATATTGAGATTGACTCTCTCTTTGATGGTATTGATTTCAACTCCACCATCACCCGTGCCCGATTCGAGGATTTGTGTATGGACTACTTCAAGAAGTGTATGGATCCCTGCGAGAAGGTATTAAGGGATTCCAAGATTGCCAAGAATCAAGTTGATGAGGTTGTTCTTGTTGGTGGATCCACTCGTATCCCCAAGATCCAATCCATGCTTACTGAGTTCTTCAACGGCAAGGAACCATGCAAGTCTATCAACCCCGATGAGGCTGTTGCCTTCGGTGCCACCGTCCAGGCTGCCATTTTGTCTGGTGCTGACAAGAGTGAGAAGCTTTCCGAGCTCCTTCTTTTGGATGTTACTCCTCTATCCCTTGGTCTTGAGACTGCTGGAGGTGTAATGACCACACTCATCAAGCGTAATACTACTGTGCCTGCCAAGAAGACACAAACCTTCTCGACATATGCTGATAATCAGCCAGGTGTGCTTATCCAGGTGTTTGAGGGTGAACGTTCCATGACTCGTGACAACAACATTCTTGGAAAGTTCAACCTTGATGGCATCCCTCCCATGCCTCGTGGTCAGCCCCAAATTGATGTTTGCTTTGATATTGATGCCAACGGTATCCTTAACGTATCAGCTCTTGAGAAGTCCACCGGAAAGGAGAATAAGATTACCATCACCAACGACAAGGGACGTCTATCACAAGATGAGATTGAGCGCATGGTCCAGGAGGCTGAGCAGTACAAGGCCGAGGATGATGCCAACAAGAACCGTGTTGAGGCTAAGAATGGCTTGGAGAACTACTGCTACTCCCTCAAGAGTTCCGTCGAGGGTGAGGAAGTTAAGGATAAGATCCCCGAGGAGGACAAGACTGCCTTGTTGAATGCTATTAACGAGGCCACCTCATGGCTTGATGCCAACCAGACTGCCGAGAAGGAGGAGTTCGAGGAGAAGCAGAAGGCTTTGGAGGCTATTGCCATGCCCATCCTTCAGAAGATGGCTGGTGCCGGTGGTGCTGGAGGCATGCCCGATATGGGCGGTATGGGAGGAGGAATGCCTGATATGGGCGGTATGGGAGGTGCTCCTGCTGAGGAAGATCCATCTGGCGGACCCACTATTGAGGAGATTGATTAAGCAGTTGTATGTGATTGCAATAGATATACTAGTGGAATAATTATATACATAGATATCTTTTTTGATTGAACTTTTGTCTAATACATTTTACTGAGCTTTAGTTTTCTTATTCCTATTTCCTTTATTTTAGACTGTTACTTGTTTATAAAGCTTACCTTATTGTAGAGACAACATATCACACTCTACTAATTGACAATTCCTGCAGTTCTTTGAGCAAAGTAAAAATCCGATAAGGATCATCAGCACTGCTCTCATCTTGATTGTTATCATCTTTCTTGGGAGCTGTCATTTTATACCCAAGCACCTTTCGATACATCTCTTTGTACTTGTCGGACGGCTTACTCTTCTCCTTTTCCATCTTGACTAAGCTCAGTAGTAACTTTGTGACTCTTTCCTCAACGCTCTCTTCGAGTATTTTCATCTGCTCCCTGGCTGAAGCTCCTACTTCTACTGAAAATGCGGAACGTGTATCCAAACAACAAAGCAATGCCTTTGAGAGACATTCTTCGCCAGATACTGCAGAGTACAAACTGGCAAAGTCAAGACTCAATACAATGAATGTGATTTCATTCCCTTGTATATGCTGGAAGAAGTATTGATGGGCTTGTCCATAATGCTTGAATGCAGCAGCTAGCTTCTCCCTTGTCTTTACCTCATCACGCTGACATGTCCAGACTTTGCTAAAATAAAGAGCCAACTGATAATGTGCACATGCAGCTTGATGTGATGCCTTTGCTGTTCCTAATGACTCGTATATCTGACAACTCTTCTCCATTGGTTCGATAATCCCCTTTTCTACCCCTGGTGTTAATCTTAACGCTTGTAGAAGTAGTGCAGATGAGGAGGATAGAGCTGCTTGTCTTCTTCGTACCCCCAAGACGAGTAATGTAGCTGCCAACTCTTCGCTGACCATATCCCATGTAACAGGATCAGTGTCACGCTGTCCCATAGCTTCATGAGCAGCCACGAGATGGTCAACTGCATCTTGAAGGTATGCCTCTTTATCCTTCTTTCTCGAATCTTCAGGACTGGTACCAGGCAACATGACATTTGTGTTGGCTCGGATCTTACAGCACTGGCATAAATTACAACGCAAAAGAGCCAAGTTCCTCAAGTCTCCGCCCTCGGTGAATTGCTCTAGCCCCCTTTCAAACCAGAATTGGGCAGATGCCAGCATTATTGCTGAAACATGAGACAAACCAAAGTTTTTGTTTGATACACCAATGCCATCGGGAGGTGAAAACTGAGGTAAAAGAACAGCTCTTGATTCGTCAAGCAATACCTTGCCAATCTCGTTACAAGCATCACCAAGACGTTGCCGTACAAGTGGAGCAATAGTCACGTCCATCAATAGACCATCATTTTCTTTACGTTTTTGTGATGTCAAAATATCTACTTCCTTTTCTTCCCCATCAACCTGACCATCCAGAAAGACAAATCCATCTAATGCATGCCCATAGGACACAGATGCAGCGACAAGATTGATTGCGGTTTCACGTTTAATCTGTGTCTTTTGATCAAGTATCTTCTTACATGCCTCGATTGCCTCGCGAGCGCCATCTTTTTGCAACACAGACGCTGTAATTTCTTCAAAGTCAGTTGGCAAGATGACAATACCGCTGAGAGAGTTCAACGATACCTGGCCATGTGATGCAGCAACAATAGATGACTTTGCTGGTTTCCACTTTTGACCGCCAATGCACGGTTGTCTCATAATACTACCGCACGAGGTATACACCTCTCTGAATAGACTAATGAGATCTTCTCCTGACGTATGTCCTCTATCTCTCCAAAGCTCATCGGCCGCAAACGATCTTGCGAAGTGACCGCAATATTCCCACAACCAGGCATATTGAAGGACAATACTTCGTGCGTAAAGATTAGATTCATTGTTATCCTGTGTCTGGCATTTAAGCACTTCAAGCAACGATGATGCATCAGAAAGCATCCTACCGGCTGTTCTCAAGGCCTGAATCAAGTTGGAAGAAAAGTAGTTCTGTAGATGATGATCGGCTAGGCGGAGATTGACATTGATAATCTTGTAGTGAATGCCCAACATCTGTGTTGAAATAGCTTCCATTTCCATTGCAGATTCATCTCTCTTTGCCTTTACTAAAAGCGGTGTCAATTTCTTTATACCATCCATCAAGTGGTCATGTGCTTTGTTTAGGCAATCGACCGTGACGTTCACGTATGGTTGAGATGATGAGACACAAGGCTTGGGCTTAGTATCTGACATTCCAACACCTTCCGCATCGTCATCGTCCCATAAAAATGTATCGGCAAGATGTTCATATACTGCCGCACATATCGTGTCATGTTTTGCACCATCCATATCTACCAATTCTTCCAGTAAGTTTAGTGTATTGTGTAGTAAGTGTCTCTGTCGACTACGATACTCTCGTCTAGTGACTTTGTCATGTGAAGACATTGCTCGTTGAAGATTTTCCAGTCTACATGCAAATCGATAACTACAAAGGGCTAGCCACCAAACCCACTTCTTCTGACGCAGTTCGGAGATACTACTAATGTCAAAGAGTTGTATATTCGTCTCCCCAGCAGCCCGATGGAGAAGATATGTTGAATTCTCCTTGGAGCAGTTAGACTTTAGAAATCTGAGCAGCATGGCTGCATTCATTTCAACGATATCAGGCGAGAATATCTGCGGTGGATCATTATCTATAACAGCTTCATCAACTCCAATAGTAGATGGATGCATCATCAACGATGGTATATCTTCTGTTCTAAGGAGTTTGATGTTTTGCACAAACCCCTTCTCACGTAAAATCAGTGCAAGCTGGGGCACATTGGTCATCAAGTTATCAAGATATGTATCCAATACTGTACATACTGGCGTTGACGAATATGGGAGTGCCGATGATGCCGCTTCTGCACATTCATCCTTTCCTCTTGAACTGTCAGGGGGTGGACACACTGACGATTGAAAGAAGCCCAAATTTGCCAGATCTCCTCCCGTTGAAGGAATAATGCATGTTTGCAATCTGTTGACGCTATTTTCATCTTCATCCTCAGTTGTACCATCTTCTTCAGTGGAAGGGGAAATCAAAGCTTCTGCATATGAAGAAGGTGGGAGAGCATGAAGATCTTCTTCTTCTTGAGCAAGCAATGTTCCCTCCTTGGTCATATTCTCGTGATACTTCATTTGAGCATGAAGCTCCGCAGTGTCAGCTACTCTTATTGTAACTGATTCCTCATTATTTATACCGTCCCCACCATGATTATTATATATAACTGCATCACTTGCAACTAGTAATTTATGTTCTTTAAATTTCCAATCCACATATTGACGTGGTTCTGCGGGGGGTGTTACTGCATTACTCATATAATGTTGAGGTGGATGATGTAAACCGTCATCATTTGTATCAGTATTGTTGTTGTTATTGATTGGCATAGTAGTACCAGTAGTAATTATTGGTTCACCATCTTGTTCTTTAACAACAATCGCCTTTTCTGATGGGACAATCAAAGCACTACTTTCGAAAGGTGGTTTATCCGATATACCCTTCTTCTCTTCCTCAAGTAATAGAGATAAAGAAGCTAATATAGATTTCTCACCATCTCTCTGCTTTTGTACTAATTGCAATTGGTCCTCAGCAGTTTCTTCTTCAAGAGCTTGCTCTTCTCTGATACTATTTGCCCAACTTGCAGGACGTTGTCTACGCCTACCACGTCTACCACCGCCGGGGGTAGAATTAGTACCAACTGAAGAAACATTCTCACTGCTACCAAAATCTTGTGCAGAGTCTAACAATATAGTACCATTCCCCATATTATGTAATGCAACACTAACATTTGTATCAGTATTGTAAGGTAGTGAGAATAGAGATTTAACTGCATTAGATGGCCCAATAAAATCTACATTATTGTTGCTATCGGATGATGCAGAGTTGTTGTTATCTTCTTTGTTGAATGAGTTATGACGTGACAGACTCTTATTCGAACCATCATGCTGAGCTCCTTCCAATGAGGTTGGATTATTGACCACAACTTTTATTGGAGTTTGCTTCTTGGCAAGTTGGAGGTTTGATTTCTCCATATTTACTGTGGTGGTTGGCAGTTATATACTGACAGAGGATATTAATATAGAATTACTGATATACTTCTACTGCAAATACCAATATTGTATGAACTCTATCTCCACGCCGATTTCTTTGTCTTTCTTTGTGCGTGCGCTCTTGCTAAAATCAGAATGACCTGAAAAGCCAAAGTGACACATGAATACCGGTTAGTTTTCCAAAAGGAAGACTCCGATTTGGTGGAAGATGACCTCATTTTTTGTTACTGATCATCATGGGAAATCGCCACCCTAGTGGATACCGCCGCCATATCATATAACCATATGTATATTTATTGTCCCACTGAATTGCAACCCATCCATATACTATGACTCCATCGGAAACCGTTGAGTGGGACAATAAATATTAAATATCAAAGAAGTTCTACTCGATTTACTCAACGACAGTGAATTTTTGCAATGGAGGAAGGTGAATCATCATCATGTGTCGATAGATCGCCTGCCACCCAACGGTATCACGTGGTATTCGGCATACGGTTCAATAAGTTATCAAAGTAGCGCGCAAAGTGGGCGGCATAGTAGTCTACTGGTCTCTAGGTCGGCCACCGATCGAGGTATCTCCTACTATCGATTATGATGTAATTCACCACCCTACTACATACCACCGCCATATCATATAACCATCGATATGTTTTAGGGACTACAATGGTTTATCTCATCAGGCTACTATTGTAGAAGTATAATCAGCAGAGTAGTCCCTAAAACACTTAAATTTGAGGAAGATAGATCGGATTTAATATTTTGACTGCTCAGCGGTGGGGGTGATGTGCCTCTTCATTGTTCCTTTCGACCATGACGGGGTGCACTGCTGTGGTACACCTTCTCTTGATTATATTAAATATTAACATAAAGATTAGACGAGACAATGGCGCATATGGGGACGATGTGAACGGTATCATCGTAATACAAAGTAGTACTTCATTCAAAACTCGGAGGAGGAGGTGGGGTATAATATCTCTTTGGAAAGGCAAATGAACAACCTACACACTGACAACTTATAGAAAACATACTAATGGTATAAGAGAGGCTCTTTATCGGTTAGAAGTTGGGAAGAATCATGCTTTATGAAGACTTTGAAGGGTTATAATATGCAAATCGTATCTTATATTAGAGGTATGATGAGAAGACCATTGCAATCACTTTAATAGAGTAGAATATAAGCCAATTATCGCATTTACTACTTAAACTAAGTATATGATACGCTTTTAAGCATATATCTAGTGTATAGTACTCCGTAGTGTGAAGAGTTATGCATATGTATTGATGAGAAGATATGTTTGTGTTGATTTTAGCTACTATAACTGCTGTTTCTGATACGCAATGAAGCAGATATAATACCACACGATATAGTAGATATAGTAGAAGGTATTTCCATTGCAATACTTGTCATATCCTATCGATATGGTGGCTAAATGACGGCCTCAATATGGTATGAGGTGATCAACTTTGAGGAGGATACCGCTACTAAGTATCCATATATAAGAGAAAAATATCCGATCAGACGATAGTATCCGAATTCCACACTTTTGTTAGTAAAAAAAAATCTGATTTTAGCAAGAGCGCGTGGCGACATCAGTAGATAGCACTAAATATACTCTCATAAAAATGGTATCCTAGGATACCATCGTATCCTAGGATACCATCTCGTTGTTATAGATAGTGCACAGTCTAGAGTTTCTCTCAATTTATCTTTATGCTGTCTATTTCTACCCAACCTGAAACACTACATAAATCAGATATCGACTATTTGTAGTCATGTTTGTCGCCGCCCGTGTCATAGCCTTTTTGCAGCATCTTTATGAAGACTCTTTGGAAGTCAAGTAAAAACTTATCATTGTTCTCATAATACTCCCACACACACTGTAGGCACTCGCTTATGATAGTAGCACCATTTTAAGACGAGATGACAATGTTGTGGTGTACTATTAAGCTCTGATTTCTCATGCTTTAGTCTCACACAAATGAGTTCAGCTCCCACAAAAATCACACTAACAAAGTTTGTTAGTAAAATGCAAAAGATGAAATTCTCACAATCAAAAAAGGTCATGGGACTTGGATTCATTTGGGTTGAAATAATCATTAGAAATCAGAGCTTAGTAATAGAGGCAACATAATCACTTCATCGTCAAAAGCCTTTATTACCATAAGCGAGTGCCTACAGTGTGCTCCCACACATAGTCGATAGTGTTATCGGCAATCGGGCAGGCATTCTTCTTGTTATCAGCTAGTATCCGCCGTTTGGAATTTGAGTATCTCTTTGGTGTCTTGACTTCACAGTCAACTGCGCCTTCATTACCCTCTTCGTCGGTATACATGTAAGCATCCAAGTTGTAAACTAAAGCCATGTCAGCGTTGGTTGAGATTGGTCTCTCTACTTCTCCTTCCCTTTCGTGAAACCATTGGTACCTATGTGGAATATCGGGCTCGTCATTATAAACAAGCTCTTGTTCCCACTCGGCTTCAGGACCAACGTACATTGCATAATATCGATGATCTAGTATGTATTCATCTGCAGCAAAATTCCAACCTCTGTATCCTCTCCATTCTTATCTCTATTACCGAATCCAAGAATAGATGGTGTTGCCACAGACATAGAATGTCCACCCATGATTGCACTAGCATCAAAATTAAAGTGTTTGTGGAACCAATGGACCAACTCGTAATGAGTCAAGTGATTGCTTGGCATCTCAACATCATCCCCTCCATTGCCCATCTCATCGGAATCTGAACAATCTTCTCGTCCAACGTGTGTGAATGGAAAGTGTAGTCCCTTTGGACGATGGCCAACAACTGCCATATCCGCTGCAATCAAAGCTGCATATGCCCATAGATCTGATCTTGATAAACAGTGCTTATACTTTTGATAAATCGGGAGAAGTAGTTCCATGATTTCCCGCAAGGATTCTTTAAATCGACACAACCATCACAATGGTGACCTACACAATCATGAAACGCCAATCGTATCATATCGGGAGCACTCTCACGGGGATGCTCGATCGGCTCAGGTCCATGTAATAAATCAACTAACTCATTTCGAAGCTCATGAATATCACACTTTAATCCATCATAACTACTACTACCACTCCTATTGATCCATAGCTGCTACTACTCTTGGCCGACTTCCCCTTACTTGTCTTACTATTATTAAATGCCTTACCACTCTTACTTGATGATGATGACGTCGAATGCTTCTTCCGGCTATCACCACGACACTCACGTTGGTATACTTTCGACTTCTCACCAAGTAACTTTATTAAGATTGTCCCCATGTGGATGTTATCTCTGTGCAAACATCAATGCATCGTCCACGATGGACCTCTTCATTGCAAATGGTATCAATATCTATTTTTATCGGGCTAAGCTGTCGACGTCCACTTGATATGTTGTCGTCGTGAGCGATAGAACCACGGAAGTGTTTAGCAAAGTGTTTCACCTCATCGGCGCTGGCGACGGCGCTGGTCGCAATAAAGGCAACAATATGATAGTTGATCATAATTTTCTTTGTAAAGATACTTCTTAAGATACTTGGTATTTTTTTAGAATGATATATAGTATGATCCACTTCTCTTTATTGAAACAATATACTATACGCCTGCGGCAATACTTGACCACCTGATTTACATTAAATGAAGCCTTCTCTCTCTGTGCTTCAATATTCAATACCAGAACGGAGAGGGGAGGAGTGCAATTTTTCAAGCTTGTCGACGAACGGACTTTTCTTTCTTGAAGTGGCTCCATGTGATGTCTCACTTTCTGACTACGATTGGTACTAAGACTCTTGCACAAGAAGGAGTTGCGTTCACAATATAACTACAGCCTTGAAAGTTCATATATATCTAGAGATCTCTACCTATCTACAAGCTTTCTACTATTCATTAGCCCAAAGATACCTCATATGGTATTAAACAGTACCTCTTAGGTACCTACAATCGCCTGCTGTTGTGTCTTAATCTGACCTTATGTTTTATTATGACAATGTGTTGAATGCAGTGGGCTCTTAGTGTTAAAGATGGCATAAAAGTAAATAGTATGAGTAAACACTGTATAGTCTAACTTTACTCGGAAATAATGTTAAAGTTTGTGCAATCCTTGCACTTGGGTGCCCACCGATACTTCTGACTGAACCGAGTTCCATATTTCATATTATTTTGACCTCCTTGAACTGTCAGAAATTGTTCAGCCTTTTTGTATTCATTGGATATCACCACATCTGGCAAATGCACATGGTAGCCTCCGTGATTAACATGTTCTTCTGTTTTATTGTGTATACCATAATGGTGTGTTTTACTGTCATCGTTTCTATACATCCATGTGCTCATATCGTCAATGCATGTCATGGCTTCGGCACTATTACTCACTTCGCAGAAGCTTCCACCCTGATCAAACACTAATGATATTGGCAGACCTTGTGTGAATGAAGAATGTCGAGCAGCAATCAATACATCTGAAAATGATAGCAGAATGTTATCTAGGAGCTGATCATACCACCCTTTGATACACTGCTGCCCCTCCCTGAATGCACTAAATGTCACCCCACTCTCGACACGTTTCTGTGGCAAGACAACTATCGGAAGACCAGTATCATTCACAAGATAAGGGAGAAACTTCGGTGAATCAGTAGCCAGAAATATCAACGGTTTCCTTCTTTGGCGATCTGGGTGTGTCACTTGCATCTCCTCCAAGAAGTGATGTATCAGGTCAACTAGATTGTATATAAACGACCACTCATTATCAACTCCTCTGCCTTGAGCAGCGAAGTTTCTCCCCTCCCCGTTGCCAAGTCTGATGTGTAACCCTATGACAAAATGATTGCTAAAGTTATGTTCATTCATGAAGTTTATGATATCTTTCTTTCCTTTGAATGTACTTCGTAGTATTTGATATAATTCTAAATCAGATGATATCTTATTTGCAAAAGATTTTGTATTGTTTCGGTAGATAGGGACCTGATGTATCTTGTAGTTATTTGCACCATAGCAACCATCAGCATCATTTTCCACCGAGATTGTTTTGCTTACTGTATCACTACTACTATTGGACTGTGGCTGAATGCTTGTATGGATTACATTACTATCAAATAACATTGGAAAGATATTACCTTTCCCTTCACTACCACAATCAGGCCAGATCAGATGCATCTGTGTTAAATTTAGTGATTTGGTCAAGTGCCAAGCGCATGATATCTTTGCTGTACGATGTCCAAGGCCAAACATACTAGTATGAACTAACTTGTTAGCTGCAATGGACGTTGTTATGTTGTTCAAGCTGCTATTGAATTCTGGATAGTACGGTTTGTTGTTTTGATATACTTTGGTATCAGGAACTTCATACTTTGTAAAAGAAGTGGGTCGAAAAAAGACAACCCATGCTACGACAAAACCAATTAACGATATGCTAAAGTTCATCTTCTTGATGAATTATCTATCCGGCTGTCTATGGTGCAAACAATAATACTTATGGCAAACAATAGATATAGTGGAAAAGGATACCGACGATCGGTGCTTTGTACTCATCACCCCACGCATGCAGTACGCCCTTCTACACACTAAGTTAAGTCTCCGCTCCCGTCACAAAGATCACATTGTTCACACGATTTGCTTACAGGTTATTATGATATCTACGAGTGATAATCAAGCTTGAGCTTTAAAGATACCTCGAGGATTGCAATAAACTACCTGTAATCTCCTTGCTGATATATGCTTACTTGCTGGAAGGTATGTTTCTCCAATCTTCCAATCTTGTCTAATTTACTCTTCAGTACATTACCAAAAACATGACGACCACATACTCACGAGACAACATTGTCACAACACTGCTTTTCCAATCTGCTTATCACCCATATCTAGTATCTTCTGTTTCTGAGCTTCAGTCAATGTATCCTTCACTAACTTACCCGTCTTCTTTGCAACCTTTTCCCTATCGTCATCTAAGTAATCTTCACCAATACCACGCTTTGGATCTTCTAAGAATTCATTCTGTGCATCCTCACTTTTATAGACACAACTTAATTGTGGCTGGTCATTTAAATCACCAACGAATGCCCATGTATTCATATTCATTTTACATCCACGTATCTCATTATCATCAATTAACTTTCGCTCTTTTAATACTGGCACAATATTCGATGGACGTAGTACACAAGCTGGCTTAACATCCGCTTGTGCGACATAAACATTGAATGGGTTGAAACTAACAAATACACGTTGATCAAATGCCATAGCCGAGGCACCATATGTTGTACAAAGTGTTGGATTCGGTGCATTCTTATCAACTGCATCTCGACTTGCTAAATCTTTTGGATTTGTATTAATCTGTGAATCAACTGTTACGCCCGTGCCTATGCCCAAGACGAATACGCCTGCTAGTAATGCAGCAGAAACTGATGCTGGAACTCTTAATCCTGTATCTCCGCGTCCAAATGAGGACGGTATTGATAATGAGGTATCATCTGGTGATGAACCTGTAAGGGGTGGTGTACCGAGATTATCTACTGATGGACGTCTCCTTCGTCTATTGCCATTGTTGCTACCACGACGTGGTCTTTGATTGTAATATTCGTCATCTTCATCGTCATCAAAGTATGAGTCCCAGTCATCATCATCTTCATCATCGTAGTCATCAGTTCTTTTTCTTGCCAATATATTGCTACTACTTCTTCTAGTTGTATATTGCTTTCTATTTATTTTTGATGGATGTATGAAACCCATCACAAGTTGTGTTGAACTACTTTGACATCTTCTATGATATGGTATACTTCTCTTTATCGCCTCTACATCGCGATCCAAACAACATATCACTAAATATATATTTACTATCATTAATATCGATATTCTTTGGTGATTAGTACGCCGTTGGTATTGCTCTAATGACATTGTCTGATATAATTTTTACAATACTGAGATTACTGAATGATGTCGAAAAATGAAAAATTATGAGAGTTAAAAGGATACCATCGATCGATCTTTACTTGTGAGTTTGCACTGTGTCAAATCTTTATTCGACGGCAAGGGTGGAGGGATATACATAAATACACTAGCTCCTACACTACTAGTGTAGTCAATAGATCCCTTATTAACATTTTCTCTATCCGCGTTGGATTCATATCTGCAGACTTGGTATTCTTGAAGATATCGTTTATCTTCAATACTTTTTCAAAGAACAACGCAATCTGCAACAGGAGGCATATCATCAACTACAATATGGCAAGTGTTGAAGATCAAGATATTGATATTAGGAGGAGGGAGGATGCAATAAATGAGGTAAAAGCTCTTAAAGGGCGAGAATACGGGAAAGGTGTTACTCGCTGCTGTCACGAGGAGTTTATCAAACCGTAAGTAATCATTGCAATGATATACTTAATACCATACTATTATTTAATACCTTCGACTCACCTGTTATTAATTATTATTATTTTAGTATGTATATTGTGGTTGATCATTATCACATAGACAGAGAGGTAGTTGCCACGGCATGGAATTTATGTGATCGAATGATCAGCAAACAAACTGCAGCAGGTTTGAATCAGAACAGGTTGGGTGTTATTCTAGTCACATGTCTACTCCTTGCTATTAAAATGAAGTGCCGTGCGTTTTGCGAGGGAGAGATTGCCGACAATCTCACAAGGGCTCTATGTACCCTCGTAGGCAAAAACCATACTTGTACGCCTGCACAAATAAATGATATGGAGAAGGAAATGCTGAAGACACTGGATTGGAAGGTTAATGCACCAACTATGCAGGATTTTGTTAGATTATATGTTGATCTACATCCTCTTGGTAAGCTTGGTGCAAGGAGTGACACTTTTCTTGCTCAATACCTCCATGAAATTACAAGATACCAAGTTGAACAGGCGATTTATAAACAAGCACTGATGATGAACTTCAAGCCATCTACAATAGCATTCGCTGCCATTATGAGGGTTGAGGAGGGACTTGAGGAAGCCGTTCTCCCCCTTGATATGAGAGAGGCTGAAACGCTCTCGCTACATGGGGAACTCAAGTTTGAGCCTGCCGAGGTAGAGGAATGTTTATTCGTCCTTGAACATTACACTGAAAAGATTATCCCATATGAAGAATATGAATCTGAAATTCATCGTCTTACGGCTGCAAACATTGCTCGCAATGCAAATGCCGACCCGGCGCTTGCACCTGTAGGAGTTACCGATGGCCTCTAAGAGAGGGGGATGTTTGAACTTTGGCATCTTCTAGGTTTACTTCTCTTTATAGCTTCTACATTGCCAGTCAAGCATATAACTAAACATGTATTTAATATCACTAATAGAGATATTCTTAATATTACACGCTTTGGTCTTACTCTAATGATATGAGTTGAATGTGAATAAGCAAGTGAATCACTCTCAAGGGCTGACATCGAAGCTGACATCGAAAAGAAAAAAGGATACCAAAACTAGTGTGGTATCTTTTTATTCATGAGCGCTTATCCTCCCAGTCAAAAATTTGTCAGGATACCGAATGAAATGCCCCAAACCTCAAACCAAAATTGCAATACAATGGCCCCCAATATTTGCTGGCCTAAAATTGTGAGAACAAAGTTGGACAAGGCCTATCTAAACCAAAATTAGCCGCTGAATCGATTGGTGATATCCATTTGCAATAATATTGTACGTAGGAACTAGTATTATTGCAATAAAGTTACTGTTATGGGACCACCAATATGTGAAATTGCAACTTCATTATTGCAATGATCATCCTCCACATATTTATTCTACATATATATTTAAGCCATATTACACTGTATAGATCATTGTCTATTATAGTTGTATTGATTTGCAATGGCAAACATAGTTTACTTAGAAAGGTATTTTGTGTAAAATGATTGCTTTAGGTACCTTTAGGTATTTTTTATCATTTCTTGATTGTGGCATTTCGTTTGGTATCCTGGACAATTTTCACATAGAGGTATCCCCTAAAAGATAAGCGCTCATGAGATAGAGGATTTCAATAACCAAGGCGTAGTTTAATACCTCTCTGTATTAACATATAAACCGCAGCACATATACGCTATCAGTGAAGTCAATAGATCCCTTAGTATCACGTTCTTCTTTCGATCTGCGGTGGCCTCGTATTTATTATTGCTATCTACCTAAGATATACCTTATCCTCAAATATCTGCAATTGCAAAAGATTTTGATATAAACTGATATGCCATCGCGGGAGGATACAGTAATTAAGATTAAAGCTCTTAACAGGGCGAGAATATGGAACAGGTGTTACTCGCTGCTGTCAGGAGGAGTTTATCAAACCGTAAGTAATCATATTTGCAATGAGGTAGTAGATTTCTTTAATACTTTCCTCATCCACGATATTTATTTATTGATTCAGTATGTATAAGGTGGTTGATCATGTTCTAGCTGTGATAACCAAAGCTAATTCTGTTGTTCTTATTCTAATTCTAAATTATGTTCTCTACATTCTGTACAACAAACAAACAAAGATTCTCTTCAACTTAACGCCAAAGATACTCTTCAACAAGACAGACATAATATTCTCATGTCACAGGACCACCACGATCCCAACTACAACACTCACCCCCAATATCTATGTCTGGAAGTAAGAACCGTTCCTAACACCGTCTGTTAAACCTCTTGTATGTGAATTATAATCATCTCGTCGTCGACGGCGAGGACGAGCATCCTCAAGATCATCATATTGATCCGTCATAGTATTATTATTCTGTGTAACATTGTTAATATTAACGATATTTGGTGTATGATATGGCTTGACGCGACGTATGTTGAGTCTCTCAGAAACACCAGGTTTTAATTGAATTGTAACATTACCATTGCAATGTACTCTTGTGATATTGTATGGTCCGTCCCACCGACGGCCTAATTTAGTCCATTCATGTTTTTTCTTTAATACCTGTTGTCCAACTTGATAATCATATGTACTTCGCTTAGCATTAGTACGACGAAGACTCTCATCAACAGAGACTTGCCGAGCATCACGAATGGCATGTAAATCAACTATTAATGGTATATTCATCAACATATCCCGTCGGAAGGCTAATGAACCTGGAGAGTATCCTGTAGTCGTATGAACATTGGTACGAATGTTATTTGCCGCATCTGATAAGGCTTCATCAACTAATTGTCTAGCCTTCTTCAAACTATTAACTTGTTTACTACCATTGACATAAGCTCGTAAATGATTACCAACAGTCTGATGCATACGCTCAACTATACCATTTGATGCAGGATTACGACTTGTAGTTGGTACATCTCTAATACCTAAACGAGATAGAAGAAACTGAAATTCCCAACCATTAAACTCACCCCCATTATCATGGCAGCATACCATTGGACGAGGATAACGCGATAGCCAGGATTCTTCAAACTTCTTTGATATATGGAAGGATGTTTTGTCTTCGATGCGTATTATCTCCGGCAATCCTGTCACTCGATCAATACTTGTTAGAGCACTGAATTCAAATGACCTGCCATCATGGAGACTTATCTTCCAAGGTCCGATAAGATCCACATCTACTTGTTCCCAAGGTGCAGCTCTAACATCACGAGGTGGTAATTTACCAAAGCCTCGGCTACCAACCTTATGTTGCTGGCATATATCACACTCGAGATCTGCTATTCTATTTTTCAAATTAACATGATGATATCTATTCATTCCCAAGAGGAGACGATCACGGCCAGGATGTCCGAGATACTCATGAAACCATGCTATTGTTTCATCAAGAATGTCATCTGTTAGACATATTTTCCAATCCTGAACAATATCCTCGTTTGGCTTAGTATAACATACCAGTTGAGTATCAGAATCGAACTTCTTGAGGTGGTATCCACTATTTTCAATGTTCACTTGGTTCATTAACTCTTCATCAGATTCTTGAGCCTCTTGAAGCCATTTAAAGGACAATGGATGGATGGTTGAATTTGGAATATTGAGATAAGACTGGTAATAGTCATCCATATCCGGGTGATGGTGAAGACATTCTAGCAACTCGGTCTCGACATGAGACGAGTGGTAGGCATCTTGCAATAGTACACTCTCATCTGACAGATCCATCTTCTTCTGCTCGATATCATCACTATCAAAACGTGGTAGACGAGAGAAGGCATCAGCAAGTACATTCAGTTTACCCTCCAAGTAATATAACTTGGGAGAATACTCCTCGATAAAGCACCTCCAACGAAGCACCCGTTGAGTATTGAAATTTGCAAAGGTAAGATTACGATGGTCGGTGAAAATGTTCAACTCGGCACCCAATAACATAGATCTATACTCCTTGAGAACCATGACAATTGCTAATAACTCCTTTTCCATGGTAGTATAGTTCTTTTGAGCACCAGTGAGCTTCCGAGAGTAATATGCCACCGGTCTAAGTTCATCCTTATCATCCTTTTGCATAATACATGCACCAAGTTGATAGTCGGAAGCGTCTGTATAGATTTCAAATGGTTTGTTATGATTGGGATAAGCCATCAAGGCATCTTCTGCAATAAGAGCTTTCATCTGCTTAAAAGCGGTATCCATCTCTGCCGTCCACTGAATCTTAGCACGTTTAGGCAGACCAGCCAAGGCTGTTAATGGTTGCAAAATGTGAGAACGTCGAGGCCACATATCTCGATAGTATGTTACCATACCAATAAATGTACGAAGTTCAGTAGCTGTCGAAGGAGGTTTCATCTGAACAATTGATTCAACCTTTTTAGCCCACGGCTTCAGTCCATTCGGTGTTAACCAGTAACCAAGCCAATCAGTCTCCTTCACTGCCCACTCACACTTCAAAGGATTAATAGTAAAGTTGTTATCTTCTAACACCTTCAATGTTCGACTTAAGGCATCTAGATGAGCTTCCCAAGTATCAGTGAAGACTCCAATATCATCGAGGTATACACTATCTTCCTCGATATCACGAAGTATCTCCTCCATACGAGATTGAGCATACCCAGGTGATGTACATAATCCCATGGGCACTCGATTGTAACAATAAGGACCAAATGGAGTAACAATAGTGCATAACTTCTTACTCTCGTCATCCAACTCGAATGTATAATATTGCATACTAATATCTAACTTGGTAAGGAACTGATATCCATGTCGTTTTCTTAACTCGTCTTGAATGATTGGTAAGGTATACTGGGTACGCTTGATAACCTTATTAAGTTCACGCATATCCGACACCCAACGAACACGTCCATCTTTCTTAGGTATGATGAAAGTTGGCAATCCCCATTCCGTATCCTTGACTGGAGACAATACACCGAGTTCTACCAAATGATCTAGTTCTTTCTTGAATGTTTTTAGGTGTGCATGAGGCACAGGATAAGGACGACGATACACAGGAGTTGCATTAGGATCAATATCTATATGCATTGGTTCACCAGGATACCGACCCAGAGTACCATCAAATAACTTAGTATACCTAGACAGCAACGCTCGGAGATCCTTCTGTTGATCAGATGTAAGATGAGAACATTGTTCATCTACCACAGTATTAATATCAACTTGTTCATACTTGGCGTCGAGTATTGGATCAGCCAAGTAACTATCCAAATCCCAACCCAACTCATCTACTTCGAGTTGAGAAACATAAGTATCAACATGTGACACCAATTGATCACGTTTATGCAATGATACCATTGGTATAGTATTACCAAACCATTCTACTTCCATTGAATCGTATTTCAAATTCATACCAACTTTACTGAGGAAATCTCCACCGAGTACAACATCATATTGGCTAGCTGCATCAAACACATGAAACTCGTGCTCAGCTATTATACGATTCTTATCAAATCCAGGCAGCCTCATATCCTCCATAATGGCAGTACCGAGAGGAGAATAGGTTCCCATTATTGTATTCATTTGTATTCTACTATCAGCTGGATTAAGGGTAGCACCTCCAGGAAGTATCCTCCTATTCATCATAGATTTGGATCCTCCTGAATCAAATAACACTCGCAATATTCTACCACAAGACTTGCCTTGTATAGCTTTTACTACCATAACTGCACTAGCCATAGGTGTAGACTTACCATTGGCATCGGTGGTAAAAACAACGTCTGGTTCACCCATTGCTTGTTGTAATATACCACTCGAAGTATCTTGAGGCATCATATTCTCTTGACTAACATACATATCATATAGCCAATGATACGACGGATCTTCCAAGGTATAATTAGAACCGTATTCACTTGCCTTCGTTTGTTCATATATAGCATTAGAGGGATGATAATAGGACATATCTCCGCGGATAGAAGTATCAATCTCGTGCAAATCTTCTTCTATATGATAACAAGGATTCATTGCACCTTCATATCCAAAGGCACGATAAAAAGTATGGGAGTGTTGAGTAACATTACTTGCAAATTGCATATGCTCGACATATGCATCATCTGGACTGTAATAATAATCATTGAACATTGATTGGCAATCATATTCGCCTATAGCCCATGGCTTAGCGAGTATATCCTCGAGGGCAAAACTATCATGTGCGACGGGCATGTCCGTGACACTTGAAGTAGTTGTGGTTGGAAACATACCAGCTGGGTCATATACAGCATGGTAGTCGTCAGCATGAGCGTACGAGGCGTCCCCCGTATAACAACTCAAGAATGGATTTGGATATAATCCAAGTGTACTAGATTTAGGTGGGAGAGAGTATCGCCTCACATTACTAGAATACACATCGACGTGCCCAGAGGGCAATCCAGTTGGTAAATCAATTTGTTTTTCATATCCATTCACATCAAAATCTTCATATCCATAATTCACTTCACTATTACAACACATATCAGTTTCATACGCCACTGAAGTCCCATTCCATCGAGAGTTGACATCATGCATACCAAGATGCATATCACAATTGGATGCACAACCGTCGACAGAAGGATGCACATCAGTATCGGCGCCTAACGGCTCGGCGTTTCACCAGCCACGGCCATTGCCAGACCTAAAAGAGGAATGGCCACGTCCGCTTGCACTTGGAGGTCCTCGGAAACGTACTCCTGAACTTGGGGCTTGAGGAACTTGACCACTACTCATACCAAAATGATACGAGGTATGTTCAGTGGGAGCATCAAATGGCGGCTGTTGATTATAGCCTGCCTGTTGCTCATAATGATAACCTTGATGATCATATTGATAACTTTCGTTACCACCTTGACCTTGATTATTACCACCTTGGTAGTTATTAGCACCACCATTGTTGTAACCGCCATTGTTATATCCACCACGGCCACGACCTTGATTGCCGTTACCTCGGCCTCCTCTGCCTCTACCGCCAGAGAAACCACGACCTTGATGGAACCCACGGCCTTGATGGAACCCACTACCTTGATGGAACCCACGATCATTATTACGTCTACGACGCAAGTCTTCCTTGGAAAACACATCAGCATACATATCATCCTGCTCAGCTAATTTTCGAGCGGCCTCATGATCATATCCGTTACGGTTCTTGGGATTGAACTTACACTTCTCCCAGGAATGATTGAAGCCCCTGTGGATGTGAAGACGGCATGTCTCTCCCGAATTGTTACCCGACTTATTATCCTTGTACCGACCGTTCTTCTTATGTTTCTTCCTTTTCTGTTCATTAGTATTATCATTGTTATCATCATTTCCTTTACGCTTACCACTGGGCTTGCGATCCAATACCTTATCGAGATGTAACTTCCAATAACGTTGCATCTCATCTGCAATCTGCTCAGGGTCCATTGGATTATTGACATCATTTGGATCCATACGCTGATCATGTATTAACCAATCCTGCATAGACTGTGGAAAGGAATTCCAAAAGGCATGCTTAAACTGTGCCGCCAGAATATATCCAGCACCGTACGAATGCGGCATTTGCCTGCCCAGACTCTCAAGTTTGCGCAGCCGAGCTAGATATAACCTCGGTTTCAGACGTTTATTATCACTGTCGACACAATACTCATACTTGCACTTTGTTAGAATGTAATGTGCTTGACTATCGCCTGGAAATGCGGCGTCAGATAACTCTGTAACGAGATCTAATTTTGATTGGATGTAGTTGGGATCAGTCTTATCCGCGGGAGTACTATAATTACGAGCTACTAACCGACGATACGCTTCATCGGCTTCTTGAATCAAACTTGCTTGCATTAAACGAAACTTTTCAGTAGCAGGTGGATTCGCCGCTAATAGTTGATAATATTCTTCCAATTTCGGAAATGTCTCATCCAGGAGTTGTTCCATGGATTTACCATTGGACTTGGGAATATCATGGTGAATACGAGCTCCAGCACCAGAAGTGACCTGAATAGTCATATTCGGACGATCTGGATCATTCCTATCAAAGTCCGGCTTAAACTTACACGATGCTTCTTGCGTTGACATATTAACCAGTGGCTAGGTCTAGCCGGCAGTTTTCATGGTCGCCATGTCACAAAATTGGAATCATGGATCACTTAGAGAATAGTAAGGCCCTGAACAGAAAAGTACAAGGGAGTCAATATAGACCAATCAAAGGACCAACGTTTGTAACCACACTAATTCCAGAATACTTAGTGGACGGAACAAGATTCCTGTGCTTCCACTTCAACTCGTAATTTGTGGCATATTGCTTGTAATAACAGAAAATATCCCATGTCATCTTCACATCACCACCAGCAAAGTGTGAGGGTACACTACAAATTTCTTTCTCCGGACAGATGATGTTGTGTAGCATTTGCAACTTCATTCCATATTTCCTTGATTTGCATTTTTTTTTATACATATCGTCAGCTTCTGGGGGCAAATATTTCCACAAAGCCATGTTATAAACGTCACATTTAGGAATATTGTTCCACACTCTACACTGTTCTGAACTGAGATTATAGTTGAATATTTGGTGTTCATTGATCATATTATAAGCAACGACAATCCCATCTCTTAAAAGAGCTCTTAAGATGGATACAAATTCGGTAAACACATCACTGGCATAATTTCCATATTCAATAGCACATTTTGTTGTGATTCCGTGGACTTCCACAGCCTTGCTGGATATCTCTTTGTATCCATGAGGCTTGATAAGATACTGCTTAGAATCAACAATGACCCCACTAGCGTTGTATGCCAACCAAGCCAATTCGACGATTCGAGACTTGGAACGGTTGTTTCTATCAAAGATATCCCAATCATGGGTCTCCACATCAACAACCATGTACTTGACATTAGAAGGTATATGTCTACCTATAGATATTGTGTCCCATTGGTTCGTCTTAAGCCACTCTTTACGATCTTTTATAGCCTGATTACTCAATAGAGGACCTCCATCATACGAGAAAGTTACACCCTTGTAAGGCGTGCTAGTACCTTCTGGTTCTTTGGTAACCACTGGCATTAGCAGATGTTAGCAACAACAAAAAAAAAGAGTGGGGTTGTCACTCGTTGGGATGTTACCACTTCCAAAAACGTTTGTTGCTTTATTCTTGTGCCAGGTTTGCACAACTACAAATGTCCTTTCACGAGATTCAAGGCTCATAAATCAAACAATCAGCTCAAAAGAACACTAAATGTAGACAAACACAAACATAAGCATTGACAGAAAGATATGAGTAGTGCTACAGAAATGATAGATATCTCGATCGATACCGAGATGATCGATGCATCGATATCGTCACACTCCTATGACTACGAAGATTTCCTCACCTGTGCTCCTAAGTGTGC
>Ga0214481_100413_pt1 | contig 22279 bp, 17 predicted proteins | sample M1_20Mar14CPVII9_4_FD_165057 | JGI IMG/M metagenome (GOLD analysis project Ga0214481, IMG submission 165057) | Marine eukaryotic communities from Monterey Bay, California, United States - M1_20Mar14CPVII9sort6BwellG10 | ecosystem: Environmental > Aquatic > Marine > Unclassified | place: USA...
TTTATCAACGTGAATTGTAGTATCTCAACATCAACATTATTGCTACCAATCGAGGAAGAGTCTACGGTATTGGTATTGTTACTCCTATCGGTTGTTGTTTGGTCTTCTGATATGCTGCTCCTCGACATTTGATTATCGTGTACTTTTTGACGCTTGGCAATGGCAATGTGAGCCATCACCACTGCTACTATTGCCAGTACAAGAACCAATATGCCAATAATGTTTGATGCATTATCTTCTATACTTTTACTAATACCAATACCAATCGACCGCGGATCAGCAGTTTCGATACAAGTCTGCGTCTCTGATAATGATTCGCTCGACATAACTATATAACTTTCTAACCGGTAAATATTGATGATTGATAATTCTGTTGATATTGAGATACTACAATTCACGTTGATAAAAGTCTAAAGTATAAAGGATTGAGGCTGATCAGTATGTATTATTATTCTGATGAGAATGAGACGGTGCACCTATTCAGAAAAAAGGTAAATATGTGTTGTGCTTTGAGAGTGTGCAGCGCTGCATCTGATTTCAACAAATGTACAATAAGTTGTCAATGGGCTTTAAGCAGGTAGGTGTGTATATACACAGCTTGCGATCTCTCGTAGACCGTGAGGCGGGCTTTGTTATGATTGTTGATATGAAAATTATCAAGAAACTTGTTGTATCTATGAAGTTTCCAAAAGTGACTAACAAAGACTATGTAAATAGCGTGTATTGAACTGGTATGGTCGGCAGCTACTACTGATTGCTAATAAACAATCCTAGAAACACACCCAAATAGCTCGTATTCCATCCTTATTATTATAAGAATCATCAACTACATCATCCATCTCATATCGCTTAAGTTCAAATTATATCACAAGATGTGCACATCTTGCACCACGATTTGACCTGTCTAACTAATACATCTTCCTATACCCTGCCTCTTCCAATAATTTGAATCACAATACTAGTTAATATTGTTAGAAGAAATTGTAAGTATGTTGTTAATATGAATCGTTGTTTAAAGTGTACACAAAGTACTAGAGACTAACTCTCATATGATATTGAATTTATTTGATGCACCATCTCTTATCGTATCTCTAACCAATAATCTCCAATAATAGAACCCCCACCCCCCCTACATTATATCAGTTTGTATTATATGATTATCAACAGAATCATCATCAATCTATAATGTATACGACGGAAAGAAAGTTATTTAGTTTATCAAATTATTATGTCGAGCAATACATCAATATTAGAAGACCAAACAACCGACGGTAGTATCGATACTGAATACTTTACAGCTTCATCACGTATCAGTAGTATGGTAGAAGATGCATCTAATGATATTAAAGACATAGTTATAGTATTGGATCGTAAAATCAAATCATACAATGGCTCTGGGGAAATGATTAGCAAAAAGTGCACATCATGTGAGCAAAATGTTGATGATTTAATCACAACAGATAATAACGAGGCTGTACTTTTCAATAGTGATGATTTGTCCTGGATTATATCTTATATTACCTCAACTAAGGAAAGAGTACTTTTCAATAGTGATACATTGTCGAGGATTGTTTCATTTCTACCTTCACTTGATTTACCAAGCTTGGCATTAACCTGTAAGAGATTTGGGTTGCCTGAGGAGGGTGAATTTTCTCTGCGTGATGAGGCATTGTTCAGACAGCCTCCGCCAAAAGAAGATTGTCCGATATGCGAGCTACGAATGCCTACACTTAAGTTAGGGAGTGTATATATGGCATGCTGTGGGAAGATAATGTGTAGTGGATGTTACTATGCGTCTTTCCATGACAACCAAGGCAATATAGTAGTTGACAATCTGAAGTGCCCATTTTGTAAAGCACCTGGTCCTTTGGATAATGATGAATTTATCAAAAGAATCAAGAATCGAGTGGAGGCCGGAGATGCTGTAGCAATGAATAATCTAGGGTGTCACGATGCAAATGGGACTTATGGATTGCCACAAGATTATACAAGGCATTAGAATTGTGGCGTCGGGCAGCAGAACTTGGTGATGCTGGTGCCTATAACAATATTGGTAATGCATATTATAATGGTAAAGGAGTAGAAGTGGATAAGGAGAAGGCAATACATTATTATGAGCTGGCGGCTATGAAGGGATGCATGAGAGCTAGAAACAATTTAGGTGCTATGGCTATTATGGAACATCGACGTGGCAATTTGAATAGGGCATTGAAGCACTATCTGATTGCAATTGAGGGTGGAAATAGTGATTCTTTGACAAATATCAAACGCTTATACAAGTCCGGTCAAGCAATTAAAGACGAGTATACCAAAGCATTACGATTGCATCAAGAATACTTGGACGAGATTAAGAGTACTCGCCGAGATGAAGCTGCTGCGGCCAATGATAAGTACCGTTACTATTAGCAGATGATGGGAGAGAGGGTACGATAAGAAATTGGACGGAGTTGGAGAAGTTGTACTTGAATGGGACGAGGGTACTTGAACTTGAATTGACTTGAATGGGACGAGGGTACTTGAACTTGAATGGACTTGAATGGGACGAGGTATCGGAGGGGAGCTTCATATACATGTAGACATCAAACACACTTAAGAAGTATATTGCACTATACTCCTTCATCTCTAGTATAAGTTATAAAGAAGTTATTGAGCTCAGCCAATAGTAGTGCCAAATGAAGTACACAATCGGGAGTATTGAGATGTGCACATCTTGTGCACCTTTTTCTCAAACTTCGAATTAAGCTCATTAACTTGCTTGAAATGGCTACCTAGATAAATACAATACCTAAGTACAGTGGAGAACTGATGTGTTATTCGAGGCACGTCTGTGTGCTTGTAGGTTGGTGGGTGTGCCTCCTTTTTAGAGCCTCTCCTCCTCCTCTTTTCTCTCTCTCGATTGTTATCATTTCTCTTTTATAGAGTTTTCTAAGTTTTCATTCATGAAAACTGAAATATTGTTGCTGCGCTATGTAATTGTTTATCTATTGTCTTCTCTCATATAACGTTCCTTTAATATACACGCCGAGACTTCACACAAAGGATCTAGGAGTGTCTAATATTGTTGTTAATTCGTCGGTATAGGTAGAGAGCAGCGGAGTTGTAAGTTTGTGTTCACATCATATACACAATATTTTTTTTGCAACTGTCAAACACAATATATATCTCACAATAATATATACTGCATATCGCGTATCGGCCCTCCTACACATTGCCATTGTTTATATTATATAGTAGATTAATAAGCTAAATTAGTGGGTAATAACAGTTGGTAGTGGGATTTAGCTCATGGGTACGAGATAGATACGAACACTCATTGCACATCTTAATTTGTTAATATCAATTGCAATAGCCCAAACCATTATACCATGAGTAGTCAAAACAACAATAATGTTGCCGAAGCCGAGGCACAACACGAACAAGCATTTGGTGAATTCGTATATATGTCTGAAAATCTCAGAGAAAACATTAATTGGGTTAAAAACAACAATCCAAATTATAAACATTTCCGTATGGTTGCTGATGATGTTGCTAGTTTGAGCGAGTTGGCATGGCAGTTACTTGGTCGATACATTGCAAATAATACACATTTGGAGGTTATACAGTTAACGAAATGCGGTCTCACCGATAATCATTTGTCACTACTGTTTCGAGAATTGGTAAGAAGTGAATCCATTACGGATATAGACTTGAGTAATTTTAACCCAACCATTCATGACGCCCATTTCAATCAAGTGGGTTTAGTTGGTATACAAAGCATGGTACCATTCTTGCAGAACTCTCCAAAACTATCAGGGATCAATTTGAATTGGTTGAATACTATTGGTGGTGAGCCATTTGATGCACTGATAAATGCATTGGATGGAGGACCAATCGAAGAGCTTCATCTTCGCCGGTGTAGTATGACAGATATCTCTGTCTTGGGTAATGTCAAACTCCCTTATTTGAAGAAGATTGATTTGAAAGGTAATAATACTCGTATGAGTAATAATATCGGTATAGATGGATGCAGAACAATCGCTAATCTATTACAGAATGAAGACTCAAGGTTGGAAACTTTAAATCTTGACAACACGGGTATTAATAATATTAGTGATGAGGGTGTAGAGTTACTTGTCAACTCACTTAAGAACAATACCACATTACGAACACTTTATTTGAGACAGAATGTAATCAACAGGAGAGGGTACCAAGCAATCTTGAAGTTGTTAATTGATGTATCATCGATCGAGAATACGTACACAAGTAACCATACTTTGGAAGAGCTTTTCTTGCCTGATCATTTATCATCAAGACACATTAACTTTGCACTTTCCAAGAATAGGCATTACCATCATGCTGGAAAGCAAAAGATTATCCATTATCAATTTAATCATCTGAACAGAACGGAGCTTGCCACATTACAGGGCATCACCCCTCCTACCCACAATAGTGCATATGTACAGATTGACCCTGTCGTTTTGCCGGACGTTCTGGCCATGATTGGTGAAAACTGCACCCATAGTGATATGTATTTGGCATTAATTGCAACGGCATCAGATTTGACATCGCTCGTCAATAAGCCAGCTGTATTTAAGGAGAGGATAGAAAAGAATGAACGAAAGGCGGCTGCATTAACAGCTGAATACGAACGTGAGGCGGCTGCTTTGAAGGCTGCCCATGAATCGAAACTAGCAGTGCTTACTGCAAAGAACTTGAGGATGAAACAAGAGTTGGACGAACTATTACAATCTGATGAACAGACGAATCAGGCACGAGGCACGAAAAGAGATAGAAGCTAAGAAGAAGGAAGTCATATGATAGTATAGAATCGTATGTCATAGTTGTAAAGTGATTCTCGTGTCATAGTTGTAAGATAATTGAAAGACTTTATTACGTGTTACATCTCAACTTTCCTATCCTAAATACCGGACACCAATACCCTCTAATCCTATACAACACTATACAACGCATCTCTACTCTTCTTTCTTAATCCGAACCGTACTAACTGATTTGATAGTGATAATTGTTTTATCCCCATCTCGTGTAACTTGTGTATCAACATCAACTGTACTAGAAGTAGAAGGTGTGGCAGTGGAAGAAGGCGGTGTATTATTACTAGTGGCTCCTGACATTGCCGTATCTCCAATCGTATCAAGATAGCTCAACGGCGTTTTCGATCCAGACAAGGAGCTACTACTTCCCAAATCAGACAAGTATGAGGTAATCCCATCCCCAGACGGATGTGCGGAGGCAGCCTTAATGCCAAAGATACGATGAAAAGAGTTAGATACATATCATATGAACAATCACGCCACTTCCATACCTCCATAAAACTATAATAACTCACCCCATCAATCTCTTCTTCGCTGGCAGCAGAATCAATCAAAGTGAAGTATCCAACCTCCATTTGGAGAGCATTACTAGTACTATCATGGATCTTACCCGATACACTCACACTACCACCAATCATTTCAATACTACCCCAAAACTCTCTAACAATATCATAAGCAACATCATCCATGCTACTAGAATCATAACTTCGAATCAACTTCATTCTAAATGGATACTCATTACTATCCACACTGACACTACCACTTTCGACACTAAATTCTTTACCAAATTCTCCATGTACATTCCAACTACCTTTATAATTTGAATATTGTGGTCCATTGGTAGTACCTAATGTTACCGATCCATCGTTGTTTAACCATAATATAGTTTCGCATTCGTCTTGATCTTCTAATTCTTCAAATTGAAATTCTTTTGTAGAGAGATTGTCGTAGCCGAGACGTTTTAGTTGTAGTGATGTTGTTGGCGTTGGTAGTACTCGGCGGGTAAGAAGTGTAGATTGCTATAGATTGATGATTGATGAGACGAGATGAGAAATAGATAAAGTGTTAGAAGATATCCTGTGCATGTATAATCTTATGCATGTATAGACATATCTTATGCATGTATTGAGACACATCTTTTGCAAGGAGATACGCCACCCCATTATTGCATGAACGACTTCTCTTATACACGGATTGCCCAACACCATTGACAAACACCAATCAGTAGTAGATACACAACATACACATATCATGTAATCATTGCAAAAACGAACACTAGAGTAGAACAGTAAGCATCATCTGTGCATATCATAATATGCACAAAAAATGATATCATACCTTTGTCGCTCTAAATCTAAAGCAGCTCACTGATGGCGTCGTCGTCACGAATGAAGTCACCACCGGAACAGTGGTAGATATAAGTAGAAGGAGATATTGATACATCATGATATATGCTGATTGCAATGGCGTAGAGACGATAGGTATGTAGAGCATAGCAGACGGAAAAATAAATGACAGAACTCTACCCTTCGGCACTCTCGTGAAATCACGGCTTTTTCAATTTCGAAACTTTTTAGTCAAAAAGATTTGGTATCCTTTGAAAATCGGCAAGGCCAAGTAACTGGCAATATATAATGATGGCTGCCTGAAGAATAGTAGTAGAGCACATCAATCTCAAGTAAGTGCATAGTTATACAGAGAATAAGAGGAGCTTAGTGTTGTTGTAAGGTATTGGTCGGCAGGATTGAAAATAAGAAGCAAGAATAAAGATTGCAACTCTCCCCTCAAAGAAGAGAACTCTCACGACGACATTGCAACACAACAACAACAACATCAGTCTAATATCTCAAGTATGAACAAATGGAAGACATCATCACCTCCCGTAGCCCCTTCAAAAGGTCGTCGTAAGAAAGATATCATCGAACCATCTCCCAACAGCCGAGCAACATGTCAAAAATGCGAAAAAAAGATAGTAAAAGGAGACACACGGATAGGAATACAAGGCAAGATTGAAACACCACAGGGTATACAAGTTTATAGATTACATTACTATCATGATAATTGTATTACCGAGGAGACGAAGCGTAAGTTACATACAGCACCAAGTGGTAGTAAACAACCTCCCAAGAAGAAGGCAAAGAAGGATACCAATTGCAATACATCAACTTCTAATGCAAAGAAGCCAGCAGCTAAACAAACAACTTCTACCAATCCAACACCACCAACAACAAGACAACTAAAACCTAAAGTTCGTAAACAATTAGAACACGACCTACGACAACTCCGATCATGTTACGCTTCCCAACAATCCAATTGTGAAGAATATAAAATCTTTTCCAATAAATCATTAACCGAACTATTAACTAAACTACCAACTAATAATGCAGAGTTGAGTGAATGTTGGGGTATTAAAGGTAAACGAATTAAACAGTATGGTAAGTCTATATTGACCATTATTAATTCATATTTGGATAAGCAACAAGAGCAGGAAGGAAGAGGTAATGGGAGAAGAATGACACAAACTACTATACCAATGAGTCCTCCTTCTACGAGTCGTCGTGGTACTAGTTATACTGTCAACAACAACAGTAGTAGTGCATCGGCAGTATCAGCATCAGCAGCAGTATCATCATCTTCTACGGTAGCAGCAGCGGTAGTAACACCAGCCAAACCATCAGCAACAACAATAAAGAAGGAAGAGGATACCGATGATGAAGAGATTGTAATCGGACCAACCATATCAATTGAAGAGATTGTTAGGGGAAGTGTACAAGAGGCCGAGGCACGTGGTGAGGTTCTTGAGATATTGTAATACATATGTTTTGATTGGGGTAGGGGACGAGCATTATATGATTGGGAAGCAAGGCAAAGGAAGAGACCTTGGGAATGTTGAAAGGGAGGTCGGGGGGTTTTGTATTAGATTAGAGAGTATACTAAAGTGTACAATACATGGTTTAAAGTATTTAGGATAAAGATTGCTCAACATTTCAACTCCGATCCCTTTTATTTCCACACAGTTGATCCGCCATAGATCTTTTCTTCTTCTCCTCATTAGATTGAATTAGCTCTAACTCTTTTTTCAATTTCAAATTCTTGGCATTAAGTGCAGCTACTTCGGATTCACATTTAGCATCAAGAGCGGCTAGTTTGGATTCGTAGTCTGCCTTTAAAGCAGCCGCTTTACGTTCACGTTTATTGTGTAGAGTGACAACCAATTCTTCATTTGTACTCATTTGTTCCCTTAATGATACTGGTCTGTTCACTATAGATGATAGATCGGATGCAACTGCAACTAACATACGAAACAGCTCAGTCTGTTCATGTTCCTCAGCTACCAAGGCAAGTACCTCAGGCAAAACAAGAGCATCTATATCCGAAAATATACTTTCATACGAGTATTCAATGCCTTGGAGACGGCACATGAATGCTCTCGTCTCACTGTTTAATTGAGTCTCGATAACTTTTGCCCTGCCAGGGGTTCTTTCCTCGTTTGTTTTAGTTAGGGCTTTGATGTACCTAATTACATATATGGCATCTTTCTGGGATGGATCATCAGACCCAATGGGAGGGTCCAGATCAACTTTTAGTGTATGGTTTGAATTGTAAGTATTCTCAATAGATGATATATCAATCAACAATTTCAGAATGGCTAGAGATCCCTTATCTGTGATGCTTACGTTCTTCTTTAGGAAGAGGCTTTTCAACTTCTTATTGTGCTTGAGTGAGTTGACAAGTATCTCTACACCCTCATCATCAATACTATTGTCATTGAGATTTAAGGTTTTCAAACTGGATCCTTCTTTCTGTAGTAGACGTGCTATTGCTCGACACCCCTCTCTACCTATGTCGTTGCTACTCAATCTTAAACTTGTTAGACCGGTGTAATTCTCCAATGGAGGTATATTGTGTATCGTGTTGACACTTAATGTAATCTTCTCCAAATGATGGAGTCTAACATTACCCAAAGAAGAGATATCTTCTATACCGCATCCATCTAGATCTAGATGTTTAATTATCCCTCCATCCAATGCATTTACTAATGATTCAAATCCCTGACTAGTAATACTATTTCCAGATAGGTTGAGCTTGGCGAGTTGCGGTGAGTTTCGCAAGAAGAGCAACATGCTTTCAACGCCAGCCATACCAAATCTCAATCTCGATGCCAAATCATTATTGCCCATGTTTAGGTTAGTTATCGAATTGCTCTTTGTCAGCCCCTGAAATAGCTGCACAATAATTGCATCCGAAAAACCGATGCCAGATAATTGCAGTTCTTGTAATTGTAATGTGTATTGTTTGCAATGTATCGACCGAGTAGCCTCCAGGATAAGGCACTGAAGCCATTAACATCATTACGGTCAAATATAAAGAATGATTTTACAGGGGGATTGTTGTTCTTGATATCCCTAATATCATCTCGTTTATGGCGGTGAACCTCCCCAAATGCTAGCTCGAATTGTTCCTCATCATGTTGTTTCTCGGTATCAGTCATATTGTTTTGGTTGCTCGTATATCTTATACCAACGAGCTATCCCCACTACAAAATTTCAATACTTCTTAAGTTTTATAAATATTTCAATATACAATAGCGTAGGTATACCAATGGTGCTACTTTATTCTATTGTTTGTGTATGGTGTTTGGCAATTGCAAAAAACGAGTATATGATGTGAGCACTTTTTCTAAATTTCGATATTATAATCCTAATGCCACCATACTATTCTCCTCTTAGCATACGACTCTTCATATAATACTTTGTTATTATTAAACATAAACACTCTTGATGTATGATGTATGATGCCGAGTATGAAAGAGGTGAGGAGGATGAGGAGGAGAGGAGTCATGTACTCTAGCGATCAAACGGTGTCACGTCGGTCGTCCCCCTCCTCACGGTTTAGCTCTTACTTGACAGAACGCGGCGTCAGAAGAGGAAGAACTGCTGACATATAGATATAAAGTATAGCATGAAATCTCGACATATAACTTGATAAAGACAGCTAAACATATCGATTGCAAAAAAGTACACATCTTGTGCACTTTTTTCTCTCACTCTCAGCTTTGAGGTATTGAAAAGTATCATTACTCGATACAGTATAGTATAAAAGTAGAGTAGGTTTATTTGTAAGTTAGTAGTTTAGGTTAATAGCTGATCTATCTTCTCCCTTTCCCTTTCCATGCAAGTAAGATCATACCACAAGCTAAACCAGAAAGGAGTAGATTTGTTCTTCTCCATTCTTTCTTCTCTTGCTCAGATTGAATTAGCTCCAACTCTTCTTTCAATTTCAAATTCTCGGCAGTAAGTGCCGCTACTTTGGATTCGCTATGAATAAAGTCTACCTCTAAAACATTTATTTTGAGTTTGTACTCTCTCTTGAGTGCAGCAATGGTGCGCATACTTTGACCTCTCCTCGATTCTTTCTACCAGTGCAGCATCCCTATTCACAGTAGATGCTAGATCGGGTACTACTGCAGTTAACATACGGTAAAGCTCCGTCTGTCCATCCCTAGCTACCATTGCAAGTACCTCTGGTAGAACAAGAGCATCTATCTCAGAGAATATACTTAAATACGAGTCTTTATTAATGCCTTGTACTGCAGCAAGTTCCGTCCTATAATCACTGTTTAACTGGGTATGAATAACCTTCGCTTTTCCAGTTTGGGCATTACTGCTACATTGTCTATTCATCTGTAAAATGATAATCGGATAAGTCTCTTCATCTCAGATACTCTGGCAGTATCATTATTAACACCTATATACTTGGAAATGATAAATTTAATTTGTATCAGTGTGTGATTCGAATTGTATGTCTTCTCAATAGATGATACGTCATTCAGGAGTTTCAATATTGCTTTACACCCCATTTCCCTGATAGTATTTCCACCCAAACCAAGAATTGTCAAAGAGGTGTTGTATTTGAGTGAAGTGGCGAGTATCTCTATACCCTCGTCGCCAATTCCTGTTGACTCTAAGTAAAGCTTTGTTAGTGTTGATCCTTCTTGTTGTAGTATGTTTGATAATACTATGATCCCCTTTCTACCAATATTGTTGTGACTTAAATTGATCCTCTTCAAACGAGGCAATGTAACATTATCCAAGGCAGAAATATCTGAAATGCTACACTTATGAAGACGAAGCTCCTCGATTGGCCCTCCGTCCAATGCATTTATCAGTACTACGAATGCCTCATTACCTAAACTGTTATTGTTAGAAAAAGTGATAACTTTGAGTTGCGGAGAGTTCTGCAAGAAGGGTATCATACTTCGTATACCCTCTGCACCAACCTGATTTATATAATGGCCCAAATTGACAAAGCTACTCATATCTATTTCACTAATAGAATCACTTCTTACCAACCCTCGAAACAGTAACACCACCATATCATCGATGAGATCACTATTCGCTAAGTTCATAACACTCAAGTGAGTATTATTTGCAATGTACCGACCGAGCAACTCCCATACCAATTCGCTTAAGCGAGGAGTATTATCACCACTCATAAAGAATTTTACTACCCCAGGATCATTGTTTCTGATTTGATTTATATTTGTTGTGATCCAAGGAGAGATGCCGGTATGCTCTCCAAATGCTAGCTCATGCTGTTCCTCGACATCGGCGTCGACAATATCACTGTTTTGGATATCCATAGTTTTGTGTAGGTTTGTCTTTCCATTAGTGGTAATTGCAAATAGAAAATTTGTGCATATGATGTGTGTATGTATCTATTTACTAACTCTATATCCACGAGCTAAAACCCAATATATGATACTGCTATATAGATATGCTAATACCTCAGTATTACGCTTGACCAATCTGTACTAACATGCAATTCTAGTTTGTGTTATATTATTACGGTGTTTGGGGAATTGCAAAATGTGCATAAGATGTGAGCACTTTTCTAAATTTCTATATTATACGGTCTAATCCTAAGTACTCGCCACTACTACTTAGCATACGACTCTTTTATAATACTTTATTATTATTAGACACAGAAACAGTATATCGACGCCGTCGAGTAGAACTTAGAACTCTTACCTACATGAATGGATGATAAGATTAGAAGGGCGGTGGAGGAGAGTGAAGATTTTATTCTAGCGATCAAACGGTATCTTTTGGTAGAATGAAAACCAGTATGTAATGAAATAGTGAGCTCTACTCGACCGGCAACACTAGCGTCAAAAGCGGATAACAGCTGATCATATAGATCTAATAGGTGTTTAACACATCATTTCATCCCCGACACAAAACCCTGATTAAAATATCATCTACATAATTAGTAATATCTATTGCAAAAAAGTAATAGTGCTGAGAAAATCTTCTATCACTACTCTCTTCTTCAATACTGAGGCATTGAAGTATACCGTTGAGAAAAGGATAATTAATACTGCTGGTATTATCATTTTAGAGTCGGACTATTTTGTTAGTGACATTATCCGCACACTACTCATCATACACTAATCAAAATGGCAAACAACAACAATAATATGGAAGAAGAAGAACAATACAATCAAGCTTTCGGGGAGCACACCGATATACCTGAAGATTGCAGAGAATATATAAATGATATCAAGAATAATAATCCTGATGTGAATGACATAGTGATTAGGTCATCTGATGCCGACGAATTTACTAATCTTGCATGGAAATTACTTGGTAGATATATTGCAAATAATACCCATCTGAAGAAGTTAGTTTTAGAATATTGTCATCTCACCGACGAAACAATGGCAATATTATTTAGAGCATTAAAAAGCAGTGTATCGTTGAAATGGTTAGATTTAGATAATAATGATTTTGGTATAAACGGAGTACGGTGTATGATTCCTTTCCTTCAGAACTCCCCTAATCTTTCTATACTTTACTTGGGGGGATCGAATAATAATGTCAACAATGAGTGCCTTGAGGTATTGGTTAGTGCATTGAATGAAAAGGCTGTTACAGAACTATACTTTTACAATAGCAGTATAACAGACATTTCGGCATTAGGCAGATACAACTTACCAAATCTTGAATACCTCGGTCTGTCAGGAAACAACATTGGCAGAGACGGAATTATAACATTATCTAACCTACTACAGCAGGATGATACAAGATTGACTGCCTTGGAACTTGATAACACAGGAATTGACGATGAAGGAGCTGAATTACTTGCAACTTCACTTGAACACAATACCAAGTTGGAAATACTTAGGTTAAGGGGGAATAGCAACATCACAGAGAAGGGGCATCGGGCAATATTAAATCGTTTAAATGATATATCATCAATAGAGAGTACTTACGCTTCCAACCATACACTAACTGAACTGAACTTATATTACTATCATTCGACAAATGAGACGATTGGACATATCAATTCAGCAATTGAGATTAACAAAAATAACCCATCCTCTCGACATGCAGCCGGTAGGACAAAAGTTATCAAGTATCAATTAAACAGTCAGAAGAGAGAGGAATTGTGCCGTTTACAGGGAGTAGAGTACTCATCCATTGGAAATCTTTTTGTAGACATTGAACCAAAGCTGCTGCCGAGTATCCTTGTATTGATTGGTAATGAGCACGGTCAAAGTGAATTATACACTGCTCTCGTCCAGACAGCACCCGAGTTACTATCTTACATTGATAGAAGAGCTCTGATTGACGGTGAATTTGCAAAAGTTGAGGTTCGGTGTGCTGATCTAAAAGATGAGTATGAAAGGAAAATAGCTGCTCTGAAGACTGAGATGCTGATCGAAACATCTCGTCTTAATGATAAGAAGGGTGACTTGAGTAGCCGATTGGCACTGATTGATTTAGGAGATATGAAACAGTCGGTAGTTGGGGAAGAAGGCAACGGGGTAGCAGAGAGTAGTAAGAAGCGACAAAGGAGCTAAGAGATACTTGGGAGTAGAATTTGGTGCATAAGTCATGTGCACTTTTTTGTCGAATGGTTAGTAGTAAGAAGAGCAGGGAAGCTAGAATGGATATAATGTACGCAATACTGTTTAATCTTTAAAGAACTACCTGACAATATACAAACTATGAAAACATAAGACCCCTGTATATATGTAATCAACTCAACTTCTATTTCTCTTCTTTCCACTCAACTTTTCATCCTCTTGTACTTCCTTATCCTTTGTCTTTTCTCCCGATTGAAGTGCTTCCAACTCTCTTTTCATTTCCAACTTTTCGGCATTAAGTGCGGCTACTTCACGCTCATGCTTAGCATTGATATCAGCCACTTTCTGTTCACGTTCAATACCAAGTGCAACAACTTTTGCTTCGTTATCTTCTATCCTCTCCTTTAAACAAAGTGGTCTATTCACTATAGATGATAGATCGGGTGCAACTGTAACTAACATACGAAACAGTTCAGTCTGTGTCTGTAAAAGTGAATTCTTTCCTATGACCTGTGCCAGAGCAACGAATGAAAGAACCTCTGGTAGAATAAGAGAGGATCTATCTTGGAGAATATACTTTCGTACGAGTATTCAATACCCTGTACATCACATAGCTTCTTTCTGTGCTGACTATACAACTGATAACCGATCACTTTTGTCCTGCCAGGGTTGCGCTTAATGTTTACTTGTTTGATTAGGGCGTCAATAAATTTCTTCATTAATTTGATACTTCTGGCGTCAGAGCTAATGGGTGGGTCTAGATGGAGAGATTTCAGCGTGTGGTTTGAATTGTAAGTATTCTCGATAGATGATACATCAATCAACAGCTTAAGAATGGCTCGATACTGTTTTTGTAGATTGTTCTTCTTTAGCACAGCTACAAAAAAAAGTGAGTTTGCGAGTCAGTGTAGAGATGCGACATAGTTCCCTACAAGTAAACTCACTCGAAACTCACTTTTGTGTACTCATAACCTAATAAATCAACTAACTCGGCCGGTATCCCCCAAAACTCACTTCAAAACTCACCCATATTCAAAACGTTATTACCATCTACACCAGCCCAGCCCAGGCTTATACTACCAATCGTCTACGCCGCCGCCGCTGGTATTGCAACTAGAATAATATATGCCGATGGAGCCGTCGATCCTTATATTCAAGTGCCGAGAGTAGACTGTGCATATGGTATTGTTGAGAGTAGAGGGGAGGGTATACTATTGTGCAATGGCATTATGTGCATATGATGTGAGCAAGAGAGGGAAGGGTGGAATGTAGATTGGAGGAGGTGGGTGACTATCTGCTGGCTGTTCCAACAATAGGTAGGAGGAGACGATATACGAGAGGAGTATGAATGAATGTGTATTGAAGAGTATATCAATTGGATAGAGTAGAAGTAGAATTAATCTAAAGTAAAATAGATAAGAAGTGCAACGGAAACTAGTACCTTTAGCGTGAGTTTGATTTTTTATCCAGTATCCACTAGAACTAGACTGACTCGATAACTGACGCAAAAAGTGAGTTTAAGAGTCCAATGTTGCCCAATACGCCAGTTTGAGAGTGAGTTTCATCGTGACGCCACTGCTTAAAATAATGGTATCCTGAGTACCAGTCAGACATGAAAAAGTGAGTTTAGAGTGAGTTACATTAAACTGACTCTTAGACTCACTTTTTCTTGGAGCTGTGAGATCCAGATGCTTTAACTTCTTATTGTGCTTGAGTGAGTTGACAAGTATCTCTATACCCTCATCACCAATTCTACATAATGATAGACCTAAGGCAGTCAAGTTTGACTCTTCTTTCTGTAGTAGATGTGCTATTGCCCGACACCCGTCTATACCAATATTGTTTTTGTTCAAGTTTAGAGCTGTTAGACTTGTATAATTCTCTAATGTGGATATGTTTCCAATGTTTTGTATACTATTCTCAGCCAAATTAAGTTTTTGTAAAAGAGGAAGTGTAACATTACCAAAGGCTGAGATGTCTGTAATACAACAATGTCCAAGATTAAGCTCCTTGATCCGCCCTCCATTTAATATATTTACTAAGATCTCAAACGCTGCAGTGTCCATACTAGAATAGCCAGATATGTTGAGCTTGACAAATTGTGGTGAGTTTTGTAGAAAGGATGTCATGCTTCGTATACCCTCTGCACCGAAGTTATTATGTATCACACTCTCTAATACCAATTCCTTGATTGAATCGCTCTTAGTCAGACCTTGGAATATGTTTGAATCCGTGTTACTTGGTAGATTATCATTGATACTGCAGCAACCTAAGTGAATAACATCCAAGTGCGTATTGTTTGCAATGTATCGACCGAGTAGCGTCCATGCTTTATCTGAAAGTCGATACACATCACGAGAAATGTTTAAATTCGTAATACCGGGGTTGTTATCCCTTATCTCTTCAATTTGCAACCCGTGCAACGCACTCACTAATTCTGCATGCACGTTCTCCTCATCCATAATCTTTGCTATCGCTTAATAATAACTTCTATGTACCGATCTTTTTGATAATTATATGATAACTATGATAACTCTGGAAGAATGAAACCAGCTCCAGTCGATAAGACCGTCTGCTATTATACCCTTGAAGTAATGCTATTAGAATAAAATGTACGATAGTTTACTCTGCAATAGATAGATATCAACGCCCTCCAATCACAACAGTTGGAACTCTGTAACTAATATATATATATATATATATATATATATATATATATATATATATATATATATATATATATATATATCCTATGCTATTGTTTGATGCCATCTGCCTCCTACTGCCGCTGCCGCTTTCATATAATCGTTCACATCACATCTTGAGATCCTCTCAAATCAAATTTTTCAAAATATGTCATTGGTATCCTCGGTATCCTGACCAAACCTAAATTTTGCCAACAATGGCGTTGAGCTTGTAGTAGTAGACTTTGTTGTTACTACGACGGGTGTATAATAGAAGAATAATAGCACAATGATATAGGCCGTTAATGACACTATAATATAGTACATAATATCCACAAATTAAAGATGTCAGCACGATCACGATATCTCGATGCAATCTCACCAAAAAGTAACACCTCTGAAAATAATAATAATGAATTCTCAACAACACAACCTGTAATTAAACCATCTACTAATAGCAGTGTTGGTGTAAATAATAATAGAGGACAGCAACAGCAATTAATAAGTCCAAGTAATTTACAAAATCGATCTATAAATCGATCTGCTAACAATTCCTTCAATAACAGTTCAACCAACTACACAAATACTAACAACAGTACAAACAATTCCTTCAACAGTTCAAACAATAATAACAACTACACAAACAACACTAACAACAATACAACTGCAAGTAATATATCAAAACGTAACAAGCTATTAGCATCAGCGCCACCTCCACCACCACCACCGGGCCCTCCACCGAAACGTGTTAGTTCCAATTCTAGATCTCAACGCACCTCCTTTAATACTAACTCTTCTACTACTACAAGTAGTAATAATGTTAGCAACAACAACAATAATAGTAATAGACCAGCTATTAAATATACAGGAGATCCAGCCAATCAAGTAGTAGTAGCTGTTGATAATAATGAATCTTCCAATAATGTTCCTCAAAACAATCCCCCGCCCTCTGCACAACCTATTGGAGAATCTTCATCACCAGCTAAGAAGGGGGGTAGTATATGGTCACCTAAGAATGAGGTACAATCTGGCAGTGTTAAGAGTATGACTATGAAATTATGGGGTAGTAGTAAGGTTAATAATAGTACAAAGGTACGTGTCTATTATTGTGTAGTGGATTGTGTGGTTTATTTAGAATGGAGTTTGTTTAGGGATTTGTCCACGACTTTAGTTTTTATACGTTTTAAACACGTCATATGGCAAATGGCAACTCTATAGAGAGTAGAATGCGAGACTTGTTAGCTATTAGACCAGGAAGGCTAGGAGTTTTCTGTAGAGATTTTGAGGGGTTTAATTAGATGATGTTGTATGTGCGGAGTTCAGGGGGGTAATGTTCGGCGGCTTAGTTTTGGGACAAACTCTCTGTTAAAGAGAGTCGGTTAGAAAGATGTTTGGGGATTGTATTATTTGACATTGTGTATAGCAACTCTCTATTAGAGAGTAGTATAGAATATGCGGTACTCTAGCAGCGCTATATGGCATCTGAGTTGACAATGGTGTTTGCTTTTACGGGTATATTATATGCCCCTGCCTTTGTTGAAATCTTTGCATATCATGTGCACTCTTTCTTCATATATCAAAATCTCACCACCTCCTTTTCTCCCTTCTTCCCTCTCTCCCCAAAAAACACACAACAGAAGAGCACCGGACCAAAGGTTGGATCCAAAATTGCCGCTGCACAACAATCTATGCAAAATTCAGGATTGGGATTGGGATTAGACAGTCGTCATGCTGCACAAATCCATCCTGATAACTCAAGGCAGGGTTCGGGAAGGGCAGGACCAGGTAGCTTGGGTGGTCGTACCGAATCTGGTCATGTTGATAGTAATAGGGCATTATCACCACCACGATCTCAAACTCAAATGGCAGCATCGCCCAGTAACTACTTACGTCCGCCTGCCACTCCACCTCGACATACCGGTCAGGCTACGAACAACTTTGGTACTGAATCACCAAAGTATAAACGCAATGCTCCACCCACCTTGTCAACCGGTAGTCATGAACCATCGTCATCTTCACAGCGTATCATATCACCCAATCGAGTAGGTGGCCCTCGAGGTACTCATCAGGGTACACCAAGTCCATCATTATTAGAACGAAGACGAATGGCAAATAATTTGAATTTAACACCAGTTGATACATCATTCGGTGGATCAAAGAAGTCATCACAACAACCCTATGTTGGTGCTAGTCATTCTATTGACAATCAAAACAGTATCGACAGACAAGAAGTTGTCAAACCAACCAATAGTACAATCGAGGGTTCAATTGGATTAAATGCCAGTGGTAACTTGTTATCACCAAGACATTTAACAGATACACGTCAGGCATATAGTTATGGTGCAAGTAGTGGTTCATTTGATCGTGGCAGTTCATATGCGGGTAGTCCAACGGAGGGCAATAATAACTTACGCTCACCTCCTTATGAATCACAAGATGTACGTCAAGGTAGAGGATATCAACGTAGTGATACTGCCAAGATTAGTAACGTCCAAGGTCAAGATATATCAACATTAACAGCATTTAAACGTCCCGGAACAAAAGTTGGTATAGTATTCACGCGATTATCAAGTAATCATCCCGAAGTGGCAGTCATATCGAAAATATTACCCGAAAGTATCTTCAGTCGTCATTCACTATCAGGAAGTAAAGATGGAAAGTTGGAGGGTGCACAAATCATAGCCGTGAATGGTATGAATGTGAATGATCCAAGACATGCTGCTGAATTGGTAGCGCGTGCTACTGAGGAGGTACGTTTGACTCTTAAGAAACGTCCATTATCAAGTGTATGGGATCAAGGAAGTTCTCCAACAAGTGGAGGAGGAGACTATGGTGGTGGTAAAAGGGCAAGTAATGAATTATCAAGTCCACATAAGTTGCAGCGGTCTGTTAATGCGTCTACTAAATCACAAGAGGGTATTGAACTTGATACTTATGGCGTGCCACGGACAAGATCACGAGGTGATGAAAGTGAAATGTCAATACGTACCGAAGAAGGCGATGATTTGGCTAGTGACGTCCGGGCAGCACCACAAGCAGCTCAAGGGTATAGCGGTGCCGTTTCTACGGCAGCGGCTACATCCACATCGCGTAGTAACATGACATCAACAACTGCCATGACACCCAAGTCTGCCGAGATTGCCGAACGTCGACGCAAGGTTGCACAGGCAATGTTACTAAGTGAAGAATTGGTAGAAGATCCCATTAAGGAGGAGAATGATATGCCAGTTATGCAATTGAATCGATCAAGTGATTCGGCATCATTAGAAATGGGTATTGAACAGACATTTAGTGAGGGATATCCTGATAAGTCAGTGGTAACTGCCGCGTCATCGTCGGCTGCACCCTCGGGTGTTAGTGGTGGTGCATCTGCCGCTGATAAACGTCGCCAAGCCGCTTTGGAAATGTACCATTCCGATATTATGGTGGCTGATAATGTTGATGATGAACAATTGGGTACTATTGAGGTGGTTAGTCCATCCTCTAAACAACTGAGTAGTAGTCCAACTATCAATGCAGCCAACTTGGCAACGATTGATGCCGCCGCGTCAGAGGGTAGGGATACGATTGGATTAATGCCAGGAGGCTCGCTATCACGGATGAATAAACCACCATCGGAAGCTGGCTCAACGACACGTACTGACATTACCACATCTAGCGCAGTTACGGAACGTATGGGAGGGAGTAGTCCAGCTAAACGAAGTTCAAAGTTTAGTAGTGGCCGTAGCCCTCCATCTTCTAGTAGAGAGGAATTCACATTTGATAATAGTGGTGCCGAGTTGGCAGCTGCCTCAAGATTGGTAGCAAATACATCATTATCGCCCACTAGTAGTACTGACAGTGGTGGTTCCTCAAGTCCGGCTAAACGTCGTATGCAACGTGCAGCTCAGCGTCAGGCTGGAATTGCAAGTAGTGATCGTGATACTCCATCAAGGATTAAGCTACCACTATCTCCATCGTCGGGTGTTGGTAGTCCTGTCGTGGCTCCCAAATCTATGGCATCGTCTACTACTCAGGCAAAGCCACCACCTGCATCAACTCAATTGTCACCAGGTATGTCATCAGTTCAAAGTAACGAAGACAGTGTAGCCGTGAGTCATGTCTCAAGTGTCGCCGCATCCTCTACTGCCGGTAGGAGTGACGTGAGTTTTGGTAATCGTAGTACACGAAGTGCATTACGATTTGGTAGAAAGAAGTCAAGCAGTGGACAGAGTGTGGCAAGTGTTGATACGTCATCGTCGTCTAAGAAGAAGAAGGGCATCTTTGGTGTTGCCAAGATGATTCGTAAGGCAAGTTCTAAGAAGTCCAAGTCGAGTATTTCTCTCGGCGACGATGATATGTTTGACGAAACTGCCGAGGAAGAAAGTCCAAGTGTAATGAGTGGTAGTCAAATGAGTGCCAAGAGTCCTGGCGTGGTATCATCACCTGTAGAGGAAGAACAGCAAAAGGGTGGTCAAGAAGCCATGTCAATGCCACCTCCACTCATGGACGCATCACCAGGGAAAGCTTCTTCACTGGCCGGGTCTGCAGATCCATTTTCCACCCCCAAATCACCTGTTGGTGGTGGAGATGATATTTTATGGGCAAACTCCGACTTTTTCAAGGATGATCCTTTTGGAGCCTCGTCGCCATTTGGCACCTCGACGGGAGAAGATGCATTTGGATTCCCTTCTACTATTAGCGCTAATGATGATGCCTTCTTCCCAGCTGGTTCGTGGGGTGAACCAAATGCCGTCGACTATACACCGAAGAATTCAGATCAACAGTCTTTTGATTATGACGAAGCTACCGAAACGAGTGAGATTACAAACCCCACCTATGTAAGTGCTGCAGTGAAGAGTCAAGCAACTGCTAATACTAAGACAAAGCCAGTCGATGCTCCCGAGGACGATTCATCAGCATCAACACCTGTCGATGGGGGCAAGTACGCCAAGAAAAGTCGAGGTGGTGTTAGATTACCTCCTCCGTCTAGTAGTCAGGCAGATGGACGTGACGATGATAATCAAGGCCGAGGTACCCCAACGACCACACCAGCTATGGCTAAGAGTCGAATCCTATCAAAGTACTCCAAGGGGAAGACTCGTAGACAGCAAGCCAATGCGGCCAATACAAGCCTTGGGACGATACATTCAATGGATGATGATGAGACTGACAAGAATACATCAATGTCATCCGCTCGATCTATTGGCAGTACTAGTACTAGTAACTCTCTCAAGAAGAAGAGGGCTATGCAGGCCGCAGCAGATTCGACGCCCGTAAGAACAAATAGTGCATCGCCAGTCAAGCAACAGCAAGTTATCAATCCTGCAACAACCTCAGCCTTGGCCAATCGTCGTAGAGGTGGACGTATGTCTCCTATTCGAACTGATAATGCCACTCTTAATAAGGCATCATCACCATTACGTGGTTCACCAACTAACAAGTATCTTAGTCCAACGAGGAAGAATAGAGCAAGTCCATCAGTGGTTGATAATCCATCATACTATTCGGTAAGTAGAATTCATTCGTCGTTGTACCTATTACATACATTTCTTGTATATCTTATTATCAGATTACTCACATACATGATCTCTCTTATAACTCTTTTAGATGGAAAGCCGGCTAGATCAAATCAAGGATCCAATTCAACGTGCAGGTGTACGGTTATTATGGGCAGCGGCTATTCCTATCCAGACACAAGCTAGAAGGTTCCTTGCAAGACAAGCTGCTATTAGGAGAATGTGTGCTGTGTTGACAATCCAAGCGGTAAGTGTATGAATGCCTTGATGTTGTATTGTTTCTATCCTATGACGAACCTGATAATAAGATATACAAGAAATGTATGTAATAGGTACAACGACGAATGAATTCTACTTACCGAATAGTATGATGGATTATCAACCACTGATGGACTTGCTCTATTCTTCCTCGTT
>Ga0214481_100414_pt1 | contig 22223 bp, 19 predicted proteins | sample M1_20Mar14CPVII9_4_FD_165057 | JGI IMG/M metagenome (GOLD analysis project Ga0214481, IMG submission 165057) | Marine eukaryotic communities from Monterey Bay, California, United States - M1_20Mar14CPVII9sort6BwellG10 | ecosystem: Environmental > Aquatic > Marine > Unclassified | place: USA...
CATGCTGCTATACCCCCACTTGATGGCCAAACATTGCCTGAAAGTCGGCAGGAAATCGAGATTTTTTCCTGATCTGAGGCATGAAACCCGCCAACATGTGGCTGTAAAAGTATGATGGATGGACTTATAATCATGCTGGGAGTGTTCATCAACTTGTTATACACCTATACATTGCCAAACAACCACTATTCAACAACCTACATGCTGCTATACCCCCACTTGATGGCCAAACATTGTCGAACTGCTGGTTTGATTTCGAAAATCTGACCCAATTTGAGGCAAGAGAACTGCCAACAAGTGGACACAAAAGTGCGATGGAGGGCCCTACAATCATGCTGATAGTGTTCATTTCCCTTTGCCAATCATCTACTATTGTAGCACTTGTATGCTATTTACTCATACTTGATGGGGCAAGTTGCAGGAAATTGAGATTTTTGTTAAGAAATCTGCCAATACAGGCTATATGTATAAGTATGGTGGAGATTGTGGAAATATGCTGGCAAGGCAGAAAAGAATGAGTTGTTTGCTATCAAGTCTTATCACCCTCAATTAAAGCTTCTCTACTTGAAGTTGCTGGGTCACTTTCATCTTTTAACCTAGCAAACTTTTGCCATATATTTCCATCAAGGACTCCTCTCTGTTGCGATTTTGTCATGTAAAGGATTAAATTGCTTGCATTTGGTTCAAGCAGGGCACTTGCAATCACTTGGGCTAAGTCAGGTCTTGATACATTTGTGATATTCTTATTCATCTTTAAGGAGAGAGGAGTTCATATGTGGTATTTTATGAGCGTGTAATCTTCCACAACACTGTGAATAAATATACATTTCTTACCTTTTGTAGCCTGATAACACTCGAATCAGTTCCCAAATCAGTATTGTAACCAGCAACTCTAATAATGGTATAGCTCAAGCCACTTTGCTTTATCATCTCTTCTCCAATGTATTTGAAATATGTTTCTTCTGCAGTGCGATCCATTTTATTCTCATTCATATATATTGTGTCAATGTGGGAGGAAGTCAGACTTGATTGTGATGTAGATGTTATCAATCTATGCTGATTGTGTTGTATCATTGCATCATTTACAACAGGCGGTATTCTAGAGTCTGACATATACACAATCTCTGGTTCAGCACTGTCAGGCCTCCGATAAACCTTTATGTAGTCTAACGCAAGATAAAATTTGCTCCGACCTATGTTGCTCTTTCCTCGGTAGCGGAAACCAATTGTACGGATATCCTTGCCAGTAAAATTGGGTATGCCTGTTTTCCCCAATGCCTTTCTCATTCGTCGAGCATCTAATGTTTCCTCTGATTGAAATTGTCGCATGCGCGGTAGAAAAGAGGTGAACTCTAGCCGTACTGTACTCCATTTCGTTCGGGAGCTATTATCATCAGAAGACGGTAATTTGGATGATGTCTTGAATTCACATACATATTCTACTCCTAGCGTCTCATATGCCTCTGTTCTTATGAATGCCTCATATACTGCTCCATCACTACATACTCTGCACACGAATCCAGCAAAGCCTTTTGCAACAAGGTCTATGCCTCCTCCATTCGGATCACTCCTTGAACGAAGCCTTGACGACGAAATAGCTGCTTCACCATAGCGACCGACATTGCCAACAAATGTACCATGATTGAACTTATTTTGTATCCAATCACATTGAGAGTATCTATAATCCATTGGATCATCTATATTGCCATCTCCATCAATACCAAACAAACTAAAATCTTCTGGTCGTTTAGAAAACTTGAATAATGTTCTCTTTGCTGTTTGAGAGAGCCCATAATCGGCATGTCTGACATTTTGATATGCATGAAGTAAGTTACGAAGCCCCACCCCATCAATAGCTTGAGCATCTTCCCCTTTCTTATCGGAGTTCCCACCAGCACAAAATACAATCTTATCCACATCAGTTAAAGCATATTCGAGTGATTCCATATCTGATAAGTTCCCCTGGCAGTAGACAACTCCAGTACCAAGCTTGTTCAATGTACTTGAGTATAAGTCTCTTACCAGCACACGAACACGAACATTACCTTCTAATAGTAACCGTTTCACTAATACACTTCCAAGGGCACCGGTAGATCCAACAACTAATACCTCTGGTCTATGATCATCATCTGAAGATAATAATGTAGATGTTGATTCATCATACTTTGAATCTTTCAATTCCATACTACTTAATCCTAGCTGATCATCTACATAATAATTATAATATATAGATCTTCTATCGGGCGGTAATCGTGATGCAGGATCATTAGTTGCAGCTACCAAATCTATTGCCGATTCAACTTGAGAACGAAGATTCTTCCCAGCTTTGAATGGATTTATCATTTGTAATATGTTTGGTTGTTTTGGTTTCTTGTTTGCTTTACTGTTTGCATCTTTATTATCGTTACTACTTCCAACTTTTTTCATAGATTTATCAATATCATCTTCGTCTTCATTGTTATTTTCAGTAGATGCATAAAGAGTTAGTGATCTCTCATGATTTGATCTATATCTTTTGTGTGCATAAGATATGTATGTATATTGATCGGAGTCCGTATATGAATACTCAATTGCAAAACGAGATATTGAAAATGAAAATGATACACCAGGTAGAAGTAACACCGTAAGTATGATGGCAAAGATAACTATGTTCAACTGAGGTGCCGAAGGAGATGTTGCAATAACATCAGCCATATCATTTCGTTTTCTCTTATATTTATACTTCATATCTGATGTCGACCTCGAGTCACCCTTGATGAAGGAAGGAGATAGACATCAATCATCAAACTTCATTGACAATCCGGCCGGCACTCTACCGATCGAGCTCGACTTACTCTCGACTTACTTACCTTGGGTCTACTTACCCTACTTCCCTCGGTAGAGTCTAGAGTTAAGCACAAAGTATTTTAGTGAAACTTTACCCGTTAACTGCCCACTATGGGTTCAAAGATACCCTACTTAATGCAGGTCGGGGCGCGCGCCGCACAGCCCCGAGTCTCTTTATTTAGTAGAAGAGATTATGCACAGTATGAATTCATCCAGAAATGATTCTTCAATGCTCAAAAGCCGGCCGAGCTGCTGCGTATGAATACATAATATGTTGAGTGGAGATTTGGAGATAATGTACCTAGGATACCGTACCAACTAACAAAGGAGCAATGCAATACACCAGTGTGTTGCCGAATGATACTATTCTACCATATCAATGCTCATGCTAGATACACAATTGAACATTGTCTCATTATAATCTACTCTAGCTATTCAGTGCTATTTCCATAGCCAGCCATCTCTAGTACAGTCTCTTCTAATGGCGTATCTTCCTCAACTGGTGAGATTGATATTGTCTTACCCTCCAAGGCTGACGTCGGGAAATTGACTGAGTGTGAGGAGATTCCCATTGATCTTTGCAATCTCATCACTTGTTTTCGTAGCTGCTTATTCTCATTCTCCAAGTCTTTCACTTTTACCTTAAGTAGCTCAGCTTCACGGAAAAGGCCAGGCTCGCGAGCACGGTAAGTTGTGTCTGGTGCCGACGACAAAGAATCAATATCATCATTAGGCAAAGGCATATCATGGCCAGCTCTCACTGAGCTCAATCTTTGCTCGAGTTTCGAAAGACCTGCATCAATAGAGCGTTCAATACGAAGCATTTCCTTTAGGACTCGAAGAAATGGCCAAGCTGCAAGCTGTCCATTCTGTAGATAATTATCCATATCTTTTACAGTTGGATTGCTTAACACCTTGAGACCAAACAACTGCATCGTCGTAAATCGTGGTACCAATGTCAACTTGCCGTAATACTTTTGATTGAACATCTTACTCAAATCCTGCCCAAAGATCTTTGGAAAGAGACCAAGCTGACTCAAGTTCAAAACTCTACTTTTGGCATCCCACATGCACATTTGAAATAGCTTCCAATATAAAGTGTTGATATTCGGGTGGTGTGCTTTGTTGATGAATGGCACCACATGAAAGTTCGTCTGTGCAACAACAAAGTTGCTAATGTTGAATAGAGTAGAGATCCTCTTGAAGGGCAAATCTGCCTGGACACTACCGTCAATCCATTCGACACCGTCTACCTCAAAAGGTACCAGCTTACCGCGACTATCCTTTATCATCAACTTTGCAGGTGCCATAATGCCCGGAACTGGAAGATGCGCGTTTCACAATTTATAAAGATAAGGAGAGATGATTATAACATATGTTAGTATACATGGTTTGCAAAGGCAATCAAAATAGGCAAACTAAGTTCATATGAAGCAGCAATAACACCGAGACTTCGTGTTGAACACTTGGATTCACATGATAAAACAATACTAACGCGGACTTTCCTGCACAACTCGCTGCGACAGCCGATGCTAATGTAACATTTGGTGTAGATATATGATTCAACAACAGACGCTGTACTCCCGACCCAGATGATGCTCGAGATGCTGATACTGTAATGCACACATGCTTTTTAGTCATCTCATAAGCTTCCTCGAAAGTGATGTCTTTGTAGTAGAATTGGCAGCATTGGAGGAACTCTTTGGAGTCCATAACAAGCTTCTCTTTGAACCACAATTCTACCATTTTAGTGATTGGAGGAAACCAACTGACACCAAGTTTCTTCATCTCTCCATTAAGCATATAGTCAGTTGATACAGTGTTGACACAGATGTCTCGAATAAGCTCTTCTGGGGTTTTGATAGCTGTCATAGCAGCAGCAATACTTCCCCCAGATGTTCCAGATATAACATGTATATGCTGATACATACCACTCTCAATTAATGCCTTTATAGTGCCAAGATGATACATTGCTTGTGCACCCCCTCCACTAAGCATGAGAGCGGTATGACCCATGTTCTGTTTCATTCTTTTGAAGAGTGTATATCGCTTGGAAAGCTCATTATGTTGTTTTTGCATAATCTGCTCTTGTGTATTGGTATTATTAGTAGTATCAGAGGAGTCCTTGCCCAAATATACAGAACCACTGGCAACCCAATCTAAACACTTCGTCACCTCCTCACCGTACCTATCAATTGCCTCGCGTGTTTCTTTCCTCAAACTATGTTGTCCTCGCTCGGCAACTGATCGTGCATCTTGCAAAAGCGAGTCATCTACAGATAGATGATTTCTTTTTACTATCCCAGATAGTAGTGTTTTCAATGATGAGGAATAATCTTCATGTACAAGCTTGCGCTTCGATGGAGTTGATGGTGTACCAGATGTAAATGATGTAATGTGGAAGCTTTTCCTTGTATCGCCAATGTTATCACCAGTATTATTCCCAATTTCGTTCTCATAATGACCGTCTAGTTTCTTCTCTGTATTCATACTCGATGCCTGTATCCTTGCCTCCTTCAATCGAGCTAGTGTCGTTAATAGCATATCACCTGCCATTCCCAAATCTTCATTGACTACTTGTTGCCACTTTGGACAATTTTCATTTATATCTTCCTCATCATTTGATTCACTTAACATTATACTCGAGGAAGCACGTCTTAATGGAATCTCAGACTCATCAGTAGAAGTTGATCTTCGGAATGCACTGGAAGTACTTCCCCGCCGCTGCTTACTACTACTACTAGCCATATCAAACGTGTTAGAACTTTGAATTCTTCTCATAGGGCTACTCAAAGGGTTCTGTGGCAATCTAGGTGAAGATGGAGGTGATTTAGTATCAACAACACGTCTTCTTCTTAATCTCAATCCACCAAACCTCGAAGAAGAAGAAGACGATGACGATTCCTTCTGTGGACTACCACTACCAATGGAAACAATTCTTCTAAGTATCCTGGGCTTTGTAGGTGACGCCTGTACTTCCTGTTGCTGCTGGGGTTCATATAATTCAATCTTACAATATTCCTCATACGAAGTTGCTCTATCAACTTCCTCACGCCACTCCTTACGTCTCCTCTTCTTACTGTATCGCTTTGTTCTACCTTTCACTTCAATACCGGCGGCATCTGTCATCTTGAAGAAGTAATATCTAAATAAACTTCGTAGTAATGCCATTGACTTCAACATTGTTAATGCGCTTACATCCCAAACAATCATTGCAAAGTTATACAGTACATATACCAATTGTAGTAGACCGAATGCCGCACCAACACATAACCAAACTAACCATCCACTAGCAGAGACTGATGCCGCAATGAGAGTTAATAAAACAGGCCAGAATAATGTAAGTAATACTAATAATGGTAGATATCGTAGAATTAATGGATCTCGATGGGTAGTATTGTTCAAGTTGGTATTGATGTCATCATTAATTGATTCTACATCATTATTATCAGCAGAACCAGGAGACAGCGGAGGATTAAGTATAATCTTCCATAGCTTATCCTTAATCCCTTCAACTAGATTGAACATCACGGCAGCGTCCTTAGTTATACTACAATAAACAAACACAGCCAAAGGCAGCCAGTAGAGACGAAGCATCAACGGTATCCTTTTTGAAGAACGAGTAATGAGCGAGTAAACGACTATCATTTGCATGTAGAACAGAGCCGCCACACGCTACACGGCCCTTACTATGGCGTTGTTGATACTGTTACTATGTTGTTGCTTGTTGTATACTGTGCCTTCTTTCGGTTTTACTAGCTCGAGACAGTGTGACTGCAACTCGAGACAATCTTCATCAAGCATGACGAGTTATGCATTGCAAAATAATAATGATGATTTAGATAACGTTATAAAAGAAGAAGAGGATGGTCATGATGTACAAATCTATCACCAAGGTATTCAATATACAATATTTGTAAGAAGGAATGAATCAATACTTGAAGCTTTAGAAAGACAAACAATACTTGTCCCATTATCTCATATTCCGCATGAATGTAGAAGAGGTAATTGTCTCACTTGTAGTTCCAAGGTCCTATCATCAAAGAGTAACAATAGTGATGATGATAACTCATCAAAAACAACACCGCAATACCACACAAATATACTTGCAAATGTTGATAACGGATTATCACCAATGGTTTCATCAGAACTTTCAAAATCAGATTATATACTTACATGTTCAAGTTATGTGACAGGCCCTGGAGTTGTACTTGAATTAGACCAAAACGATAAAGCTTGGGATCTGATATATAGAAGGAGAATACATAATATCGATACGGAGAGGTTAGTGCTCGAAGCGCAAGCTAAACTTCTTAGGAGTGTAGATGAAGAAAACATCAATAAGTGGAAGATAAAGATAGAGGAAAAGGTTAATAAGTAGGATGGCGGTAAGAGAATATGAGGCATGAGGTAATAGGCGCTATATGTGTAATCTAAAAGCTAATCCTTTCCAAATACCAACTATAATGTCTGACGGGAAGTAAGTAAGATAGAGGGCAAACTTTATTCTTCTTACCGATCCACCTGCCTTTCATGAACTTAAGCAAAGCCCTAAGCTGCACACTCTACGTTCATACCACAAAATATAGGTAAAGAAAGTAGTCCAAACATATCTTGATTCTATTCTTTTTGTGTATTACTACAGATCTTAACTACATATTTAGGCGGCAGCAAGCTTCTGAGAACGACGAGTACTTCTCCTCTTACTGATCAAGGAACGACGAGCCTCCTTCTGTTCTGCTAAACGTTGAGCAACAACCTTCTTGTATGCGGCAGCATCCTCCTTGTTTTTTAATACACTAGCAAGCTTGGCAGCCTTTCTAGCACGCTTACGCTGAAGTACCAAAGGTGTAACCAAACGTTGAATCTTGGGTGCGCGACGGTATTCCTTACCCTTCTTGTTGGTACCTGTACGTGCGATAACATACTTGGTAACATCATCATCCTTTGACAAGTTGAATAAGGAACGGATCTTGTTAGCACGCTTGGGACCAAGACGACGGGGTACTGGTTCATCAGTAAGTCCAGCAATATCATTATCACCAGTCTTAACAATGGCAAGGTTTAGTACAGCGATGTCTTGTCCTACAATGCATCCACGGATACTCTTGCGCTTACGTTCACCAGCCCGACGTTGACGGTAACCCTTGTGTCCCTTGTGCATCAATAGACGAACACGGGTATTGGTTAGGATTCCCTGACGCATGGGGAAACCCTGCTTGTCATTACCTCCAGTAATACGAAGGATGTAACCAGCAAATTCTTCCCCGAGGATGGCACCGTCAACTTCCTGGGCCATACGACGCTCGTATAGGTTCTGTAGACGCTTCTCGTCATCAATTTCGATGACTTTTTGTTGTCCAGTACTAGGGCAGGCAATATTGATCTGTTGTGAAGTTAAAGAAGAGGTGGAGGTTAGTTTGATGTATACTGAAAATGTGCATAAAAACACATAGCTCGTCCTCAGGTATATCCCAACAATTGCAAATCAAAATCTCCACACTTTGCCGATAATTTCCCTATCTACCAATTCATTGTTGGTATAAATAACGCAGTGCCTTCATATGGAAAGTACTGCTTTATCCTCTTATTTGTGTCAACTCTGAGAGATTGGCAATTTATGCCCACCGACGACCTACTAAAATTACCCACATCAACCGTATCCATATGCACATATACTAACTTGCCTTCATGGTTATATAATTCTATTTAATCTACAATACCGTGGCCTTTTGATAAGAGATTAGTAGCACCACAACAATCTCAAAAAGATGAAAGGCAGATTAAAAAGAGGTGAAAATATTACACTTGTAATCAGTAGCGCCCCCGAGCAGTGCCCTTAGTAAGGAGTAAAAAATTATGTAAAGAGACTCTATGCACAAGACAATGAGAATAATTCGGGTATCCTTTGACCGTTTTTTGCAAGTTGTTTGGCTTAAAGTATGCTTGATCTTGATAATGTTTTGATCCAGATTGTGGTGTATATATTAAAGCAACTTGTAGCACCAACAAAACGCAAAGCAAAGTCTATGCGTAGTGCGCATAACTCAGGCATTGTACTATCGCCACGCACCGCAGGATTCTACGTATCAATCAAATATAATACATCACACAAACTCGGTACATCACACAAGAAAAACAGAATAACAATTTCTCAGTTCGTAACCAACCAACAATAACAATGAACAATCAAATGTAAATATTATGTACAAAATTTATCTTGTTTAGAAGTTGTTGATGGGTGTATATTAATAATTAGTATTATATGAGTATAAATTATCTCCGGTCGGGAATTATTGATAATTTGCAGTGGGTATGCAGTTTGTATATTAGTATTTATAAAGATTTAGTATGAGTAAGCAAGCGGATATGCAGCAGAGTGAGACAATAGAATCCACTACACAATCTAGTTTTGGATTAGTAACTTTGAACAAAATTGATTATCGTGACGATAGATATGATGAAACACTTATACACCTCCAAGCAAAGAACAAGGTTTTATGTGATTGTTTAGTGGCAAAAGGGTGGAAGAATAATGGCTTTGGTCAACTAGTAAGACCTGATTACAATGGTGAAAATTTAGATAGTTTAACGGAGGGTATTGATTATGTTCGATCAGATTGGCAACATGGTGCCACATATCAAATAGATTCATGTGGTTATGAAGTATTGGATCAACGTTACAATTTATTATACTCGAAGTATGTCAGTAATGATACGTCATTAGAAGTGGAAAAAGCAAATGAATTGACAATGGATATTATTAGCCGTCTGATGGGGAATTTATCAATGGGTTCCGGCACTTCTTTAAATAAAACAATTAATGCATTAGCTATTATCAATAATGTGCAGTCAGTATTAGAAGCAGAGCGGGTGGTGTTAGAACGGAAGGAGAAGGAGCAGTTTGAAATGAAAAAGCGTGAACAGCAACGGCATGAGGTGGAACAGGTTGAGTTGGTTCATAACGAGCCCCGTAAGGATCGAACTGTGGGTATTGGTAAGATGTTGTCTGGTGCTATATCAACTGACAATGTGTTAGAAAATATTTTTACATCTTCTGCTGAGGACATGGATGAGGATTCGGTAAATCTTGAGTATCATGCTGAAAAGCAAGAAGTGGATGAGCCATCTGCTGTCACTGGTGATATTACTACACCAAATCAACGTCAAACAAGAAAGGTTAAAATTGATGGAACACTGAATATTGAATTTGAATTTGCACCTGATAGTACAGAAGTATCTTTTGACAATGATAATGATAACCCAATGCAAGTCACTGAACCAACAGAAGATCAAGACAACGACGTACAACCTAGTCCTTGGAATGGTGTAAGTGCGGTTGGATCGTCAGTGAATACTCAGGTAAGTACATTATCTAATGCATTGCAGAGAGTGCGTGAAAGTATAGAGGAATACTCATAACATACCTCCTCTTCTTGTTCGCGTTCAATGTTTATCAGCTGGCAAGTTGCCTCCGCTTGGGATGATACTTACTCGAGGGTCAGATAATACACACAACACCACCACATCACAGTTTGTTCATGGTTTGACAGCGTTGCTAGTAAGTGTTGCGTGCAAGGTGCTTCCTGAGGATACTGAAGTATTGAAACATATAGTGGCTGGACTTGAATTAGACAGACGCAAAACAGAAGGATCTGATGCAGACCATAATCTCTGTGAGATTCTACGCAGTGTTGATAAAGAGAGGCAAGTTATCCTTGTAATGGAGGAAAGTCTCCGTCTTGGCCTATTTGATGAAGTTGTCGAGAAGTTGCTAATCAAGTACAGGGGTATTCATTCCAATTTGAAAGTGCTCATTGTAAAGGAAGCTGGGTTACATCCTGTTCATATGGCGAGTATCAACTATAAGTACCATTTGGAAGGCCAGAATATCACTGCTGAATGTGGTGGTTCAAAGAATCCCCGAGACACATCAATTGGAATATCTAGTGATGATAGAAAGAAGCAGTCGGATATTGATGCCGAAGCTAGCGTGTTGATGAGTGACCTAATTCGACGCCGTGATGACAATCAACCCCTTCCCTCTCAATTAGTGAATGGAATTAATAATGGAGAAGATTTCAACAGTGAAACTATCACAATAGTAGAGGATATATTCTGGGATTTACGGTGTCTGATGAATGAAGGAGATTTATCTGAGGCAACAGTTGAAGAAATGTTTAAGCCACTTCTTGGTAAGGTGATTGATGGAATCAAGAAGATGCCTCTCCTGTTACACCGCTGTTCAACTAAAGCATCCTTCGAGGCGACTGAGAAAGTTAGTAATGTGCCAGTCCAACAGTTCAGCAAGAATTTGGTTATTGGCAAGAAGAATGGAGTTGTTACCAATGATTCTTCACTATTCATTACTCAAGCAATCCGTACTAGGCAGAGCCCTGGCTGTAATACTGATGGACATGACGATATCTTGAGGATATGTGCAATGATTCTTGAACGACGAGCAAATGCTCTCATCTCAACCACAGTAGTCCGAGCTGGAATTGATGAACTTGCGTTAATGGTCTTGAAGATTCTTTGCAAGATGGCTGGTATACCTTGGCTTTTGTCAGAGGAAGTTGGTAGAGAGCTAGATGATCTTATCCAGGCAGTACAAGAGCGACAAAAGCGTATGGAAGTTCGATTGAAGACAAGGAACTCGGCAAGGGAGAATTTGGTAGACCAACTTTCACCATTTGACAAGGCTTTCAACGGGGCATTGGCAAGGATTGGCAGTCGTAATATTAGCAAGGATAAACATCTATTTCAGGATGTACTGATTGAGGTTATTAAGAAGAGGAGCCTAGGCAGAATCTCACAACGGGAAAAGACTAGAGTTGTTTGGAAGCAGGCCAAAGAAGATCCATCCAAGTTGAATGATGACGAAGCCATCCATCTTGTGAATAATTATTGTTTCAAACGAATGTGGTGCAGCACTCTCAAGTCATCACATCTCAGCATATTGACTGATGTTCATTCTTGGGCTATGAATCAGCCTCCTATCTCTTCCCCGGATGAAGCCAAGACTATTATTCAAACTGTCATGTCAAAGCGTAGACCCGAGGTGATAGAAATGGAACTTTTACATGCCTCGAAAGAATTCCAACAACAATGGAAAGATAATTACGAAAGGGAGAAGAAGGAACGTTTAGATAATTATGAAAGGGAGAAGAAGCGAATCGCAGCGATGGCAGGTGGTACTCCATCTACAAAGAATACTTCTACTGGTTCCAAGCCAGCTGTAAAGGCACAAGCAAGTACTGGTGTCAAGAAGACAGAGCAGCCAAAACTACCAATCAAACGAGTTGTGATTCCAGCGGCAGAAACGACAAAGCCACTTCCTCTTCCTCCCATTGCCCAAGCAACGATGAAGAAGACGACTCTGTCCCAGCTCACAGCAAAGGCTCCCCTTCCTTCATTACCAGTGGTCAAAGCTACTGAGAATAGTTCTGGGAAGAAAGTGCCTTTCCCTGTTACTTCTATAAACGTTCCAGTTCCTACATCGTCTACCAGCAACAATGCAGCAAGAGCAAACTACACAACACTACCAGCGGTGCCCAAGGTACCTGCTTACCCATCTTGGAATACTGGTAAGTTCCAACAGCAGGCCAAAAAGTCGACTAGCTATGATGATCAATGGAATATCATGTTCCAAGTCTTACAGCATTACATTGAAGATACTCGTGAGAAGGAGACTAAAAATATGAGTGATGAGAAGAAATCTGCTTGGGTCTGGGATGGTAATGTACCCACATATTACCAAACGCCATGTGGAAAACTTCTTGGAAGATGGGTCAATAATCAGCGAACTGCAAAGAGTAATGGAACACTAGATAGTGATAGAGAAGAGAGGCTCAATAGTCTGGGCCTCAAGTTGACATCTGTTAGAGGAGGAGAGTGGGAGCAGAGTCTGCAGTTATTGGAACAGTACGCTCAAGAGCAAACAACTGATGACATTCCTTGGGATGTGAGTATGGATTGTGCTCGTTTGGATAACTTGACTTGTTTCATTTTCTAATATATCGTGTGCTAATCTGTTTCACAGGGTAAAGTACCCACAACATATAAGACGGCTTGTGGGAAAGCTATTGGGAGATGGGTAAATCACCAGCGAACACAATTCAATAAAGGCAAGCTCACGAAGGAACGACAAGGAGCTCTTGAAAATGTAGGCTTGAGACTGGCGAAGAAGAACAAGAAGAAGACGGCAGCTGCATCTAAGAAGGCAGCTATTTAATATGACACGAGGTAACTCATAGTTTAACATATATCATAACGAATAGACGTTTTTGTAGACACGTAATGTTCCTGCTGAAGTGTGGAAAGATGCTCGGGGGCTGCCCTTCAGTAGAAGTGGTAATTTTATAATTGGGACTCTTTGATAACTAATCGGGACATCTTTTTACAAATTATTGCCATTGCAAACTCGAGTGTGGTGATACTGTGGCTCTGCTTAGACAAAAGTAAGTTCATATGTTATATGATAATTGGTGTGTTGTGTAGTGTGTGTGTGTGTGTGTGGAGAGTAGAAATTATTAATGTTGTATGATGTGCACATCATGTGAACAAAAAAATGAACATATACAAAAAAGTTGTTTGGTGCACGATTATCACATTATTATTATATGGTACAATATGGCTCTCTAATACTAACTCTTATAATATCTTTTTTCAATCAGGTAGTATACAATTGCAACTAACAATATGGCTACAGTTTCAACCGAAGTAGGACCACAATCCTCAACAGAGTGGATTGTAACTTCATCTCCATTATTCTCCATCTTGGGTACTGAAAACAAATCTACTGATGCAATTAAAAGTTATCGTTCCCCTAAGACCTCACTACGTGGATTAGTAGTGAAGACTGATGAGCCAATATGTAGTTTACACATTCTTTTATCCACTGAATCCAATGGCGGCGGTAATGGTAGTAGGTGGCATCATCCCGATGACGGATTACCACATACATTAGAGCATTTGGTATTCTTAGGAAGTCAAACACATCCACACAAGGGAATATTAGATAAGTTGGCAAATCGATGCATGGCCGATGGCACAAACGCTTGGACGGCCACAGATCATACAGCTTATACTTTGAGTACTGCAGGAAGTGAGGGTGCTATTAATTTAATGCCCATCTTTGCTGATCATGTTTTATTCCCAACACTTACTGACTCTGGATTTGTTACTGAGATTCATCATATAAATGGTAAAGGAGAGAATAAGGGCGTGGTATATTGTGAGATGCAGGGAAGAGAGAATGGAGAGGGGAGTCTGGTAGACAGAGCTGCAATGGATTTACTTTATCCTCCAGCTAGTAATGGAGAGACTAGTGGTTATTCAGCCGAAACTGGAGGAAAGATGTCAAATCTACGTACATTAACTGTTGACAAAGTACGCCGGTATCATGAAGAGTATTATACTCCCGACAATACAATCCTGATCCTCACTGGGAACGTTGAAAGCGCTGACTTCTTCAAAGCCTTGGACGAGGTAGAAGCACTTATATTGAAACGACAACAACCATCAATGAAAGTTGAAGATCGTTCTGGACCTAGAGTTGGCCGTCCTTGGACAAACTCTTTAGTACCTCCAATGATTGTGGAGAATAAGGTTGGTGTATATCCACCATACAAACCAAACGAAGAGTGGAAAGCCCAACCTCTAAGCATATCGTTTCCGTCAGAAGATGAATCAAGGGGCACAATTTCATTGGCTTGGAGAGGTCCACCTTACTCGACTCGAGCAACTTGGAACCACTTAACATTACTTTGGGACTATCTCACTGAATCGGCGGCTTCACCATTACAACTTGCATTTGTTGAGAATGATGATCCGTTATGTGCAGACATCGGGCCGGCATCTGATGTATTTACTGAAGGTTATCACCAACTGTGGTTCCAGGAAGTCGATGTTGAATCAATGGAAGAGATTGTACCATTGTTTTATGATGAGATATCAAAACAGATCAATGGAGATTTCGATTTGGCTAGGATGAGTACCGTTATTCGGAGGTATCGCCGACGTTTATTAGAAGGTAGTGAACGTCGTCCAACTCGGGCAATCATCGATGGTATATGTCGTAACTTCATGTATGGTCCACGTGCTGGTGAGCAGTCCACTGGAGGATCTGTGATATCTCCACAAGATGAGATGGCGGCTTTACATTCTGATGTCGACGTCTTGCCTCTATTGGACGAGGCTGAGGGAAAGCTGGAAGATGCTTCATATTGGCAAGGACTCATGAAGGAATTTATCTTGGACAGGTAAGTGAATTTTTATACCATATTTTATTTGGTCATATTCTTGTACACTCACAAACATCTTACTCTCAAAAGGCCCATGGCCGTAGTCTTTGGTAAGCCTAGCTCAGCCATGTCGAAGGAAATCTCTGACGGAGAGAAGAAGCGTGAAGAGGAGCAAGCTGTTGAATTGGGAAAAGAAGGCCTTGAACAACTTTCCACTACTTTGGAGAAGGCAATGAAGGAGAATGAGCATCCAATTCCAGAGTCAATCCTTACTAGTCTCCCTGTCCCAGATATCAAGAAAGTTCCGTCGATACCTTTATTTACTTCAAGAGTCTCACCCTCTTCTAATTCATTGGACTTGGCAGTTGTTCCAGATAGTGTGAAGGGTTTTAGCACAGAGGACACAGAAGCAATCGTCGAACTTCTAAGAAAGGATGCAAAAGTTACTGCCAGCCCCTTCCCAATTGATTTGACACATATTGATAGCAAGTTTGTGTTGGCAGCTGTTGGTATTGATACCACACCTCTCACTAAAGAGCAAAGGTTGTACATGCCAATTCTCGAGGAGATTGTAAGTAGAGAAGTATCTTGTTGTTTATGTGTTTATCATAGTGTGTATAATAACTCATCCCCTGCTCTTCTATAGATGTTTAAACTGCCTGCCACATTGGAAAACGGGGAGACTCTAAGCAAAGAGGCATTTATCAACATTATTCAGGATGAGACAATCTCTTATTCATCTGGAATTGGTTTATTAGGAGGCAGTATCCCTCAGATGAGCTACGTCAGTATTCAAGTTGAAGCGGAAGGCAATGGTCTCGAAAAGGGAATGCAATGGATCAGAAGAGCACTGTACCTGACAAACATTACCGCCGAGAGTGTCAAGACTGCTGTGCAAAAGCAAATATCAGAGATTCCCCCTCAGATTAGATATGGGCCGTCTGTGGCAGCAACCGTAGCTGCCGAGATGCTCTATGACGGAGACAAAGCAAATACTGTCGCATGTACTTTCTTACAGCAGAAACCCTTCCTCGCAAAGATTTTTGAAGGAATGGAAAAAGGCGACAATTCTGTGATTCAAGACGTGGTAAAACAACTGGAGGGTATCCGAAAGACATTGTTTCAGGATGCTAACATGCATGCCTTTGTTGCTACTAACCTCAAGAGCATACCAAACTTGATAGATACTCTTGTATCATCTCTTTCGAGGACAGATAGTGACAAGGTTAAGGGCGAGGGAAGGAGGATTGAGAATGTGTCAGCCTCATCAGTTCTGCGGCCTAAGAATGAATCATCTGGTGGTGAGGGCGCTGTTGTTGCTCTATCGGCTATTGAATCTGGTTTCTTGAATATAATCGCTCCCGGTGTCACGGCATACGATCCTAATAGGGCAGCTCTACTTGTTGCAATTGAATACCTGACAGCACTAGAAGGGCCGTTCTGGGTGAAGTTGCGTGGTGCAGGGTTAACTTATGGGTAAGTTTATGTATGTGGAGTGTATGTAGTGTTTAACACAAGATATGCATGTGCTCACGATTATATGTGCTCACGATTATATGCTACTGTTCTCCCATTTCAAAACAAACACAGGAGCTCAATTTCTGACTCTACGGACTCGCAATTGCTCAAGTTCGGCTTATTCAAGTGTGTAGATATTCCAGCTGCTTTTGAGGCAGCAGCCAATATCATTACTGATTATGCATCTAAGAAAGCTACTATTTCTGCCGTTGGACTCGAGAATGCCAAGAGTAGTTTGTCGTATGGTATAATCTCAGGAATGAGCACAAAACTGTAAGTTTATGATCTTATTCACATGCCTCATACTGGCGCTATCTAACAAACTTATCCTCATACACTTATACCACACAGGTCTACAGCAATGAGTTCATTTGTTCGCACGTTCAAAGGAGAAAAGATGAACTATGACCAATACCTTCTCTCTAGCATCTCAGAAGTGACAGCAGATGATGTGCTTCATGCTCTGATTACTCATCTGGTACCCATATTTGATCCCAGTAGTACAATTATTGTGGTATGCCCATCTTATAAGCTTGATGACATTCACAGTTACTTCACCAAGAGGGGTTGGACTTCTTTGAAGAAGGTACCCGAAGAAGATCTGTTTACTGCCTTTAGCAGTGGTGATGACACAAAGAAGTCGACTGTTGAGCTGCCAGATAAGGTTGCTGGTATGTCAATGTTTCTACCCGGAGCTTTCGCTGCACAATTCAAGTGTCAGTGCCCAAGGTGTGACGATCCTTCTGAGCCTCTTACTTGGAAAGCTGGACAGCGTGAGGGAGCATAAGATAGGCTAAGTTAGTCTTTGTCTTGCCGTATCCCATATAATATTATAATACTCGTTTCCATCGAGCTACAAAGAAACCATCGCTCTCATCCGACGGCAGAAGAGTAATGGTATGTTGCATATTGTTTGATACCTTATCCGTCTCCTCTCTATCTTCACTGCTTGTGTTTGAGATATCAAAGTCCCATGGCTTGAATCCTTCAGTAAGATACACACTAGACTGTTCAAATTGCTTTACTACACTTTCATTTTCTTCCTCAAGTAAGGAGCAAGTACTATAAACAAGCCTACCTCCATTCTCATTGACAAACGAGACTGCCTTCAATAGTATATCTAACTGTAAGTTCGGCAATACTTCACACACTTGATTTTCTGTGAGTCCCCATCGCTGTGATGGCCTTCTTCTCAACACCCCCGAGCTCGAGCATGGTGCATCGACAAGAACAGCATCAAAACAGGATGATGTATCAAGATCTAATGGTGTACATAGTTGAATTGTGCATTTACTGTCACCATTACTTGCAGAGAAGATTGATTCATTGCTCTTTTCATTGACCTTTTGGAAGCCCACACGTGTCATGCTACCTTTGATTTGTCTTAATCTTTCTTCTACTACATCATGTGCTACAATCTTGCTATGTTGTGGAGCTCTATTATTATCATTCATAAGTGCAGATGCTGCAGCAAATGTCTTTCCACCATTGCCAGAACAATAATCTAGGACAGTTTCTCCTCCAGTTAGCTCTAAAGATTGCACAATGATTTGTGATCCCATATCTTGAACTTCAAAGTAGCCGTTAATCCAACTTTTCATTGACCATATTGACTTTTGATTTCGTCTTTGTTCTATTGCTGTGGTTTCATTTGATTGTTGAGGGAGGAGTTTGAGAGCTCCTTTTGGTGGCTTGATATAACCATTATTAGATGAGCTTCCCATAACATATCTATTGTTAGAGTTTGCTGTGATTACAAGCTTATTGTTTTGATAATCTTCATGTGGCCGACGACACACTCTTGCATTGATCCCATCTTCATCCAAGAGATATTGACAGAGATCTTCATCTGATCCAGGAAACTGAATAGTATTACGCCGTAGAGTGATAGGTCCAGGATTGTTCATCTGTATACAAATTTGTTCTACTTGATTATATGTATACTGTTTGATTAGTAAGGATGTAAGAAATGTAGGTATGCTATATTGAACTGAAATCTGTATGGCTTTGTCACAATTTTGTAGAGGTATATAGTCCGAAGTAGAAGTGGATGTTAGATAGTTTGCATGCTCATCTATCATACATCGAACCAACTCTCGTTCTTTGATTGAATTTGTGTTATTACTCGAGTCAGTTGATAGTTCCAAACTATCAATTGTTTTAGAATCTAATGGATATGGTATTGGAAGTTGTTGTAGATTGTTTTGACTAACAACATCATACCAATATCTTAAACGCATAATACTTGTTCCAATAGCCAATGCAGCAAGTCTACCTCTTGATTCATTGGCTGTCTTGTTGTGGCTTTGATGTGGTTCCAACTTTTGATATCTTCTACGAAGACATTTCTTTAGCGACTTCTCAGCGGTAATTGGATTATCATCATCACTGATATTGTTTGGAAAGAATACAGGCAAGAGGATATCTACCGCCTCTTCTCTAATCTGTTCTTCCCATGCATCGATTGAGTGTATAGCTTGATACCTTAATCTTTGAAAGTTATTCTCCACCGTGTGAAAGCATATCACTGTATGATTCAACAATAATATAAATGAGATGAATATCCTTATAGCCATCATCTCTCCCATCTTGTTGCAATCAAAAAATTATGAGACTGTAAAAATGGTATCCTAAATCTAATGAATGCCGTTCGGAGTTAGTAGTTAGTAGTATGTCCTGACTACTATCTAACAACAACGGAGGCAATAGAGATTAGGAGACCATGGCGGCGGCAGCGGAGACACAAGAACGAGAGAGGGGTACACTAAAAGACACTCTACCAAAACGACCATCAATCATAATTGCAATAGTATGTTTCATTAGCACCTTACTATCAACAGCCTTATTTTTATATTCATCGCCACACTTACTTGCAATAACTGTTACTGATTTAATACAATATATATTAGCGGCATGTCTTGGTAATATATCGACAAGTGTTGGGATTGTATTTGGTGATTCGTTGGCGCATGTCTTTTCATTTGGTGTTGCGGTAAGTTTAATGTTTGTAGTATCTTTATGTTTTTAAGTATTGATTGATTTACTTACTTATGTTATATCTTATCCTCTCTATTCTCTATTATATCTTATCCTCTCTATTCTCTATTACAGTTATTATTAATCAATTATGACAATATTAGAACAGCCATATCATCGGCATTACCGTCCTTGATATTATGTGGACTTGCTTCAATGAAAGGATCACGAGAGTACATATCATTATTGGATTCTACAATATGCAAATTATCTTTTCAGTCAGGTTGTACAATACCACTATTACTTCTTCTACTATTGATGCATCAGGCAATTGTTAATCCAACACATTTACCATTTAGTACTATCCCGACATGCTCTGTGGCATTAATTACACTACTCTTAATGTACTTGTATCACAGAAATAGGGCACATAAACATGGCTGTTTATTAACATTGGAAATGAAATCACAATCTGTTTTTGCTGGTATTGCTATATTACTATCATGTTCAATTGCATTAGAAAGTCCTACCGAAAGTACTGTTTCCATCATGACTGTATTTCTCTTGGGATCACTCTTTACATTATTAATTAGTTGTTCATTCGCTGCAGTGGGTGACGTTTGGTATACGGTTGGAACTGGTCAATTCCAAATGACTTCATTAGATACTGCGGGGATATGGATATATTTTATTTGTCCAGCGGTTATACTGTATTTTCGTTTCATTGACAAGTATGGAGAAATTATTGCCTGGATAATGAAACAGGAGCTGAGTGTCTTACCATCAATATTGGTTACAACAGATGAAGATGTTGTTTCTCTTAGTTTGGTCTTATCACTCGCAATGATTACTGCGGTTGGAGTGCCATTACTAAACTCATTATGTCCAATGGGAGGGTACTTATTCTCACGTGCCTACACTCATGGACAACCTAACACAAAGAAGATTGCATTATGTGCCAACTTCTCAGACTTACTCAAGGCTACTGGTAACAAACGAACATCAATTTGGAAAGCTTTGGAGAAGAAGAAAGTTGGTGATCAAACAACTGCCATACTAAACATTTATGTTACTCTTGAGGAACTTACTTTATATCCAGCACAGATACAATTGATGGTTGATAAAGGCCACTTTATTGCATTAATGCCTACTGAATTTGAAGAAGAAGAGAGAGAATCATTCTGTGGTCTAAGTATGTTCCAGGGTAATACTTCCTGCTGCAATCTACATTTTGCCCACTTTGAATATACAGAACTATTCGGAGAGGAGCCAACTTGGGTATTATCAAAATCAGCTGATAGTATTGGTAGACATCCATCTCTCTTCCGGGTATCACGGGATCTTGGAATGAAAGTTGCATATTGGTCAACATACCTTCAACTATCAAGTGATAAGCTATCAAGTGAGCAAAAGAGTATACTTAAAGACGACTGCTCAGATAAGAACGGAGGATCTATTATTTACGTTACCATAGAGAAGGGATGCCCAACAAATAGTATATCTACAAGATTAAGTGAAGTTGTTGATTCTTTGGATGGATATACTTTAGAGTCGTTGTCAAATGTTGCGAAGGATGACGCAAAGATGATTTTATAGAGTGCAGTAAGTATTGAATGTTAATCAAGCTAAGTATAAGTACGTAATTTCGATGTAAGCCTTGTTCCATATCTATAATTGACGTCGCCACCAGAAGAAAGTAAACTCCTCCATATCAAGTTCTCCGTTGCCATCCTCATCGTACTCTTTAATCATCTTCTCTGCCATTTGTAAAGATGTGTAGCCATTCAACTGTTTTTCTTTCACTTGTCCATTAGAAATCTCAAATCAATTGCCTTTGCTACTTCATATTTATCAAGTAGTCCGTCACCATTCTTGTCAATCACAGTAAAGGCGTTCCGGCTTGCCTCAATGTTATGTTTGTTTGCAGAATAGTTCAGTACGGAGGCTTCAAACTCTTTTAAGTCAATAAATCCATCACTGTTTGAGCCAGAGTTCAAGATATACTTTGTTGCAAGGTCGGAGGGACTATGATCACTTAACTGCAAATCTCCATGATCAGACAACAGTTGAATTGCTTCCACTATTTCTTCCAAAGATAAAAGACCATCATACATTATTCTTCGATACATCACGCCGAAGAGGTAGCCTGAAACGCACAGTTGTCATTACCTTCGCCTTCAGAAGATTCCAATTCTTCTTATACATACTCTTCTTAACTCGTGCAGTCTCTCTACTTTCATACCGCATAGCAGCCACACTTCCTATACATTGAGCTGCGTATTGAAACATTCGTATATTATTTGGAGAATTCAACTTATGGAACTCGGCATGAGGATTGACAAAGAACACAACATTCCTCTGAAATGAAATATATTAAACGGTATTGCCGTGGCAAGATGGAATCCTGCCTCCATAAAGCAATGCAATCTCTCATCAAATGGCTGATCCGGATCGGATGCAATATCAACAACGTTCCTCCATTGAAGAGTTGTATCAATAATATTATCGTCCCTATGTTCCTCATCATCGTCCTGATCTATAGTTACTTTGCGCAGCTGTTTTCTCATTCGTGATAGATTGTTATTTCTACTCATTATGGTCGCTTCTGACCACAATAAGCCTGCTAGTCCGATGCCTGGTTGAGTTTCCGATTGATAA
>Ga0214481_100415_pt1 | contig 22223 bp, 18 predicted proteins | sample M1_20Mar14CPVII9_4_FD_165057 | JGI IMG/M metagenome (GOLD analysis project Ga0214481, IMG submission 165057) | Marine eukaryotic communities from Monterey Bay, California, United States - M1_20Mar14CPVII9sort6BwellG10 | ecosystem: Environmental > Aquatic > Marine > Unclassified | place: USA...
TACCAGTGGCCATTTGAATAGTAGCAATTGTCCATGGAAAGTCAAGTGCATTAAGTGCCTGCTTGTTGTAAATATTGTATCCAATGTTAAAGAGGTACCATAGAGCAAAGTAGGATGCTACTTTGAGTGTCTCGACCATACTAGAGGAGCTATCTTCCTCAGCAACAGCGGCAGCACCCCCAGAGGATGAAAGTGCTAGAGATGTTGGTGAGCTGGTTCTGATGTATATGATATTAAAAAGAGATTGAAATGAAAAGACTGAGTATACGATATGGTGTCATATATGGGCATGAATCTTCTTTGCAATTGCAATACATATATCTTTGCAATTGCAATACAAATGATTGACATATCTTATGCACTTTTTATTTGGGTCACTTTTCCCCAACTTAAAAACATAATTGCAATTGCAATATCATCTCCTTCAATATCTATATCTCGTAATGATAGAGCTATGTACTTACTTGGCAAATGATTTGCTAACTGGAGGAACAACAACACTTGAACTGCGACTACTTGTGCCAACACTTGCAGCTCTTGGCGAGAAAGCAAATGCCGAAGCCGATGTGGCCGCTAGTGCTAATAAGACAACCTTCTTCATGACCAACATATTGTTTATAATAATAATGCTAATAGTATTGTATTAGAAAAGCCGTCAAGTGTTGATGACAATCGTCAGTGTTGAAGGGGTGATTCAAGGCGGTATCTTACCCAAAAGTTAATTAGTAAGTATCGCCCTATTCGCCCCTGGACAAATGAAAAATGCCCCTTCTTCACTTTAAACTTCCCGATTATTAGATTTCGAGTGATTGGGAGGGAGGTATTGGACAATACCGAAGCTCCCTGGAGGAGAGCCAATGATAGGAGCGCTTTCAAAACCATGTTGTTTGTTTTGGCAGTATTTGCTTTTATTATTGTTGTTGTGAGTTAGTTGTTGGGATACCATACGATACCGTCAAAAATTGAGTGAGATGGACATGGACATCATGTTTGGTGAAATAGTAGAAGAAGGCCAAATGGCTATGGGAATGTATAATAATGATTTTGTATGTTTCGGTTCTATGTTATGCCCCCATTCGGTATGATGATCTAATTTGTGCATTATGGTATGCTATAACTTGTGCATAATCACGTGTTCTCATGAATGATGCAATTTGTTGATACCACTTGTCTCCTCCAAGTCTTAAAGGTTTGAGAAGTCCCTTATCATACATCTCTTTCCCTCTTTGAAACAAACGCTTCTCGTTATCATTCCATTCACATCTTCGGATAGCCAAAGGTAGCTCCAACGCTTGTGCACCTGGGTATGATGCCTTAATAATAACCTTTCCTGGCTGAATAGTATTGAACAAATTGACCCCCTCGTTGTATGAAGAATAAGTTTTACCGTTGACTGATCTTATAATCATTCCAACCTCAAGTTCTGTATCATGAAATAGACTCTTTGGTGATATCCGTGCTACTTGAAAGTGTTGGAGTGTGAGTCCGAGTTTGGTTTCATTTGTTGGCTTGATGACTTCAACGGTGGCCAGTTTTTGCTCTAACGAAGGTCGAACATCTCTACTACATACTTGGCACTTCCGTTGGTCATCTTCTCTTTTATCCCATTCAGCAGCTTTGTAGCTGTGCTTCTTCTTTGGCTTGCCGCACTTGCCACACTTTTTGAGTGCAGAAGAAGAAGTTTCCACTCGTTTCATATTTAATGATCTTGCATTCCCTGCTGTTACCTGACTAACTGGTTGATGTCTCGCATTCCAATCTGACAGACTTTTCAACTGGAACAGGTGAAGGTACTGATCATTATTGGGCTTCGCCTTTGACAGCCCATTCTTCTTACGTTGACCATAAAGATGATCCTCTACCTGCTTCTGCTTTAGACCTGATTCTTTCATTAGTTTTTGTTTCTGATCTTTGGTTGGATAAGGATTGCCAATATTAGCTTTGAACCAAGTATCTATGATCTTCTTCTTCTCGCTTTTGAGCCGCTTCACTTCATTCTTATTACCAACGAGTTGAGCCGTCAAGAGATCAAATTCTAACTGCTGTTTCTCGGTACGATTGTTGAGTGGTATAGCCTTTAACTTCTTCTCAATCTTGAGCCGCTTGACTTCATCCTTATCCCCTTTGAGTTCTAAAGTCAATATATTTAATTGAAACTCCTCTTCCTCGGTACGGTCAATAGTGGACAAAGACTTGATTTGCTCTTCAATCTCCAACCGTTTTACAGCAGCCTTTTCTTCCTTTGCTTTCTTCTCGGCAGCCTTCTTCTCATTCTTGAGCCGCTTAACTCCATTCTTGTCACCTTGGAGTTGTGCATTCAATAGGTCGAAATGAATCTGTTGTAACTCAGTACGATTGTCAGGTAAGACCGGCGCAATAGAAATGTCAACCAGGTGAAAATGGGAGTTAAAATTCACATTGAATTCACCAACAAAATCTAACTCCCATTTTCACCTGGTTGACATTTTGTTTGCGCCTGTCTTAGGTATAGACTTTAACTTCTTCTCGATCTTAAGCCGCTTCACTTCCTTCTTATCACGTTGTTGTTGTGCAGTCAAGAGATTGAATCGAAACTGTTGTTCCTCTGTTCGATTGATGGTTGATAAAGACTTTAACTCCTTCTCAATCTTAAGTCGCTTGACTTTATTCTTATCCCCTCTGAATTCTGCAGTCAATATATTTAATTGAAACTCCTCTTCCTCGGTACGGTTGATAGTGGACAAAGACTTGATTTGGCTTTCAATCTCCACCCGTCGTTCAGCAGCTTTCTCAGCTTTTAGTGTCTTCTTCTCTGCTGTATGTTTCTCCCTCCAATATACCTGTTCACGGCGAGTTCCATTGAGTAATGCATTCAAGAAATTACAGCGGATGGTTTGCATGGTAGTGCGCTTTTCAACTGGAATCTTCTTAATAGACTCCAACTCCTTGTTGATATTATCATGTCGTTTCTTCTTCATCTCAGCCTCGATACGCTCCTTCTCGGCCTTCCTCCTCTCCATTTCGGCATTTGCACTTGCCTCAATGGAAGCAATCTGAGCTGCTAGTTCGGCACCCTCTTCTACTCCCATACGAAGAATCTTTGCCTTGTGTTTCTTCCACGAAATACCTTTCACAAGATAAAGCTGCAAATCAAGGGGAACAGTCAAAGGATCTTCCTTATACTTTCTCCATCCCAGCATGATCTTACCAAAGCCAGTACTCTCAACAAACTTGATTTGTTGTGGATTTGCTGTATTGCTCTTGTAAGCAGTCCAAGCTTTACTCGCCCGCTGACCAATCTCACGTCTGTTTTGTTGCTTGATCTCAATCTCTTCTTTGGTCATATCCTCTCCCCACTTGTGTGCTATTCGAGTACGAACGGTAGTGATAGATTCTTCTTTGCCAATATCAAGGAGTCGAAGAAGTGGTAGGTAGAATCTCCACAGAATTGCACAAATCTGGTCTTTGCGCATAGGCCCGTACTTGCCCTTGATGAGATCTGATAACCAATCTTGAGAATGGGGAATTGCTGGTCCAACAATGTTGATGCGGCGTGTAATACGCCCATCTGTACCAATTAACTTGGAGTCAAACATGTATTGTTCAGCTTTGGGTGTGCCCAAAAGTAGAAGCATCGGCTCCCCATGAACTGCATAACATAACTCTCCACTAAAGAAGATGTTGATGGTATTTATTGCTGCAACCATATATTTGTCGAATCCCTCACCCACAGCAATTCCAAAACCCTCCATCTTTTCATCGTGGTGTGTATCTCTATTCTCACCCACCTCGGCAGCATCAAAAGCAATACTAACAACATCTTGCTGGCATGTTAATCCACTATCAACCAAATTGATTGTATGCCCTCCGTAACCAGTGATATCATGTGCAATGTAACGTGGAAATGTTTGACCCAGTACATTAGGACATGATCCGAGAGTGAGATTGTATGAATCCAAGTCTTCTAATGATTGTAGGGCAAGTGTCTTTAGTGTAGCAAAATTTTGTAAAGTCATTGAACGTGCGTTTGGGTTTGGAGCTGTCCCTTGATTGATTAAATCCCTGTACTCTTTTGGATATGCCGATGCAATACGATCTCTATACTTGTTCCAAACACGTAAGATCTCTTTTTCTCCTTTGATATCCCCGTTCCTAATACGTTCAAGATCGTGCAAAGCTTCTTGCATAACTTTACACATTTCAATATGATATAAAGGATTATCGGGTGTTAATGAATATAACTTTTCAATTGCTTTTTGTTGATTAGCATTGATGATATAATCGCTGCATAATAGTTCAATGAAGGTTTGTAGTGTTGCAGCATCCATGTGAATGGTGGAAGAGGATGCATTATTATCCAATGGTATATTTCTACGGGATTGAGAAGTACCAGCATCATTAGTGCACCCACTGCGAGTCTTGACCGGGGAAAATGGTGTTGTTTTCTTCTTCTTACTCCGTGATGATTGTGCCGTATCACAATTATTAATGTTCTCACTATTAATACCATTACGTTGTTTGGTTGGGGTTTTAGTTTTGAGTTGGCAATGTTCAGATATTGTTTGGATGGACGTTTGATGCTGTTGCGGGGTATTAATAACTGTTTTGTTGTTATTAATATTATTATCATTGTTTTTGTTGATATTATTGTTGTTATTATTGCCATTACGTATCGTTGTATTGCTACTCGAATCAACCAAATCAACCGATGGATCCAATCCATAGTTGGTGAGATTACTATTACTTTGATTTTGGTTTGGAGTAGATACATGGCTATCAACACCGCGGGCAGAATCGTTATTATCATTCTGTCTAGAAGATTTACTGTGTACATATTCAGTACTGCTGCTATTATCTAACCTCCCTCTCTTTCTAGTATTGATTCGTCTTTGAGGAGATTGATTTGGTAAGGAGGCATCATTACCTTCTTCTGTTGCTTCTCCATAAATCATTCTTGCGGTACAGTGTTCCATCCCTTTTTTGTGTTTATTTATTGGATTATTGGTTTATTCCAAATATAAGCGGTGGTGCGTTTAAGCAAGGATAATATAATATTAACGCATTGCTGAGAGTTGTTACGATATGGCGCATCTCATTAAAAAAAAAGAGAAAAGGGTTGCTGGGCAAATGCCCTGCCCTTCTTATACTTAGTATTGCGTGTTGATGTTCAGAGGTATGAGCACCATTGGAAATCCGTTACCGTAAATAAACGAGAATGATATGGAAATAGATAATGATACTGATATGAATGCTTTACCCACTGTTAGAGACAGTGAATGTGTGCATGATAATGCCACTACTTTAGATAGCTTAAGGACGGATATGCCTAGTGCATAATGGTCTCTTCTACTTTTATTTATTATTTATTTTTAACAAAAAGTTTTGTGATAGCATTGGCAATACGGCGTCAATTAGAGAATATGGAAACGCTAAGAAGACGGCATAATGCTACTATAGTACAGGAAGATGTTGTGACGTCTTTAACCGACTGTGAATCCTCATCATCTTGCTCACAAAGCTCACATCTTTCTGAGTCAGCTCTAACATCTGCTACTCAACAAGTTATGCCTGAAACTAAACAACAGACATCAATAGATGATAGTACAATGCAGTCTTCAAAACTAAGATGGATAGGTCTATTAGTATGGCCATTGATGCTCTTCCTTCCTCTACTACTCAATCATACAACTACATATCACTACTCAACAATTTTCCCACGAAGTTGGTATACCCTCCATGGAGAGAATTGGTTAACCAAATCAATTGAAGAGGGCGGTATATGGGAATGGGGTACATCTATATTGTATTCTTCTTCTTCTATAGTTGGGAATCCATTGCGTCATCCGTTAGGTCTATCATTGGGTATCTCAGCGGTAGCAATTGGTCAATTCTTCTTATTAATATATTTTAGATTACATCAACAACAATCTCTAGGCAATACTATATCAATACAAAGTCGGGGTGCAGTGAAATACAACTATTTAGCTGCATTACAAAATCATTTATCACAACCTGGTGGATTTGTTTTGTTGGGTTTATATCTAAGTATTACATGGATATTTAATATGTTACCATCATCGTATTATTCATTTGAGGGTGGGATACAATATACACGTGTTGCTTTATGTTTGGTAGTACAAGATTTTTTACAATATATTATGCATCGTGTGGAACATGTGGCTCATCCTAAAATGTATAAGATATCGCATAAGCCACATCATAAGTTCACTAATCCAAAACTCTATGATGCATTCGACGGGAGTGTACCTGATACAGCAATTATGATATTATTCCCATTATTTGTTACAGCACATATTGTTAGAGATTGTAATGTGTGGACATACATGGCATTCGGATCGAGTTATGCCAATTGGTTAACGTTAATACACTCGGAAGTGACATTTCCTTGGGAACCAATGTTTAGACAATTTGGTTTGGGAACTGCGGCGGATCATCATGTGCATCATAAATTCTTCAAGTATAACTTTGGACATTTATTCATGTGGTTTGATTGGATTGCAGGGACATATAGAAACCCCAAGGATGTATGGGGAAAAGAGTTCAATGTAGGTGTTTAAGTGAGAGTGTGGTAGTAAAGTTGTGGATGTGGAGAGATCAATGTGTAGAGAATGTCTGTTTGTTTGTTTTTATGTTGTATGTTTAAGGTCACATAGTAAATATATATTCACCTGTCCTTACACTGTATTAGAGTTTCTTAACTAACTATGAGTAAGTGTACAATAAATGAGGAGGTTCTATCATCAACCCTCACCTTGTCTTCTCTATCTACATATTGTATACCCTTCTAGAAGTTGGCGTTAAACTTCTCAACAAAAGATAAAACACTCTTTCGAATGTCAGATACCAACAAGTTTCGACACTCGACACAATCAGCCGTAGTATGAAAACCACTTTCCCCGTCCGGAGCTTTAGGCCCCGTTTTCCATTTGTTTACTTGGACATCAAGCTCTTCTTCATCAGATGTATTACCACTGTGAACTTCAGGCAACTTCAATACTCCAGTTGCAATTACTGTACTTGCACCATCGACAATCTCATACTCAATATCAACATGAAAGTCATAAATGTATCGTTTCTTGCCGCCAGCAATAGCCACTGATGCGTCTCCCTTAAGGTCTGTGACCTTCTTAACGACTGCAACAAATGATTCGGTAGACTTTTCCGAATAATAGGCAGTTTTAGTATCAATCAAACACTTCTCAAGTGAGTTCTTACACCAATCAGTGGTATCCTTCTCTTCCCATGTGGTGCCTGATGCATTCCAAACACTTGCTCCTCCTACCCCTGACGATTTTGTGGGAGAAGAGGCAGCAGCTGAATCATCTAATCGTTTAGGTGCAATACAGCCTAGTAACTCCTTCTCCTTCTCGGTCTGTTCACGATTAAAGTATGATGTGGTACGGCCATCAGAAGTCTTTTTGTACCCACGAAGCATGGCTAATTCCGCTGCAGTCAACTCTTCATCGTCACTATCATCTTTTGTATTGTTTACAGACTTGTTGGCATCCCTTTGAGCTTTCTGAGCCGCTCGTCGTTTCTCGTCTTCTTCCTTTTTTGCCTTCTTGCGAGCTTTTTCCTCTTCTTCTTCCCGCTTGCGACGTTGTTTGTCCCAGTCATCGAATGATATCGCTTCTTGAGGCGGATCACTAAAATATATAATTTAGCCATTGGTTGTCAATAAACCATATGATAACATAAAACACACACTGATAAATGATCACCCTGGTCATAACTCACCTAGACATTCTTTGTACACATTCATCCTCCCACTCGGCCTTTCTTTTTTCTAAAGCCTCCTTTTCCTTTAACTCTTTCTGTTTCAGCTCTTCCGCTTTCCTCTTTTCTTCCTCTTCTTTATCAGAATACAATAATGAACTACCACCCTTACTAAATGCTTTGGATAGACGTGCCTTCTCCTTGGCCTTACGATCTTCTAATATCTTTTTGATTGACTTTAGTTCTTTCTTTACTGCAATATTATCAGGATCGTTCTTGTATGCAAGACGAAGATCATCCTTTGCGGAATCGACATCTCCCATGGCTCTATGTGCCACCGCTCGACGATATAATGCCTTTACATTTGTTGATTCAATTTCAATTGCCTTAGTGGCTACATCCCTTGACATTTTATGTTTCTCTTGTTTGTAGCAAACCATTGATAAATTAGTTTGTAATGTGATTAATAGTTGCTTAACTTGATCATCGCCAGTATTATTTGCATTGAGATTTTTGAGGGCATTGGTACCACGTCGATATGATCGGGTTGCGGCCGTGTAGTCACCTACATAAGATGTGATCAGAAAATTGCAATGGCAATAATACAACATAACACATCAAAAGACTAAAACGTACCTTCCTTGAATTGCGCATTACCCTCTTCTTTGTGAGCTAGGGCTTGCATAAGTTTAATCTCGGGACTTGAGTCATCATTTTTGGTATCATCAGTTGGTGCATCATCTTTGTCAGCTTCTAAAACATCTAGTTCTTCGGTATCTGACGTATCGGTACTACCAACTGAACGATTGGCATCAATCTCATCTATAACTTCATCAACCTCTCTTTTAGCTTTTTCTAGATCCGTCTCTTTAGTATCATCATCCGCTTTACTAGTAGTAACATTGGTATTGTCAAGAGGTTCATCTGTGGTAACTTTTGTTGTTATATTATCTTGTAAGGTATCTTCTTCTCCAGCGGGCGATGGCGGCTCGTCAGACGGCGGCAAACCATAGTCTTCAATAACGTCGTCGCTAGCACCCTTTTTATCCGTAGATACGTCCGTCATATTAATGGATAGTAGGAGGAGTATTAGTGGCTGGTAGGAGGGCAAGAGTTTGATTTCTATTGCGTTTGTTCGCCAAGTTTACTTCTAGATAAATGATGTCAAGGCAAGAGGAATTCTGATGCAAAGATATTGCTAGTGCAACAACAATAACAACAAAGAATATCCATTCCTGTTACGAGCAATAAGATATTGGAAACAATAATACATATAGTAAACAATCAATCATAAGAAAGCGCAGTAGAAATATCAACCGAGAGTACAATATGTCGGAAGAAACCTTTGAACCATCTATGCAGCCATTTGCAATTTATAATGATGGCTTACCGAACTCTGTCTATGCTGGACTACACCCTGAGCATGAGATTGTATCTCACATCCCTGATGAGGCAATTGATGAGATCTTTCCAGCCAGTGCTGAAGATGTGAGTTGCGTTCTTTTGCAATGATGCATATGATATGCATGTTGATGCATATATCTTTTGTGTCAACTTTCTTCTGTGCATATCTTATGCCCTCTATCCAAACTCATGCCATTGTGTACATATTAGGTAGCTGAGATGGAAGCAGCAGAGGACTTTGTAGAGCAAATGGCGTGGATCTCTTATCTCGACGAGCAGGAGGAAGAAGCTCGCAACAATTTTGCTGGATTCGGCAAGCGTTGGGAATCACGTCGTAAAGCAGGGCTAATCAACAGGCCCCATCAAGCAAGGACTCATCGTGATGATGATAGCTATGGCTCTGGAAGTCACGGTCTCTCTAGCGTAGATGAGACTGCATTGGTTACCTACACTCCTCGTATGTTTGAAGTTAAACCAAAGAAGCAGAGTCGGATGTTGTATATTGCTCCTCCTAAGCATGTCAAGGGAGTTCATCGACCCAGGAGGCAGTACTCCAAGAGGACTGGACACTGGTAGATGATAAAGGTCTTGCATTATGTAAGTACTACCATATCAAGCTCACTCTCCAACTTGTCGGTGCACGAAGACCAATAGACCTAAGTATAGAATATACACTGCCAAGGGTTTAGAGTAGAGTTCATTTCATCTTGTAGAACTCTGCCCCTGGCAAGTTATCCTCCTCAATGTAAACATGAAAAAACAAAAACAAAAAAGTGTACACTTCCTTGTACACTACACATAAAAAGATAGAATTCAATTTAAGAATGTAATAAATAAGCACCGACTATACTTTAAGATTCTCCATTTGTTATCATACAACTCTTAGTTTGCATACTCTTTCATCTTATAACTTTGCCGATACAATACACTGTGTCATCTTTGCCACTGACTTTTAATCATACACCAGAATCTCTTATCGCAACTATACCATCTCTCAATTGCCATTATATTGTTGTATAAAACTCGTCACACTAGAGTCAAATCTTTTCGACGTTATCTTACTTGATGAGTGCAGTGTTGTGAATGGATTCATCAAACTTTCCGTATAGACGCGATGTATATTGGCCTACTCAGAGAAACAAAGGTATGTGTGTTAGTATTTGGGTAGTCAGTTGATTGGTTGCTTTATGTCCATGTGCGTAAAGTAATTACTTACCATCAATACACATAGCTCACTTTCACGAGCTTTCAGTACTTGTGTATTCTCAATTGAATCCTCTACTAGAGTTATATATCTCGTATTTGTTGTTATATAACCTTTTATATTGTTTGATGAGAGAATGTATTGATATATTTAGTAATCATACATATCAAATCTATATACATTGCAAACTGATATTGAAAATTTCTACTACAACTACTTACCATATGCTCTCATATTATCAGATGAGCAAAGAAATCCAACCCAACAATTATCCATGCCGCTAGCACCTTGTGCCTTCCATTTACTTTCTCTTAATACCTCTTCTAATCTTTGTGTAGCTGAATGCAGTAGAAATTGATACTTGATATTGCACGGCCAATTATCTAACTGCTTGGATGACATTTCTTCAATATTATCTCCAAATATATCAACCGAAGGTCCACCATCATTTATATCATCTAATTGACCATCCAAGTTAAATATTTGATGTGATTCGTTGGCATAATCTCTTAAATACAGTGGAGTATTTTGTCTGTTTACAACAGCAAGTGCCGCTAGAGACATGATGCGGTGATATAAGATATAGTATGATATTATATATCAAAACCTCTATATGATGCGATGATTGTTGGCCTCCTCTAATGTACAACAGACAGAGTCATAAATGAGTAAATAGTGTGTACTCTCATAGTGCGAATGCGTAATGCGAAGCTTTGAAAATTGTTGACTTTGAGCTCGCAGAGCTCTCACGATCAGAAAACGGTATCTTTCCAAAGTGACACGTGAATACCGGTTAGTTTTCAAAAGGAAGACTCCGATTTGGTGGAAGATGACTCCATTTTTGTTACGGGAGCTTACTCGATGGGAATAAATGTGGCGATAACCTCTATATTTTAGCGATGATGCTCAACGCATAGTCTGCAAAAACTCAACGCATGGTCTGCAATGTTGCAGACCGGTCTGCAATCGGTCTGCAATGGTCTGCAGACCGGTCTGCATGGTCTGCAGGTCGGTCTGCAAGTAGTAATTGTAATTGGTCTTCTATAGCTGAGGGGATAGAAGTATATACTTATTTTACCCCTAGTATACTCAATTCCCTCCTCCGCCGAAGTCGTCCGCCTCTGTCTCCATAATACTCTACCGACATCATATGTATTGCAATAAACTATCAACTTTGAATCATCTAAAACTGCTTGTGCTTATAGTAAACTAAACCTTATTTCATACTGATTGTCCGCTTAGTTGGTATAGAATATACATCGGTCTGTGTTGATAACTGTCTTATTCTTTTGCTCCACTTAGTTGTTGCAATATTCATCTATTTGCAGTGTTATAGTGTATGTTTTCAAAGCCATGTGCCGCAGACTCTCCGGCACAGAGTATCTATTGATACTAGTGTAGTCTCTCATGTAATTTGATGTGGTTTAGTTGTCTCCAATGTCGGTCTGCATCGGTCTGCAAGTTGTTCGGTCTACAAGGGCGATAGCCGTTGAGACAATAAGCCACCAATCATCGTCAACAGCTATTTCCATGCTTAGTTATTCATTGTTGATGTCGTGCTAATGGCTGATAGACTACTCGATGATTTGCAAGTGGTCTGCAAGTTGTCGGTCTGCATAGTTGCTCGGTCTGCATAGTTGCTCGGTCTGCAATGGTCGACAAAGTGATAGCCGTTGAGACAAAACAGCATCCATTGCTATGCCACATATATCTATTTGTTACATTGTTGATGATGCGAGATGTTGGCTGATCTTTGATTTAATAGGTGTTGGTAGGCCATCAATTGCAATTAGTGATTTACATTAGTCTTTCCCAGCGATGATAATATGTGACGATATGTTGTCTATTTAATGATGGTTTTATATTTGATATAGAGGAGAGATATGAAGCAGCATATCAAGCAACCAAACTACTTCGGTCTGACAAGTTCGATTTGCTCGGTATGCAAGTGGTCTGCAATGGTTTGCAGACCGGTCTGCAACTGGTCTGCAATCGGTCTGCAACTCAGACTGGTCTGCATGGTCTGCAAATATGCGTTGAGCATGATCGCCAAAACAACGTTGCAATCGCTATATTTATTCCCATCGAGTAAGCTCCTGATCATCATGGGAAATCTCCGCCCTAGTAGATACCGCCGCCATATCATATAACCATATGTATATTTATTGTCATACTGCACTGCCTCCCATACATATACTACTACTCCATCGGAAACCGCTGAGTATGACAAAAAATAATCAATATCAAGGAAGTTCTACTTGATGTTCTCAACGACAGTGAATTTTTGCAATGGAGGAAGGTGCATCATTATCATGTGTCGATTGAGCGCCTACCACTCGACGGCATCACGTGGTATTCGACATACGGTTCATTTAGTTGTTATAGTAGCGCGCAAGGTGGGCGGCATAGTGGCGTACTGGTCTCTAGGCCGGCCACCGATCGAGGTACCTCCTACTATCGATTTGATGAAATTCACCACCCTACTACGATACCATCACCATATCATATAACCATCGATATGTTTTAGGGACTACAATGGTTCATCTCATCAGACTACTATTGGAGAAGTATAATCAGCAGAGTAGTCCCTAAAACACGTAAAATTAAGGAAGATAGATCGGATTTACTTATCTGCACTGCTCGGCGGTGGGTTGATGTGCCTCTTCATCGATCTTTTCGACCACAACGGGGTGCACATGCTGTGGTACACCTTCTGCTAATTACATTGAAGATTAATATAAAGATTAGACGAGACAATGGCGCATGTGGAACGATGTTAACGGTCATCATCGTAATACAAAGTAGTACTTCAATACAAAACTCGGAGGACGGAGGTGGTGGGGTATAATATCTCTTATGGAAAGGCAAATGAACAACCTACACACTGGCAACTTATATACAACATGTTGATTGTATAAGAGAGACTCTTTATCAGTTAGAAGTTGGGAAGAATCATGCTTTATGAAGACTTTGAAGGGTTAAATATGCAAATCATATCTTATATCAGAGGTATGATGAGAAGACCATTGCGATCAACTTAATAGAGTAGAATATAAGCCAATTATCGCATTTACTACTTAAACTAAGTATCTGATACGTTTTTAAGCATATATCTAGTGTATAGTACTCTGTAATGTGAAGAGTTATGCATTTGTATTGATGAGAAGATATGTTTGTGTTGATTTTAGCTACTATAACTGCCATTTCTGATACGCAATGAAGCAGATATGATACCACGTGATACAGTAGATATAGTAGAAGGTATTTCTATTGCAATACGTGCCATATCCTATCGATATGGCGGTGGAATGACGGCCTTAATGTAGTATGAGGTGATCGAATTGGAGGAAGATACCGCTCCTAAGTATCCAGATAGACACGTAAAGTATCCGATCACTTGGACACTTACTAAATTAGCCTATTTGGACAGGATACCCCAGGATACCGTTACCTGATCGTGAGAGCTCTGCTCGCTCGACTGATACAATTACTCTTCATTCAACATATTATTCATCTGATATTATATCGTCAGCAGAATACTCTTGATATCCAATCCCAATATTATATAGAAGAGGAAGAACTGATTATCATATTATTAAATACGGCGGTGCTCATAAGAATTTATTTAAACAATTGATTGCAACAAACTATATTATCTCAAAATTTGTTAGAACCGCCCTCGTTATCACATAACACAAAGTAATAGTCCAGTTCCTTGCTATATACATACCTGAAATACAGATCAAATAAAGAGAGATTTGCTATTGTATTCTACAAAATATAAACTGCCAATTATTAGAATCGTCTACAACTCATCTAGATAATATAAATAAACTCTCAACAAAATACATAGAACCGTCCTACCATGATTGTATATGCATTAGTATCGAGACAAAAGACGGTATTGGCCGAGTATACTGCAACATCTGGTGAGTGATAATGTGGTAGTTTATATGATATCTTGGTCGGCACTGGGACGAACAGGTCGATAGCATTCGGAGTTTGATATAGGTCACTCTTACCATACTGTGGTCATCCTCTAATTAATTATACCTCTTTCATCTGATAAGTTGCAGGCAACTTTCCTACTGTAACAAGAGTATTGTTATCAAAAATACCACCAGTGGATGGTCGGATGACCTACGTTTACGATGAACATGTAGTAAGTTTTGTCATGACAATACAACTATATAGAAATATAAAGTTGCAAACACTTACTCAATCTCTAATCCCCATTCTCTCCCAAACAAAATATAGTTTCACTATGTAGTAGAAGGAGGGATATGTTTCCTATGTATGTCAGATGAACAGAACAAACCCAGAGTACCATTTGCATTCCTAAATGATATGAAGGAATTATTTACATCAAAATATGGATTAGAAGTACCTCAACGTGCAATAGCATTTAGTTTAAATGAAGAGTTTGCACCCAAGATACAAGAACGTATGGATTATTATAATAGTGCTGGAAGTAATGTTGATGGCTTATCGGCGGTGAAGAATCAAATCGAAGATGTCAAGGGTGTAATGGTTGAAAATATTGAGAAAGTATTAGAAAGAGGTGAAAAGATTGAGTTGTTGGTAGATAAAACTGATAGGCTCAATCAACAAGCCTTCAAGTTTGAGAGCAGCTCAAAGAGACTGGTGAGTTATATCTACTGGTAATTATTCTATCTATAACTGTCCACTCACTTCATTTTATACTTTGACTTTTAGAGACAAGCCATGTGGTGGAAGAATGCAAGATATGCTGCATTTATGATAGTGGCTGGAGGATTCCTAGTATTCTTTGTAGCCGGATTAGTATGTGGCTTTGACTTCCACAGGTGTAAAGCAAAATGATATAGTTAGTTATAATGATATTGTAAACTAGAGAGATTACTGTTGAACCATTTAGTTGTAGCTCCACCGCTAGCAGCTGCTGCAAACTCGATACAATTAGCAGATGTCAGTCCACATCTATACCATTGGCATCTAGTAAGTGTCTCAGTTTCTTCACTTCCTCGTCTTTGTCATGTACTATCTGTTGCAATCTATTAACATCATTTTGGAGTTCTGTAAGCATTTTCAGCAATACTTTGCTGTCTGGATCTGCAAGCAAGCCTTTCTGTACAAGTTGTTGCATTATCTCATGCGCTGTGGGTCTGTTGTCTGGGTTTTGATCTATCATTGATCTCACTAAAGTAGCTCTGTCATTATCGACTTTCCATTTCTCAGGTAGCTTTCCTTCTCGTATATTGCTTAGTACTTTCACTCGCTCCATACCTGTTTGAAAGTTGCTGAATAATTCAATCAAAACTATCCCTAGACTATATATGTCGGCCGTCTCATATCTACCTTTATCAACCTCTGGTGCACTATAAAGAAGAGTGCCCACGCCAGCAGAGCTTCCACCGCCAACACTAGCATTGCCGTCTATCTCGGAGTCATCTATAGAAAGCCCCAAGTCTCCTATCTTGGCGATCTTATCTTTTATAAATATATTCAAAGGCTTGATATCTCTGTGATAGAAACCCTTCTCATGGATAGAGTACAAACCCTGTACACACTGAGCAAAGAGTGACCATCGTAGAGTATTACCGTCATCATTGTTGGGTATCTCTTGCATGGCATTTGCTAGTGTATCTCCGCCATATTCCATCAAAATGTAAAGACATTCAGGTAAGATTTGCTTTTCTCTAATATCAATTGCACTGGCGTCAATGTTTGGCGGTAAGCTCTTCTTGTAACATTCAATGCATAGATTGAGAGGATGTAAAACACTATCGATCAATCCCCACTGCTCGTATGATATTTCCCAATCAGTATATTTTTCATTGCATAAATTGCATGTCTCTACATGACGATTTGCAGTATCATTGCCATTATTTGCAGTAGTACTACCAAATTCACTTGAGAAGCTTGAATTGTTGTTGCATGTTGCTGTATCATTATCATTATCATCTTTTTCGATTTCACCTCTTTCAATCCAAGCGCCGTAATATCGCACTACATTATCACTTCTCAATGAAGAGAGTGCATCAACTTCTCTTAGTATTCTCTTTGAAACACCTCTTATACATTTAAGTGCGTATAACCTCTGGAAGATGCGCGTTATCAGTTTATGATGATGAAAGGGAGGAGATTATAACATATGTTAGTACATGAGAGTTGCAAGGGTAATCAATAAAGGCAAACCAACGTCAAATAAAGCAGTCAAGTATGTGATATGCAGGGTAATCAATAAAGACAAATTAAGGTCAAATAAAACAGCCAAGTAGTCGAGACTTTATATGAGCACACGAATTCATATCATAAAACAATACTAAGCGGACTTTCCTGATCAACCAAATTACGAACTAAATGAGTTGTACCAAACGCGCCCGAACCAAGTATTTTGATGTGCTTGTAATCATCTGTTCTCTTACTTGATGCTGCTTCTGATACCGCCCAATGCAATAATTTATGTTGTGATAGTTCAAGTGGAGCAGCAATACTAGTGATGGAAGATGTAGATGTTGATGTGCTCCGAGAGTATGACATGATGATGATAACTAGCCATCAACAACCAACTAAACTTGGGGAGCACTTTTGCCTAACTATATCTATCTATCCCTCTATTTTGTACCATTCAAAGCACACTATACTTTACTATGCTCTCTGACAATGTGTGATCTCGTGTGTGTATTGCAGCCTTGCAGAGAAAAAGAAAAAAATTACCGTCGGTATCCTACTAGGATACCTTATGCTACTCGTGCAACTTTCATTTTAACAAGAGGATGTACTCTACTTTTCTCGATCGGGTGGTGATGAAAAGATGGCACTTTATGTATTGTATGTTATAAACTATGTTAAGTAGATAGGTTAGGTTAGTTCCTGAGGATGTCAGAGTATGCTAACTTTTCTTCTTCTTTGACTTGTCCTTCTTCTTCTTTTTCTTTGGCGGTGATACATCAGTAGTTGTTGTGTTTGTGTCTATATCTTTAGTCTTTGACTTTTTCTTCTTGGGTTTACTTGCCTCTTCATCTATTATTGGTGTATCCTCCTTTGTTGAATCGTCATCGTCACGTTTTCGTTTCTTATCATCTTTATCTTTCTTCTTCTTTGACTTCTTCTTTTTCTTTGCACTATCTCCATTCTTTGTGTCTTCCTGCTTTATACACTTTGCTGTTGATTCACCTTTATTCAGTTTAGCAAGTTTCTTTGCTTCTATCTTTGCACGTCTCTTCTCTTCGAGTTTGGCTTGACGCTTAGCTTCAAGTTTGGCTGCCTTCTTTTCAGCCTTCTTCTTCTCTTTTGCCTTTTGTTTACGCTTCTTGGCTTTTGATTTGGCATCTCCATCACTACTACTACTATCACTATCATTGTCTTCTGCAGCACTATCTTCATTAGCATTGTACTTATCAAACTTACGTTGAATCTCTCTACCATCACCATACTTAACTTGTGTAGCTTTAGTTTTATCATATGTACCCTCTTTGAGAAATGGGAAGTATAATGGATTATTTGGTAATCCATCTTCACGGACTGTTTGACCATTCACTTGTTTCGTTTTTATCTTGCCAAAGTTATATTGTGTTGCGGTACCTAATCCAGCAGACTTTTTGAGTTTGGCTAATGTATCATGTAGTGCTTGTACTTTTTGTTCTTCCATACTTTAATGTGTGTATGTTTTTTAATATATGACTTGATTGCAAATGGTTTGGATCTGATCTGAGTACTTGCAATATTATGATGTAAATATTGGATATATGTGGTTGTACTACCTATGTGGTTGTATTATGTGTGGTATGCCACTGTGAAAGTATCCAATCAAAACCAGCACTCTTGCACTCCTAATGCTATACTTGATGGCTTGATCAATGTATATTCTCTCTTGCAATCTCCTCTACAATCAAGTATCTCCTCTACAATGCAACATCACACATCAATCTCAAAGAAATTTTTATGGTGGAAAAAAAGGTTACATGTGGAAAGTTTCTATGCCACCGTACCTATCGTACCGACCATTTCATTCAAAATCATCAATATTTCAAGGACGGTGGTGGTAAGTATTATCGGGTGGAGAAGTATCAGCGGCGTATTTTTATTAATCCTAGTATATATTAGTGGTCAGTTGTGTGTAGTTTATTGTGGTGGCGGAGGAGGAGTTGACCGCCGTCTAAAGGATACCAAATAAAGTTTTGTTGGTTTGGGCCGTTACAATTAATTATTAGGTGGCTTGGCTATACTCTATCTTTATTGACAGTGGATATGTATGCGTATAATTTTGGATTGATACACTCTATATTATTTTCTCTTTGTTGTTAGCAGATGTGTATGTTTTGTATGTTATCAACTAACATCTCTTCATATCCTCTCTCTATTTTACAAACCCCATAAACAAACAGTCAAACAATAATCAATAAATAACAATAAACATCATCAAAAATGGGACAGCAAGAAGGATTTAACGAGGTTTTAATTCAACCTCTTCAACAATTTGCCAAGGATTCCATCCACTTGGTGAAGAAATGTACCAAGCCTGATCGTAAGGAATTCATGGCTATTGCCAAGGCTACTGGTATTGGTTTCTTAATTATGGGTTTCATTGGCTTCTTTGTTAAGTTAGTACATATCCCAATTAATAATATTTTGGTTGGTAACTAAATATTTTAGTTGCTGAGTTAGGGTATTAATTTTTTGTGGGGTGTATTGGGATGTTATTGATTTGGGGGTATTATTTGCAGGAAGAGTATTATTAGTTTATGGTTCATCCAAACCTAATTGCCATTTTTATCGAATGGGGTAAACTCTTAACTTGGTCGCGTGTATATAAGTAGCGTTTGAGGTGTTTTAACAGTCGGTCACATTGGTGGTCGGTTGATGTTATCGTTGTATTAATGTGTGTCACAACTTTCTTAGGAAGGAGGTTTACAGCCGTGACATTAGCTTCTTGAGCAGTGGAAACATTGGTAAAGAAATTGTTGCACAACGCCGCCACCGTAAGCTAAGAGGGGATTCTATTTGATTAAAATGTATGTTGGGGGGACTGGAATTGGAACTAGTACAAGTGATTGTAGAAAAAGATAAAGTCAGTCAATTAACACATTACTTGATTAACTTTCAAAGTCTATTATAATCTCTTCACGTTCGGGCTTGTATTGTCTCAATTTGACACCAGCCATTTTGAACATTATCCGACTTGCCTTGCAAGCATCGGTATCGTGGTAGAAGTCATTTAAGTATACTACTTCCCGTATTCCAGATTGGATGATTACTTTTGAGCATTCATTGCAGGGGAATAGTGCCACATAGAGTGTTGCACCACGAACGCTAGAGCTGCATTTGTTAAGAATGGCATTCACCTCAGCATGCACAACTGCAGACAACAGAGGTGTGAGTTTCTATGCACATATCCTTAGGTATAAGAACACAACAGCACTTGTTCAACTCACCGTATGGATACTTCTTGTGTAGATCACAAGAAGCGTGTCTAGCCCAAGGCAAAACTGCATCTGAACATCCACGAGGGAATCCATTGTAGCCTATTCCAATGATACATTTGTTTTCGTCAACAATACAAGCACCGACCTGAGTGTTTGGATCTTTTGATCGTTGTGCACTTAGAAATGCAATGCCCATAAAGTATTCATCCCACGTCAAGTAGTCACTCCGCTTTTTGACTTGGAATTTAAATGGATCTATACCAGCTTCACGTTGTAAAAGTCCAAGATATTGTTCCATTTCATCTTCATTCTGTTTGCCGTTGTTGTTTGTTAGTTCATCTGATTTCTTCTCGTCAGCTGAAGCTACTACTCCAAAATTAATCTTTATAGAGTTGGTACTTGGTTGAATCTTTCTCATTTTGACACCTGATACTTCAAAGAGGATACGACTAGCACGAGAAGAGTCCGAGTCGGGGTCGTCATCCCTAACATATATCAATTCTTTTATACCAGCTTGGATTATAAACTTTGCACACTCATTTGATGGGAAATTGCCGACAAACATTCGTCCACCGACAACATCCGAGCTACACTTGTTCAGTATTGCATTAATCTCCGCCATACATAGATAAGGCTCTCTAGTATGTAACCAAGCAATTTCTTCCTCTGTAGCAACATCTGTAGCAGTAGATGAAGAGTTTGATGCCCATGGAAGACAATCATCGGAGCATCCACGGGGAAAACCATCTGGAAGATGCGCGTTATCACAGTTTTATGTTAGTACATATGATATGCAGGGGAATCAATAAAGGCAAATAAAGCAGTCAAGTCGTCGAGCCTTCATCCTAACAGCTGCATGCCATGATAAAACAATACTAACGCGGACTTTCCGTACCCTATACCAACAATCCTACCTAATGTATCAACAATACATGCTCCATCAGAATTTTTAGATGGATGTGGATCTTTTGATCTTTGTGCAGATAGATATGCAACAGCTAGAAAATAATCATCCCATGAAAGGTAGTCAGAACGTTTTGGTATATTGTCTGGAGAATTAATATCATATCCTCGTGATTCTTTGTGTATTAGCTCACGTATATCTTTGTTTTCATCTTGATTGGACATTTTCAATGATGTAGATTTTGATGTTTGTGTATGATGATTATTGCTTGTCGCTGTTGCAAATATTTGATAGGGAACCAATAATAATATTATTGCAAGTAAGATGTGATGGCGGCGGAGATACATTCAGCTGTTTGCTCATAGGATGATATCTCTTACATACCCAATACGAACCATAATAAAGCAGCAGCATTTAGCATGGCCGGGCAACATTAGAATTGGCGATGAAACGACTTATTTTATGAGAACAATCAATCTTTTGCAAAGCTACCACATAAACATAGAGTAGAGAGGCTTGTTATGTTCAGACGATCGATGAAGCTTTCCACTAGTAGTAATAGAGTAATGTCTAGATCGTTGATTCGGTGCCTTACAATAATGCCGCCGCCATCTCGTTGTACATCTACAATTCCAATATTTTGTGGTAGAAATGAACGTCCTTTGCACCACCAATTTCATACGATTTCATCTTCTAATAATAGAATACATACTGCTTTACCATCATCTTATATATTGAATAGATCAACAGCATTGATATCTATACGACAAAGGACGATGATACCAAGGAAGGCAGCCTTGAAACTTACGCCAAATGCTCGCGAGTTATTCCAAAAAATTATAGCTGCCACAGATTCTGAGGGGATCATGTTGAAGTATGAGATTAGTTCACAACATGCACTACGAATGGCATTCAAGTTTGATTTAATAAAAGATGCAGAGAAAGAGTTGGATGCGCAAGATGAAGGGTGAGTTTGTTTGTTCTGGTTGTATTGTGCATCTTATGTACTCTTGTTAATAACGTCATATGTTTTATAACATCTCACTTATTCAAATTATGATTTCACCTCTATATTATATTGGAATGATGCAGAGTATCACTTGAAGTATTAGAGGATGGAGAAACACCAAAACCGCCATCAGAAAGCTATAATGATGGGCTTCCTAAACTATATATACATCATGCAGCATTTATGAAGGTTCTAGGAGCGACATTAGATGTAGATTTTAATGCTGAAACGGGAGATATGACACCAAAGTTATTCGACAGAGAAGGACACGAGATGGATCCGAATGCATAATGTAGATTGAGCAGCAAGTATAAAATAAGATTGGTGTAGAAAGATTACAAACATGAATGCAATTTAAGTTTAATAATACTTGTAGAGAGAACTTTTGCATTCATTTATATCTTTCTGTTGTGTCATATCAACATCTTCACTCATATCCAAACTCAACTTCTCCTCCTAAAACATACACAACAATCAATAATCAATACAAGATACCACATTACTTCATAACCATAGTCTTCAACAACTGCTCAATCTTTTCAGCCCTCGTCATTCCATCTCCAGCTGCAACCAATGGCC
>Ga0214481_100416_pt1 | contig 22205 bp, 13 predicted proteins | sample M1_20Mar14CPVII9_4_FD_165057 | JGI IMG/M metagenome (GOLD analysis project Ga0214481, IMG submission 165057) | Marine eukaryotic communities from Monterey Bay, California, United States - M1_20Mar14CPVII9sort6BwellG10 | ecosystem: Environmental > Aquatic > Marine > Unclassified | place: USA...
GATTTGCCAGATTAAATAAGTCTTATCTGATTGCAATGTCTCTATATAATACGATCTTAGCTGAATAAGAATTTGGTTATAAATAAGAATGCCTGGAAAGACAATCAATTCTATGCAACAACTTCCTTTGAAAGTGAAATTCCAATAGCATACTTTGGATTCACTACTGTTAATTGGAACGGTACTCATGCTCTTATTCAAAATGATCCAGTTCCATTCAATCAAGGTAAAAAAGCTGCCGTGTTCTTAGCAAGGAACTGTGGATCAAGGAGTAAGAGAGAACAGTTGGTGAAAGATTTGATGGGAAGTAATCTCACAGTCGATTCTCTATCCGGATGTCTGAATAATAAGAAACTACCCAAGAACGATTTAAAAAACAAAACAGCCGTAATGAGGCAGTACTTGCTATATCTAGCATTCGAGAATCAACGCACTCCGGATTATATAACTGAAAAGCTCTGGGGTGCCCTTGGCTCAGGTGTACTTCCAATTTACTTTGGTGCACCAAACATCAAAGATCATGTACCCCCAAACTCGGTAATCTTAGTTGACGACTTTGCATCAAGAGCTGATTTGGCAGAGTATCTTGTAAAGGTGGTTAACAATAAAGAGTTGTATGAGTCCTACCATGAATGGAGAAAGCATCCTCTGTCAAAAGCATTCAGGGATGTGTATAACTTCACAATGGCACACGATGCATGTCGTATTTGTAGATTTGCATTTGCAAAAAAGTATGGGATTCCCTTCCAGCATAAGACACAAACCATAGAGCCTTTGACACTGCCTCGTCATGCATGTATCAAGAGAAGAAGCAGGTTGTTAAGTAGTCCTGCCATTGAGTCTTGGTATACTTCTGACGCCAGAGGTGTCAAGAGTAAGAAGTTGGCAGGTTGGCCAATCACGTCGAACATGGATTCAGAGCAATCGCTGTGTCCACTTCTTGGCGAATCATCGTTATCACTGACATCAGCTGGTAGTCTTACTCGAAGGATATGGAGCTATGATGGTGCAACAGATATATACTTGGCTGGACAAGTACCTAAATCATATCATACACTAGTGTTGAGACTTCAATTCCCAATAAAGGATCATGGACCAATTGAAGCAGTCGACTCTCACTCAATATGGATTCAAAACAACTCATCGAGGGTATCTCTGTTGCTGGTAGATTCAGCCAATAGGCGCGATAGAGTGTCAACAAGGCCAAATATTACAGCTCAATCTGGAAGGATAGAAATGAATCTAGTGGATCCTCAACTCTTCTTACCTTTGAGAATAAGAATAGTCATTGAGGATCTTGATTTATTTCACAGTGGTGCGGCAGATATATCTTCCTACTATGGCAAGATTATGATGGAAAGTATCTTAAATCAACCAAAGTTATTTGCATTAGAATAGCAATGGAGTAGCTGTCATTCATTATTCATTAAACTTAAGGCAAAACTTACATTCTAAGTTGAGCTTATTCAGCTGTCGTAATCATCATAATCCTCATCATCATCAATATAATCAGCATCTGTCCATATATCCTGCTGCGGATGATTCATAGTGTTATCACCTTCTCTTAGTCCGCCTCCATTTGGCCAGAAGCATGCGAAGCCGATTCCGGCGATTCCTGCTGGTTTCTTACTCCTTCCTTTGGTACTACCAACAGTAGACATTTTTGATTGTGTCTTTTCTGTCTCCTTCTGATAGTTGCAGATACTTTCATTAATGTTGTGAAAGAACTTAAAGGGTTCGACTTGAACTACTCCATTCACTGCAGTATTCATTGCCCATGATGGCATGCCTCCACCTGGATTGGCGTGGGAGAGCATGGTTATCCTTGTCTTGTGATTTGGATCATCAGGATCTTTGGATATGAAATTGGCACCTCGAAGTGCGAATCCGCGACAAACACTCCCCTGACCTTCTTTCATAACACCTGGCATATCATCATGTTCACAGGCCTGATTTACAATAACTTGTGTCCCATCACTTCTCCACCGATGAGAACAGTATGTCACAAAGTCACGCGGCTTGACGAATAATACCTTGGGCATTTTACACCATGTTATTTTTGATGAGGGTGTTATTTCCTCTACATCACAGTGATCTACTACTAATTCATTGTATAGTGGGATAGTATCTGGATTGGATAAGAATGCGCAAACTGTATCAAGAGGTGCATCGATTGTGGAGTAGCATTTGAGACATGGGTATTCTTGATTTGGATTTGGAGGACACAACGATTCGACATCCTTTTCATCACGTGAGTCTGGCATCCACTGTAACATAGGTAAGTGTGGATAACATCTTTAGTTTGCAAATGATGATGCACCGAAATATCACAAAGAGAAGAGCAAGTCTTACCTTCAAATAAACCTTTGTTCTGTCTAGCTTGTTGAATTTCTTTCTCACCATTTTATTGCATAATATCTCCTTCCACCCAGTAGCAGCAGCAGTTTCATCATCTTCGTCAGAGAAGAGCAGCCGTGTTGCCCACTTTTCAACATCTTTCCCTATTTGTTCAAGCTTAGCATGTCTAGTGGCTGACTGATGCGATGATGGATGTTCATAATCATCATCATAATCTTCTGCTATTTCATCTTCTTCTGCTATTATATCACTATTGTCAAACAACTCCTGCTCATTATCCTGCTGATAGGCAAACTTGCCCTGTTTACCCTTTAAAGCACTTAATTCACCCCTCAAAGCTATAATTTCTTGCCTCATTGACCGCAGCTCATATAATGTCTCAGATAATATGGTTGACATTCCAGTATCTGTACTGTCAAACTTGCTCATGTCTTGAGGTGACAATATGCTTGACTTGTTTTGCTGCTTCTTCTTATTGACTTTGTTGTTGCTATTAACCTTTGATGAATGTGATTGAGACGAAGACTTTTTCTTCTTCTTGCCTCCTTGTTGAGGACTACTCTGTTTATCTTGTTTTGACGAGAGCGGTAACTCATCTACACCCATATCTTCTTCTACATATGACAATATGTCATCCCGTATACCATAATAAAAACCTGTATTATTCTTCCGTTTCTTTCCTTTCTGTTTGGGCTTTGGTCTTTGCTTAGTAGATACACCAATGGACCCTCCTCTAATATTATGTGAACTACTAATTGTGGATGGTCCACTATTTTGTTGGTGCTGTTTGAATACAGCAAGAGCTTCTAATGGTAGCAATAACTTCTGCCGTAGTGTAGATATATTGTGATTTGACATTAATTTATCACATAGGCTATGCAACGCAGCCACTACCGTTGTTGATGATGTTTGACAATTGTTATAATGACTGTTGATGCCGTATAGCATATGATCATCAATCAATCCATAGTAAAAGCCTGTATTATTCCTCCGTCGTCTTCTTGGATTATAATATGGGTGAGTTGCCAATGGTGAGGAAGAAACACTGCAGAATACTGACATCATAAATATAAGTATTGGCATCGCTGTTCGTCTATGGCGGTACAAAGTAATAGAGTATGTACTACGCCGTCGTATTCTCTTCCTTTTGATTGTAGGGTTCGCTATGCAATTACACATTGGGATATATTTGATCAACCTATCTATTTATTATTAACCTACTATCTGGTAGGTATTAGGTACATAGGAGAGGAAGAGGTTGTCAGTTGAGTGAAAGCGGTAAAGGATACCACAAAGTATGCCCAACTTTCAACCAATTTTGTTGAAGTGGTGCTAGATAGTGGTTGATTGGCATTGTCTGGAAACTCAACAAGGTGATGTGTGGGTATGTGCTGGTCTTTTGATATCTCAGTAAGAATAAAAAGGCATTGATTGGCAGTGATATTAGATTGGTTAATGCTGGCAGGCTTCTCATCCTAAAGTTATGTCTCATCTTTGTGCAGTGGATAACCAAATTCCTGAAAGTCGTGGGCATATACAGTTTCAATTAGAGCCCGAGTATGAGGGGTTAAGTCTGCACTAGTGATACTCTGGGGACTCGCATTCGTCCTGAAGTCTTTCAAGACGTTATTCATGGAGCTTGGAAGATTGAAATCTTTCACAAGTTTTGCAAAGTCTTCTTTTAATGTTTCAAATCGAAGAACTCGTACATTTAGCTTTTGTCCTTTCATTCCGTACAGGTAATCAGTCTGGGGAATGAAATGACAATCATACATGAAGTAATCTTTACTCCCTTTTGTGGCTTTCTGAAACTGCTCTAGCCGTACTGTTAGTATTTGATTCATGATAGCTGCTTCGTTGATGTATTTGTCCTTGAGGTTTTGGTAATTGAATTCACTAACAGCTCGATCATATGGATTTCTTACAACAGTGAAGATTGTGGTGGGGTGGGGTGACTCATATGGGGTTAAATCAATACTCTTGAAGTAGGAAGGTGGCAGATGCCAAGGAGAAGCATCACCATAGTTATTGCCTCTTTCTGCTCGTAATAATCTTGTCTGCTTTGGACACGGGACGTTAGCTGCCCATATCTTCGGCTGCCAAAGGCATACTGACCACGCGAGACCATTCTTTGCCCCTGCTACTTCAATAGAGGAGCCACCAGTTTTTGGAATGTGGATAAAAGTGAATGGATGTTTCTCTTTCTGTGCTGATATATGAACCACTGAAGCAGATTGACTGCTATGTCTATTGGCAGACTTGGGAAAGTCGCAGTTTACCCCAGCCCCAACCATCCTCGAATAGAAGACGATTTGCTTTGCTTGGATATCCTCAACAACAAAGTTGCAACAGCAACCAACGCCTTTCAGTTTGGGTACATTTCTATACCTTGGTTCTCTCTCTAAACGAGTCTCTCTCAGTATCTTTGAAGCAGCTTTAATACGCATTGGTTGTGAATCGTATGCTTCCTTAAATAAAGTAGGCCCTAACTGATTTGTTATGTTCTTTCTCCCTTGATAGTAGTCGGCCATTAGTTCGAGAGTGTTGTTCAAAATTGGATGACCTTTCATTGTAAATACAAATGATACAAAGTGCCCTTTATCACCAAATTCCATTGCAGTTGAATATGTTATATTATTTGGAAGAGATAATGCATGTATAATTTGCATATCGTTGTCAAAATAATACCCCCCAGTTAAGTATAGAATAGCCGCCCGGCAAATGTCAGACTTATACATGCCTTTGGGCTCAGTCTGATAGTATGGGATCAAATCCGATTTTGATGCATTGATTGCATCTAAGCACTGTTTGTTCCCTAAAAAAATAACCGGAGCATCGGTGTCATTCCATAAATTACGAAAGAGTCTGATGGTTCGATTGACATTCTCAACCACATGCTTTGGCATTTCACTAATCTTGTTGTACCTCGTATCTATGAATAAAAGTTCACGGGGTATGGAGTACTGCTTTTCCATATACCGCTGTTTCTTTTTCAGTATAGTAACTAGGGTATGCCGTTCAACTATAGGGAGGGAATCTGGCAGGAGGCTTGTCATGTAAAAGCAATTGATTAAGACCAATGTGATTGAACACGACATTATAACTGAAACTAACCAGAGTAGCTTTGATTTATTTGCCACCTTATGATTGTACTTCTTCATGTTTTATGATGTTAATATTGTTGTCGTTTTGTTGTGTTGTAAAGATCGGTAAAGCTCATCGTAATATTACTGCAGTATGTATAAAAAGGAACTAACACAATTATCGGTGCCGGTTATCTTCTAATACTATTCTACTAATCCACAACCTTCTGATGTTGTATGAGCCACCGCAAAAAACTCTCAAGAAACATAGGTAACAACAATAATACTAAGGGTAGTTCTGTAGTTAGTTAGAGAATAACTATGTATCGACCTCATTTGCGACAATCAATTGCATGCTAAGAGATTTGGCATTGAATACATGTATAACAGGATGATGAACACTCCCAGCATGATTGTAGGGCCCTCCATCATACTTTTACAGCCCCATGTAGGCAGGTTTCTTGCCTCAGATTTGGATTTCCTGCCGACTTTCAGGCAATGTTTGGCCATCAAGTGGTACCTCAGAGATGTAGGCTTGCTACTATAGTGCTTGTTTGGCATTGTATACATGTATAACAGGATGATAAACACTCCCAGCATGATTGTAGGGCCCTCCATCATACTTTTATAGCCCCATGTAGGCAGGTTTCTTGCCTCAGATTGGGCAAAAATTTGGATTTCGTGCTTGATAGGCATTGCATACATGTATAACAGGATGATGAACACTCCCAGCATGATAAGAGAAAGTAGCAATATTAATATATAATGATATGCTAGACGTATACATCATTTACTTCATTATCAACTAGCTACATTTGATCCGTCTCTAAAATGATAATGGACATGAAGTAAAATCCGTCATCAATTCCTTTGGCTGATGAGAGTGTACAACATCTGCCTTATCCTGTTGTCTACCATATCCTGCTCTACAAATGGCATTCTTAGGATTAGAGTTCTCTATCCACCGATGTCTCCCGGGGAGGAGAATTGTATTTCTGATATCATCAGTGAAACTTCTTTCAGCACCTAATGTATTCGAGCCGAGAAAGGCATCTTTAGACAAAGCGTTAGGCTTTATTGCAAAAAAATCGGTGTGAGCATATCCAGAACACTTGATAAGGATACCTGCAGCATTTGAGTCGGTTTGCATCACATCCAGTATGAATGAATCATTCCTCACAATAACATCAGGGTTCATGCGAAAGACCCAATCGTACCCCTCAAACCATCCCTCTTTTCTAGCATCAGACAGGGCAGCCTTCGCCCCAGAATTATAACCCGGGTTGTCTCGAACACGTATTGTAAGGTTCTGGTGTTGGAAAGTCTCTTGTAGCAGAGATGTAGTATTCTGCAGGCTTTGTATTTCTATCCGATCTTTGGAAGGATTGAGGTATATTGTAACATCCGAAGAATTAAGAAGAAGCGAGTGTTTCAGAGCATCCGGCCAACATGACCTCAGATACCAAACGTGTTGTTCTGACATGTGTGTTGTGATATACAACATGACTTTCATTTCAGCAAACTTTTTTATTTTCCACTTGTTCTCAACAATGGGATCATTCTTGGCAATCTTTTTCTCTACATGCTTCTGCTGTTTGTTGGCACGTGCTGCATTAATTGAAGACTGGGGTGGTAAGCAATTTCTATGCCCACCTGCACGTCTTGACGAACGCACTTTCCAATTTCCATATAAACAATCAATAACTTTAATCATTTGATGAGGGACTTGCAAATGCATAGGTGCTGTTGTTGTACTGCCACTGGATATTAGAGTCAAGTTTTGTACTGGGAAAAACCATTCTTCGGGAAACCTACCATTCTGCCACAAATCTTTAATAATATTTGATTGTTCTTCTCCCTCACGTGGAAGTGTTACGAATGGATATACCTCAATGGCTGGCTGACTTGATTTCGACTTTTGCATCGCAGTAAAAGCATGCCCACAGGAAGGAACAATCTGTGCTAAAACCACTCGGTCGTCTCCATTTACGTGTATTCTGATAGACCAACCGAACTTATTATATAGTTGTGGTTCCAATGTCCCAATGAGAGAGAGAGTTTCCAGAGATGCCCATGTATCGATGTCATCATCCAAATAGTTTCCATTTTTGTCCACAAAGTCTTTCTCTCTATTACTTAACGTGAATTAATCCTCCATATGCTATCATCAATATACCATTCTTTCTATGCACTTCTTCCATTAGCCAAGCGAAAACATCTAGTACTCCCGTACAATTCCCCCTTCGTCCACGTTCCTTAATTTTATTCTCATCTCTCATATAGACTGCTCGTCCACTCAACCCTCCAAAACTCCTGATCCAGTCAATATCATTTGGTATATCAAGTATTTTCCCATCTAAGATAAATGGCACCTTACTCATATTGTGAAAAAGAAGAGTTGGATTGCCGGACTGTGTTTTATTCTCCTTAGATTGTTCTATTCTCACTGGTTGTCTTATTGTGTTGGTTTGAAATGTTGTTGGGGCTGTTGCTGTATTCAATCTGCAGTTGTGATATGTTCATGCTGTACAATATGGTCGCTATTGCATAGCAAACTATCAAAGTTAGAGTTTGGGCAATACCTATGCGCCACCTAACATTCATACCTCCTAACCCCCTCATCATATTATTGCAACTATTTTAGTGAGGTTGAAAGTTGAAAAGATTGTTACGCGGTACGCGGTAGCTGTAGGCTATAAGGCTTCCTATCTCTCTATGAGTTATGAACACCACCTTTCAATCATCTGCAAACAACAGTACCTACTTATCGTGGGTATATATTATGACTGCAAGGTTCCTTATCATCAAAAGTGTGTAGATTGATCAGGAGCTTGGACTTAATTACTCTCTAGGTATGCTTATGGTGCAACCCAAAAATTATGACTATTACTCTTCAATTGAAATTACTATTACTACTTTCTGCTACCTCCAATCTACCAATCTAACTGAGTTGTTGCCCCTATCACTATCGCTTATTACTCAACAACAATCAAACAACAATCAAACCAATGGGGGAGGGGGCCGGATCAACCTCAATAAATTCTCAGTGAGAATATCAACAAATTTTAAGAATCAAAAGATGGATGGAGGAGAAGTATGTAAAACAGGAGAGCAGATTTATTGTAGAGATTGATATAGAGTTTAGTAGTATTAAAAGTTCATAAAGGTTTGTGGCGACGAACGACGAGAGAGATCGGTTTCTATGCAAAACAAACATAACAAACAACAACATCAAAAATAGAAGAGGTGTCTAAATTATCAAATTATAGATACAACAAAAATAATACATAAACAAATAAACAATGGCAGAATTAGTAGGACGTACAATATCAGCAACCGAAGGCTCTTCCAACATGCCACCATCACGTTCCAACAATCCACGTCAAGCATCCTTCAACACCCGCGCTGGACAAACAACAATAGCCACAGATGATATAGGACACGATGTCTCCCGTCTCTACAACCTAGTCGAGACCGCCATGATGAATATGCCAACACCCGATACTACTAAAAATAATGGTGAGTTACGTCCAACTGATATAGTTCGTCAAAAGGAAATGTTGGTGAATACATGGAATTCAATACGTGAATGGTTAGAAAGTCATCCATCATCGAATGATCGACAATTGGCTGCTATGCATACGGGACAATTCTTAACAACTACATTACACATGGTATGTAAATTACTTGATCCACCTGTAGATATTATTCAGTCGTTAATAGATTGTGCACCCGAAACAGTGGAATGGCAAGATTCCAATGGTTGGTTACCATTACATCATGCATGTGCCAACGGTGCTAGTGGTAAAGTGTTGAGTGTATTAGTTACTGCCTATCCCGAAGGTAAAGTACAGCAGGATAAGAGGTTCAGAACACCGTTACACTTTGCATTTTTTAGAAGAGACGCGCATGATGATAAGATGGGTAAGAATAGTTCAATTACTGATCCTAGTACTGGTGGGATTGGTACAGATGGAACAGGTGCAGGTACGGGAGATGGGGATGATAAGGAAGTTGGGAATAGTATGCCCGAGATTGTTCGATTGTTATCTGATTCGGGTGCTGCTGAGTTACAGGATGAGGGTGGTATGGTAAGTGTTTGTTGTTGTTGTTGTTGTTGTTGTTGTTGTTGTTGTTTTTGAGTTGTGTTCGTTTGGGGTTGTATTGATATAGCACAACATTTGCTTACGTCTCTCATCCTTCTTCACTCTCTACATACAATTCAACGTACACCTTTTTAGTTACCAATGCACTATGCAAGTGCTTATGGAACAACTGTTGAAGTACTAGAGGTACTCCTAGAGAATTATCCCGAATCCATAACCAAACGAGAAAACAAGGGACGCAATCCATTACATCTTGCCATGGTAAATGCCCATCGTAAGTCATCACCCAAGGTTGTGGGATTCCTCCTCGAGAAGAATGCAGCTGAGATTATTAATACCTATGATGATGATAATCATTTACCCATCCATCTACTTGCCATGGCGTCGAAGTTCCCACCCGAGAAGATATTAGAACGTAAGAATGCCGCCGATTGTCTTAAACTATATCTCAATGCCAAGCCCAAGGCATCTGCCGACTTTTTATCGGCTATACAAACATTACCAGAATGGTTACGTGATATTGCCGTAATATCGGGACATATTCAAGATATACTCAATCATAAGATTGTTATGAGATTTCCAACCATGATATTAATATTGGATTTACTGTTCCTAATATTGGCAATTGTTTTATTTGAATTAAGTACAGGCGCCACTATTGATTATCTATTCACGGGTGATGAAAGTGAAAAAGCCAAACCATCACAAGTTACTGTAACGTTGATTTGTGGTGCATACTTTCTGCTGCGTGAATTAGTACAGATTATTAGTTTATTAGCCATGAGTAGTTTTGGTAGTTGGTTATGGGACCTTGGTAATTGGTTGGATGTTATTGTCATCTTCTTACTCTTTTACTTTGGTGGAATTATGTTATCAAGTGAATGTCCGGAGCCTCCTATCAATGGCATATGTCCCGTGCCAATAGCAGGACCTATGATTAGTGCCGATATCTTCCGATCTGGTGCGGCTCTTACCAAGGGTATCTTATGGATGTCGGTCATTAGTTTCTTAAAGAGTACACAAGTCGAATTCTCAGTGTTCGTTAGTGGTGTATTCTACGTGGTGCAACGTTTGGCTGCCTTCTTATTGGCCTTGTGTGTCATCTTGCTGATGTTTGCACAGATGTTTTACATTGTTTATGCCGAAACTGAATGGTGTGATTGTGGAGAGGCGAATCCGGAGGCTAATCCCTTTCCTCATTGTACGTTCCAGAACTCGTTATTGAAGGTGTATACTATGCTTATGGGAGAGATTGGGAATGAAATGAGATACTCGACATTACCAGTCGCTCAAGCGTTGTATGTAGCCTTTGCCTTCTTAGTTGTTATTCTATTGAGTAACGTTCTTATTGCCATTGTTACTGACTCGTATGGAGTTATTAAGAATGAACGTGCTGCCATGGTCTTCTGGTCTAACCGTCTTGACTTTGTAGCCGAGATGGATGCAATTAAGAATGTTGGTAAGACTATCAAGAGGTGTTTTGGGGGTGGGGATGGTGCCGCTGGAGCACCCACAAGAGTACAGGAAACCCCCGGTGGGGAGCCTATTCCAATCGATGATACCATGAAGGAATCTCAGAGTAGATTTAGGAATGGTTGGACGAGTATTATGAATCTCTTCGATCCAAACCTATATGAGACTTATGATGTAAACCCCTCATCGTTTGAGTTTTGGTGTTACGTACTTGTACGATTTGCGGCCGTAGTGTTTGTCATACCACTGTGGCTTATCCTAGGAATGGTCACCGCTGGATGGCTATGGCCACCCCAAGTTCGTGAATACTTACTCAAACAGAAGAAGGTAGCCATCTCAAGGGCTGATATGGCAGAACAGGTTACAGCCCAGATTAATGATCTTCAGAATGAAATCAGATTACTCCGAGTTGAAATGAAGAGTGAAATGAAGAATGACCGGAAGGAGTTTGCACTAGTCAAGGCGGAGGTTGAGGGTGTTCAGGCCGAGGTTATGGCAGACTTGTTACAAGTGAAGGAAATTATGGTGACGTTGCTTGACATGAGTAAGGACCATCTCAGTAGTTCAAGGAGATGAGGGGTTAGTATGTGACGTTTGTTTGTTGATAATGATAAGATCAGTATAGTATTGTAATATCTAACTTAGGGGTAATTGTCAGTATTGGAATTAAATCATAAGTTACGTTTATTTGTCAGTATGAAACACACTCCTTTTGTTGCAAGTACAATAATCCCCAAGGAATCATACCAGTGCTCTATCCCAATTATCTGCATTCTCCTCGTGTTCCTCGCTACTTCATTCCCTCCCATGCTGCTAGCTCATAGTAATCAGTCTGTCCCATCATTGTGAATTGGCAATGGATCTTCGACTTCCACTCGTTTAATTAATATTTCCGTCATCTCCTCCTCATCGGGATGTGGAGTTCTACAAAATGTAGAGACTAATAGTACCGAAAAGTATCACTAAATGCAGTGGCCTTATCCCTTTGAACACTCTTAATCTCGCCCAAGTATGTTTGATAGGATTGTAATGCTTCTGCATAATCTTCTTTTGTTATATGTCCGTTTGTGTATAAGTCTTTGATATTATTCAGAGAGTTGGAATATCCATCTCTCGCTGCAATCATCCAATGTTTAAATGCTCTTTCCTTATTGCCTGCCCTCCACTCATCATTGCCTAGATTGAATCTTGCTGCTGCATCCCCTTTCATAGCTGCTAATTCATAGTAATGACGAGCCTTCTTCGTGTCCACTTCTACACCTACACCATTGTGATATGAATAACCAATATTGGTATATGCTTCAGCAGAACCAAGTTCCCCTGCTCGATGCAATAGTTCTAATGCCTTGTTCATATCTTGTGGAAACCCATTTCTCCCATCCTTATAGTACATTCCTAGATTGAATATTGCAATAGGATCTTCAGCATCCACTCGTTTTTTCTCCCTTTCAATTGCCTCTTCTTGTGAAGTGGGAAGTGGAGTTCTGCAAAATGGACACTTTTCATCAACTTCATTACCTTGGTCATCATAAACAGGTGCATAGCAGCATCCACTACAAATAACTTTTCCACAACAACCGAAATATCTCCACCCAGATACCATAACAAAAGGCAATCGTAGGAAACAAATTGGACAATCTCCATATTGTGGTGGAGGCTGTTTAAATAGCTCTTCATCATGTAACTCTGCTGCTCGTTTTCTACATTCCTTTTTATGTTGCGGCCGGTGAGCAATCTGACATTCTCTATTGCAATATTTTACCAATTTACATGCCGTGCATGCCTTGATATTATCACCCTCTTTACCACAGTTAGCACATACTGATATATCCACATTTCCTTTATTATCTACCGTGCTCATATTTTGTAACATATAGTTCACTTCCATACAACATCATCTCATTTGATTTTGATGCACCTTCTTTGCAACTCTCGGACGTGCTCATTTTATACTTGTGGATATGATTTGCCAGTAATTGCCAGCTCTTATTAGCCCGCCACCGTAATCCAACAATAACGAATAACTAAACTAATCCGTATCCTGATCGATATTATACGGTATTTTCACACAAATACATACCGTATCGATGGTCTTGGTTCGTTTTATCGCCAAAAGCCAATCGTCTCAAAATGGCGTCTCTATAATTGTTTCGATTATCAACTCCGGTCTAGCTTTATGTACGTCGTCGCTCGTATGAAATAGACATACGATTGATTGAATAGACAACATGGAGTTTGATATCATAATATTATAATCTCGAGGTTGTGTATAGATCTCTACAACACTATAACATTACTCACAAACTCGACTGAAACGTGCACAACATATTATGAACATGAACAACCTCAGTATGCTGCTCTACAATGTTGCAATACTATTATGCATTGCTACCTACACTACTATTACTACCAATGCTACGCCATCATCGGTGATTACACTACCATCAAAATCAACAATCATTTCTACACTACTCGACAACAACTCTCATAGTAATCTCCCTTCATACGATCAACACATCTCTTCTCGTAATCTCTCCGAATTCAGCACCACTGAACAACTCCACCACCAACAAAACAAAGAAGAACGAGTAAAACTATCAACTCTAAATCAAATCTTCAATAAAATAACCCTCTCCATACCCAACCCTCCCACAGTTTCTAAATCCGGTCTCGACTTAACAATAACCAACCTAAAATGCACACAACTAAACATTGATGATATAACATTACTCCACAATTCAATACCAAACAATCCAACTAAACAAATAGTTAATATTAGTTTAAGTGGAATAAACTTGAGATGTGATTTTAATTGGGAATATAAATGGACAATATTCAATGGACGTGGTATTGGTAATGCCATACTTAATCCATCATCCACTACAGCTTCTTTGGGCTTATCATTTCTATCTGATGATTATAATAACAGTCCACCAAATGATGTCAATGTACACTCATGCAATCTAGCAATAGACATACAAGATATGGACTTTGACGGTGATGGTATAGGAATAGTTGGTGGTATTATTGCTTTGTTTGAAGGATTGTTACGAGATACTGTTGAAACTGAATTAGAGAAGACTGTTTGTACTGAGTTGAAAAAGTTGGGTGATGATAGTAGTGTACAAGGAAAGGAGGAGAGTACATTGGACGGATTGTTGACAATGTTGAATGGCTATTTGGAGGAGTATTTGATACCAAGTGATGAAAGTGGTGATGCATTGAGTTATGAGAATAGTATTGACTTGCCAATGATCACTGCCGCCGCCGCCTCTACTGTTGACAATGATAATGAGAATGGAAAAGAAGAAGAGAAGTCATTATATGTAGACTTTCAACAAATTGATCAATATGCGAATGGATGGATAACAACAGTGTTAGATCAAGTCGATTCATTTCTACAAGGTCCAGATTCCTCCAACTCGGACGAGGTTGCAACCTCAAGCAGCCCATACAATCAACTGAACATCAATCAATTCATACGTGACAACTTGTTAAACTCGGACAACAAACTACTCATCGACCCTACAATCTTCTTTAAAGACGGTAATCTATTCTCATCACACGATATACTATCACACTCTACACTTACAATGAAATCAATTAGTATCGAAGGATTAGATTCATTCACTGAATTGGATATATTAAATCCAATTGGTAAACATACATTAAGTAACAAGTTGGCATTAGATTATTTATATATTGAAGTTAAAATGGAAGCAAGTATGAAACCATCAAGTCAATCCAATGCTATTATAATATCACCAAACTCTCAACCGATAATTGAATCATTCACTGTTGACTTTAGTATAACTCAATTGGAATTAGATCTTAGTATCTTTTTAGGTATGAATACACAAAGTATTGGTGAATTGGAATTAGGTTCATTACTATTTACTAAGAATATACTACCATGTTTATTATCAATAATGGATGATGTACAAGTAACAAACTTTCATCTATCAGTGAATGATATAATACCACCAAAACTTAGTGGTTTTATTGATACAGGATTAGATATATTAATGACACAGGCTGCTGATGCATTATTTAGTATGTATGAGAATGTAATCAAGATTGTATTGCCAAACTTCTTTAATGGGTATGTGAAAGAGTTGATGAATGACTTTGTGGATGATGCTTTGGATTTGTATAGTTGTCCTACAAATGAATATGACGATCAACAACAGGGGGAGAAGTATATTGACTTTCGTGATTTGTTCCACACACCATCTAATGCAGTAGCAATCGGTGGAGTGGGTGATGAACGATATGGTGATATCATACCAAAGATTATGACTATATTAAATGATCAAATATTCTCTGCCTTGAATGAAAATGGATTATCAAAGATTAATGATTGGTTAATAAGTCCATGGACGAAAGAACAATCTGGTATTGAGGGTAGTATCAAGTTTGATACATTACTTGATCTGAATAAAGAACGTGTCGATTTGGATATATGGAAGTCATTCGCTGATTATTTACGGTTATCAATATCAAACTTTAGTATTAGTGGAATAGATACTGTTCGTGGTCCATTGAAGATACTTGAACCTTCATCTACATCGGGATATTTACTTGAGAATGGATTAGGTTTGGGTAGTGATAGTGGTGATATGAATAAGCAATTGAATGCATCGTTTCAATTTGGTATTGAGGTTGGTGATGATACATCACCACTTGCGACGAATAATGTAATGGATTTAGCATTGACCATGCCTTCCGTGGACATTGTGGCTATTCTATTTGCTACCATCAATGAAGGGAGGTTCATGAAGTACCCACTTAAGGATATGCTCAACTTTTCATGTTGGTTGTCAATGATTCCGGTATCATCCAAGTCATTATTAGATGTCGGGTTGGCAATGCATTACATGGATATGATCTTTGATATACTTGCAAATACTAAGTGTGTCGAGTGTTCTAACCCATGGCTTGAAGAGTTGAATTCCATCATTGATTTCCTCGACAAGAATGGCTTTATTAGTGACTTGAAATCCAAGGCATTATCCATCGGACGAGGTTTGTTGGACGGTGATTGGGTACAGGGTATGGTTGATAAGCAGATTGTACAAGCATCTCAGCTTTGTCCTCATGATCCATCCTTTGGTAGTATATCGGATCAAGTCTTTCCAGGGTTCATGGGGACACGTCAATTAGTCGATGGTATCTTAGGTACTGCCTTCCCCTTGGTTCAAGTTATTGCCGTCATCATCGCCCAGAAACATTCAGATCTCGAGATTTCCCCACCGGTAGTAGATGTTGAGTTGGATGTACCCCAAGATGCCAAGTTGATTGATCTACAAGATTTGTCTTCCATTGCCGGATGGGCAGATATGGCACTAGAAGAAGCACGGTCGTACTTGGGTGGATATGTCGACGATACTTCTCAAGAGTTGGGTATTACAAGCATGCTCAAGTCGTTGTTGTTGGATGACAAAGGTATGATGAGAATACCAATTGCTGATCAAGGCTTTGATGCTGGCGGTGTCAAGCTTGAGCTGTATGATGTGACAATGGTCGGGCTTGATTCGTTTACTCAGTTTGAAGTTCTCAACGTCACTGACTCTAACATGTTCGGCAACTCAATCAAGATGGATAGGTTGGGTGTTACATTACAAATGGGATTGTCTGTCGAAGATGATTCAAGTGAGCAAGTACGAATGTTATTAGAAAGTGGCGTCAATGAAATGGAAACCATCACAGTATCGTTGATCCTCAAGGATGTTGAATTGGACGTCTCTCTTCTCATGGCTATGGATCAAGACTTGATGGGACAACTGAGACTTGGTTCTATTCTTGACACATCCAACATCTTCAATTGTCTGCTATCAACTATCCATTCGGTTGGTCTCTCTCAATTCAAGATGAGTATCGACGATATCGAATCATTCACCATCTCTGGCTTCATTTCAGAAAAGACAAACAAGAGCATCGAACGTATGACCGAGGCAATCTTTACCGAGTATAAGCAAACTGTCATATATGCCATACCATCCTTCACTACCAACACTATTCGTCCCATCCTTCATGATATTCTACAAGTGTTGATCGGTAATGCAAGAGATGATGGAGCTTGCCCCGATCCTGAACCTTCTCTAAGTGGCCTCGTTGACCTTAGAGACTTATTGCTATCCGAAGAGAAGGCACTCAAGTTGCTCGGTCGTGGTGGTTCACCCTACGGTGGCATGTTCCGTATGCTTCATGGCTTCCTTGAGAATATGATGGCCGAGTCTGATATAAATGGTCTATCTAAAATGAACGACTTGGTTACTTCATTGACTGAGCGTCAATCCAATGAAGGAGGAGATCTATACTACCCAGGAGATATCTTCCGACAGGACCTTGACGTGGCTCTTAATGGTTTGAATGCAGCGATAGAACTCGGGGTATCGGATGTACGAATATCTAATCTCGATAGTCTTGCTGCCCCCATCAAGGTACTCCAGCCAGTGTACGGAGAGTCAAGTGTTGTGAATAACACCGCCACAATTGGTACTGGTCCAGATCCCCTCAAGGCAGAGTTTAGGCTCTTGATCAAGGGAAAGGGTGATGATATCGAGGTTCATAACGATCTCGTGCTTGGTTTGAGCCTTCAGAATGTTGACATGATGCTCGAACTACTTGCACAGATTCAAGAGGCTCCCTTTCTCAACTTCCCTCTACAAGATTTGTTGAACATGAACTGCTGGCTTGCCACAATCGTCAAGCCGATTATTGACAGTTATGGTATTCGTGAGGGAGATGAGGAGTCGGGCATTATGCTCCGTCAGCTTGCCTTGGCCGTGGCAGAGGCACGTCTTGACATTGAGTGCATCGAATGCTCATCACCCTTGATTGTCGAAATGGCAGCTCAAGTTGGATCTCAAGAGGGTATCAAAGACACAACAGAAGTTGCAAACATGATCTTTGACTATATCTCAAACCTCCTAGGAGATCAATTCATCCAATCAGAGTTGGACAAGATAATTCTTGAGGCTGAGATGAAGTGTCCGCACAGTGTAGCTTATCAACAAGACTTCCAAGGCATACAATACCAAGAGATGGTAGCACCCGACAAGGAAGGAGATGTCGCTGGCTTTTTAATTGCCATTGTTTCAGTCATTGCCTTCTTATCCGTCTTTGCTGGTGTTGCTATTGTCATAACAAAACATGTATCAAGACGTCGACATAACCGTTGGATGACAACTCTTAATCGAACTCAAAAGTTTGAGCTGGAGAAGATGCAAAGTGATGAGGACAAACGACAAAAGGACTTGAACAAGCGAATGTTATCGTTGTTTTGGAGTAAGGAGGTACCACTGTTCATTCGTTTGATCATGCCGATTGTCATCCTTGGGAACATCGGTCTCTTTCTTTCAGGCCACTTAAGCTTGGGTGGTACTGTCAACATATCAGGATCCTTTGCAGGACAAGCTTTTAATGTGGATGGGTTCTTTGAATTTAGTATGGCCAAGAGTACAATCGAAATGTGGAATGCCGGTGCCAAGAGTTTGGCAATTCTAATCGTCCTCTTCTCTGGAGTGTGGCCATACAGCAAGCTGCTTGTTACCCTCTTCCTTTGGTTCACTCCCACTCGTTGGGTATCCTCCAAGCGTAGAGGTAGCATTCTATGTTGGTTGGATGTATTGGGCAAGTGGTCCATGGTGGATGTGTTTGTGCTTCTGATGACGTTGGCCTCGTTTAAGCTGTCTGTTGAGAGTCCCGACAATCTATCCTTCCTTCCTGATAGTTTATACTCAATCAACATGATGGTGATACCACTATGGGGACTTTATGCTAATATGTTGGCTCAGTTTGTTGCCCAGATATCAAGTCATGTCATCATCCACTACCACCGCAAGACTATTAGTGCGGCTAGTGACGCTCAAGAAGAGGAATGGAATGTACAACCCTCAAACTTGGGCAACGATCCAGAGAAGCTTCGAATGCACAAGTTTACACTGGATTACGAGGCTAGTGATAAGAGAGCTGTTGTTCGTAAGAGTGTCCATTGGGTATTAGCCATGGCGTTGGCATCATTAGTCGTCTTAGTAATTGTTGGTTGTGTATTACCTTCGTTTGGGATTGAAGTCCTTGGCCTTGTTGGTCTCGTGGTTGAATCGGGGAATCAGTTTGAGGAGGCACAGACGCATTACAGCGTATTCAACTTGGCTAGTATGATTATGGACCAGGCACGTTATCTTAATACTGCCTCCGATCTGGTCGGTTTGGGAACGCTATCATCCCTGTTAGTGATTACAGTGTTTATAGTACCACTAGCTCAAACAGCATCATTGTGTATTCAATGGTTTGTGCCAATGACCAAGAAACAACGCTCCAAGAATACAGTATTGAATGAAATCTTATCTGCTTGGCAGTATATGGAGGTTTACGTGTTATCAATTATAATCGCCGCCTGGCAACTTGGTGGAGTCTCGGAATACATGGTTAATGTGTACTGTGGCTCTCTACGCGGCACATTTACGTCAATGGCATACTACGGAATTCTCAAGGAAGAAGACGCCCAATGCTTCAGTGTGAATGCAACCGTTGAGGCTGCGTCGTGGATCTTGGTAGCCGCAAGTATTACCCTTTTCATGATCAATCATTTCATTGTCGGAGCAAGCAACCAAAAGACACAAGACGACACAGTACCCAAAGAGAGGAGACTGCACAGTGATCGATGGGAACAGAGAAAGCAATCGGAAGTGCCAGTTGGTATCACTGTAAGCCTGGACGAAGATGATGAATGGCTAGACCTCAACCATGATGATAAGGATCCTTCTGTTTCGCCAATCAAGCCACGTTTTACCGACTACTACTGCTTTGCAACTAAACGAATGAGCATACAAGAGACTGATGAGGAAAGTGGTAGTACTCATGGTGTTGTTGAAACTGCTGTTCTACCTGCTAGTGATAGTGATTAGTCATGTTTGAATGATGGAAAAGTGTGAATTAAATGTATACTACTAAATTATAAAGAATGTATTGCCATGTATTATATGTATGTATTTTATGCTATACTTTATCAGAAGAAGATGCAAGCCGCCTTAACAGCATATCGTACCTTACTGGTATATGCAGCGTGAGATCAAACATCCGAGCATGTAGTCTTCCCAACTTAGGGAATCGGAAGTTAAGTCCACACAATGGTCACAAGTATATCCAAGAAGAGAGGAGGTTGGGAGGTTAGTATTTGTTAGTGGAAATGGTCCACACATATCTTGGTTCCACAATCCGAACCCAAGCCCGAATCAAAGGGTGGTCTGTGACCATTGTGCACAACTAGCTTCTACTTACCTCATTGAAAACACTTGCGTCTATGGGCGTTAGAGTCGTTGGAGGAGTATCTCCTTCGTCTGCCACCAATAACCCAGTTATATTCAAATCTGTTGGTAAATCTAGAAGTGGACCTGACAGGTCAAATAGCTCACCAGGAGGGAGTAGTTTCTCAGAATCCATTTGTTTATGAAGATAATTCATTGCATTAACACACCATTCATGGTCAGCAGGTGACATGTCGTCTTTAGTAGTACGTTTGATAATCTCGTCTCGGAAGGATGTGTCTTGGCAAAGTTTTGAAACAGCCTTTGTCATATCTGCCAAATGCCCCAACGAGACTTTTGTTATCGGATCACCACTTCCTTGAACAGATATAATGTTGTCAAATGATCTCGTATTGTTCAAAGGAAATACACAAGGAGATCCATACCCTATAGATTTGACTCTTCCCTTGAACCGTCTATTCCACATTGCACACAGTATTGCAGCAACTCCTGGAAGAGGAGGAGAGATGATTATAACATATGTTTAGTGCAAAGGCAATCAAATAAGTTAGATAATGTCAAATGAATGTCAAATGAGTAGCTAGATCACCGAGACTTCATTCGAACATCACTTACCTGCCCCCATGCTGTGCCCGACTATCACTAACGAATAATCTTCCTTCTTATCAAGCTCATCTGAGATGATCTTTCCTGTCATACGACCCACATTCCTTGCCGAGTGCACCATACCCTTATGACCATGTGCCACAATCAACGGTGGTATTGTGGCATTATTAGTGCTATTCATATCACTACCATCCTCTCTTCTATCATCATCAGTGGCAATATTACCAATAACATCCTCAACAAGGAAACTTTCACAAGATGCACATAAATCAGTTAAACAATCTCTGGGTGATAAACTACCCCGTATACCCAATACTATAACTTTTCGGTTAGTATCCCGCACTATATAATATGCAGGTCTATTCGCTTTTGAGTGCCAATTGGTAGTAATAATATCATGTTTGGTTATACCTGTTGAACGGATTAACATACGATTATTACCACCAAATGGATGCCATCCAATACCGCAGAAGGCAAAGCCTTTCCAACCGTATGCGGCATTGGCAAATTTACAATAATGTGCTAATTCTTGTATCAGTTGTTTGTCTACTATTATTGTTTCGTTCTTCTTTGAAGAAGGTGATGATGATGATTCTAATATGACATGCTGTAACTTGGATAATGCAACTATTGACTTTATAACATCCTTTGGACTTGTTAAAGTTGTGTAAAGAATGAGAGATCCATATGAGTTGTCTAAAAGTGAACACATGATATGCACATATTCAATTGACAGACAGTCCTCTTATACTTACCTATATATAAATATATCAACCACACCATAATCAGGAAACTTTAATATAATTGATTTTATAGTTGATATAGCATTGATAGTTTCCTTTGATATGAACTTGTTCATCCATACTTGTATTGTTGATCCTTCACGACGTTTATAATTCTTCCAACTTTTTGTATTACTTAGTGTGGATGATGGGTATCCTTCTTCTTCTTTATCGATGTTATTGATATTGGCTGTTGGTATCTCTAATGTAGTGGTGTTTTCTAAAATACGGTCCAAATCATCAAATGAATGATCAATATACGCATCCTCATAATCATCTTCTTTCATAAGATCTGTACTACCAACCAACTTCTGCTGTCTATTAGTATTTCTTCTTGTAAATCTTCCAATGTTAAATATGTTTCGAGCAGCATTGACTATTTGTTTTGGCAGTGATACCTTCTTCTCCTCTTGAATTGTTTGTGTTGGTATCCTCTTTTCATTACTATTGTTAGCATTGCTGCCAAGCCGTTCAATCTCAATTTCCAACTCCTTGACACGTCTTTCAAGTGATGCAATTATATCA
>Ga0214481_100417_pt1 | contig 22187 bp, 18 predicted proteins | sample M1_20Mar14CPVII9_4_FD_165057 | JGI IMG/M metagenome (GOLD analysis project Ga0214481, IMG submission 165057) | Marine eukaryotic communities from Monterey Bay, California, United States - M1_20Mar14CPVII9sort6BwellG10 | ecosystem: Environmental > Aquatic > Marine > Unclassified | place: USA...
TAACCACATTGCAATCTCATAAACCGTTATGTTGCCTATTAATACCCTCCTTACAACCTGCCTTGTGGCGGTGGCAAACGTCGGTGATGTAGCCGCTTTTTCTCACATTAGATCTTTAAAGATATCACATATCCCACAAACATCATCTCTCCTTCATGCCAGTATATCTCCACAACAAGAGGAACGATCAGATAATAATCCATCAACAAAGTTTGGAAGTCCACTAAGTGAGGGTCTCAAGGATGCTAATCGATTCAGTATCGGGTTCTTAAAGAATACAGTCTTTGATACCTTTTTCGCCGGAGAAGGCAGGGAATTCGCTCGGTTTTATGCATTAGAAACAATTGCTCGTGTGCCTTACTTTTCATATCTTAGTGTATTGCACTTGTATGAAACATTAGGCAAGTGGAGAAGGGCTAAGTATTTAAAGTTGCATTTTGCAGAATCATGGAATGAGCTTCATCACTTGTTAATCATGGAAGAACTCGGCGGTAATGATCGCTTCTTTGATAGATTTCTAGCACAACATATTGCCTTTGGATATTACGCGGTAGTGATTCTTTTATATCTAATAAATCCCGTTGAGGCATATAATCTCAATGAGGATGTGGAAGAGCATGCCTTTGCTACCTATGATGAATATCTGAAAGAGAATGAGGAAAAACTCAAGGGTTTGCCTGCCCCACAGGCGGCAATTAACTATTATGTTGATGGTGATATGCGGCGGCGCTAATAGGTGGGCTATTGCTGGTGTCTTTTGAGCAGCTGCGGTCGTATCGTACTTGCCAAAATGTTGCGGTTTTACTGCAATAATACAAAACCACTATGTATTTGTAAACTAACATAAGTACAAAACATGGTGATGTTGTCTCTCATACAACGGCGTATCGCCAGCGGCAATAATATCACGCGGTGTATTTCATTAGCAGGAAGAAGAAATAGTTCCATTCTAGCGTCGTCATCCGCGGCGGCAAGCTATACAGATCAAAACACAACAAGTACACATCATGTGTGCAATAATTATCAACATCACTCCTCTCTAATAAATAGTAGACTCTTCTCTAAATATGCCTCCGTAGATCATTCAGCGGCATATTCACAATCAATGGAATCACAACACGGTGCACAATTAGAATTAGCAATTGAGGAAGGCAGAGGTAAAGATGATACGCCATTTGACCCATTTTCACAATTCTTAGATGAGATGGGTGATACTGTTGATATTGATGATGAAGATGTTGATGATGCTGTTGGTGAAAAAGATGATGATATTGAGGAGGCAGAGTATAAAACTGTGGAAGAGTTTGATGAAGAAGAAGAAGAAAGTGATGATGATGAAGTTACAACAAATGAATTAGAAGCTGACGAAGATGAAGAGGATGAGGGTCCAATGTATACAAATACAGGAGCAATCTACCGTCCTAAATCAGAAAAACTTGCATTAAGAGCTGGTTATCCTGCCGGGGGTAAATTTGCTGTAATCCTACTAGCCGGATTTCAACATAAGGTAACAGTAGATGATTTATTAGTTGTTAATAAACTCAAGCCAGTATCGAAATGGACAGTGGGGAGTACACATACAATTACGAATGATGATATATTGTTAATGGCTGATCAGAACAAGACATTGGTAGGATTACCAAGTGTAAAGGGTGGTGAGGTTGATGTAATGGTGGAAGAAATTACACGAGATAAGACATTAATAATCTTCAAGAAGCGCCGACGTAAACACTCCCGAAGAAAGAACGGCTTTAGAAGAGAAGTTACGTTCCTTAGAGTATTGGATGTCAGAATGCCAGGTGAGGAAAAGGGAGAATTGAATAGAGGAGATGGAGTAGATCTTGAGGGGGAAGAGGAGCAAATTGCTGCTTAGAGATAAATCTAGCAAACTTAATTAATTAAGGATAACTGCAGTTACACATACCAACAACACAATTATTATATCTAATTAATTCTAACGTGCTCCGCATTTGTTACTAAGGTGAACAGGACAACACAGCAACATATAATATCACCGAATAGCGCAGCAACCTCTACCTTGCCCGATGACACTCAAGAGAGACATTATGCCTCTTGATAATATTTTTCTGTAAAACATCTAAACCACATCTACATCTAACGTCCGCGTGTCTTACTTCCAGCTCTCCAAGGGGCATTGAATGAAAAGACGGGTACAAACTTGTGAATTTCCTCCTTCTGCTGTTGCAAGATACATTCACTAATCCAAACCAAGTTACGAATTTCCTGCTCCTTCAGCTTGACATATGCATAGAATGCACCAAAGTGCATCTGTCCCTCAAATGCCAACTCCAACATTTGCACATCTCGTTCGTAGAAGGCATCATCGATAGACTTTCCGTCTGACCCTCCCGCGGCGTGTACATTCCAAATTGAGGAGTATTGAGGGAAGAGTTCAAGGACACGACCGAGTTCATCCTCATCACCTACATCGGCTAGCATGGACGTACCCGCGGGGTATAAGTGTCCAAGGGCGGGGTAGAGACGTTTACGGTCCGATGCACGCATAGCCGGCTCATTCAAGGGAGTGCCGAATGAGTTTAATGTAATGTTAATGGCGTTTGTGTCCGCACGGACCTTGAGTAGGTCACCCATAATAGTGGCAGTTTCCCCACCAAGTGACTCGACGTAATTGGCAAAGTCTTCAATCCAATACTTAATGAGACTAGATTTGATAATTTCAATCTCAACTTCCTCAAGGACGTTTGATACCTCGCCTCTTCCTGCCGTTTCCTGGAGGAATTGAGAAAAGTATGGTCCAACGGGTGTATCAACAAGGACAGTTTGGTAGAGATCTTGGTAACCACGCGGACTACTCTCAAAGGTGGGGATTGATCGCATAGTACTTTCCTTGAACATACCAAGGGGATGACATTGTGCAATAAGTTCATTAATATCACGTCCACTGAGTGTTCCTTTTAATAGAAGCATAACATTTTCAATCATGTATTCATATGTAATAAAATCTAAAAATGTTGCAAGGGGTTCAATAGCTTGGGTACGAAGGTATTGGAATTCGGTTACCAACTGTAGATGGAAATAGAGAGAGGTATAGAAGGGTTGGTATTGGTGTTTTGTTGGTATTTATGTGTATAATGACCCCCATTCATGAATTGCAATAAAATAATCCAATTTAATTAATTTGTAAATTTCCTTGTTTATAATACGGCTCGGGTGTTATTAAATAAATACAGCCACTCAATGTGATCCTTTTCATTAATATCCCTTAAACAAATACTGCTATCTGTTGTTGTAGTGGTATTATTGTAGGTCTCGCAGAGGCATAAGTTTTCGTTGTTTAATTGTATTTTTTGCTCACATGATATGCTCTTAATTGCAATTCTCCACCTCTGTCAAATTTAACCATATATCCTTAACACCCAGTATTTAACTATATTATATTGAATTGTGGAGGGTATACGAAGCGTTGTTGGCCCCATTTAATACTAATAATACCACGTAACTAATTTGTAACCGTTGGATCAAACTTTACCACCAGCCTCACAACAAACAAAACATAACAAAATACAAAACGCACCTTCTCAACAGCAGCCTTCTGTAATCCAGTAGGGATCAAAGTATTCATATCAGCTAAGGCATCACCATAATCCGTTTCACTTAAATTTAATCGAACATCGTCTAATGTTTCGCATTGTGTTAAGTGATGATAATCTGCATCAGCTAGGAATGAGGATCGCATCCCTCTAACTAATGCCTCAGTGAATCCATGTAGGATATTGAATGATGACATGTCACCGGGGGTAGATTTAGGTGCTGGAGTCGCCATGGTTTGTGTATTATTTTTATATATTATAATTGTTATTGTTGTCGCCGCCGACCACCACTATGCTCATAAGGTAATTTCTTTCAAGATACCGCTTTTACTACGGACCAGCCTTAGATCTTGGAAATGAGTGTAAGGAGGCAAGATAAATACAAACCATACATTCATTCTTATCTTATCCTAGTAGAACTATCTACTCTTCTTCTTCCCTGACTTCTATGATCCTAAATTAACTGTTTCTTCCTTGTATACCTCCGCCGAAGATACACTCTTCCCCTATTTTCGCTTCTAACTTCATTTTAAGCAGCTTTACCACGGATCTGGTTGATGAGAGGTTGCAGTTTGGGGATTGCCTTGGCTGTTTCATCAAGTCCTTTATCATTGCCTTCCATATTCATACGAACACAGCATTCCTTCATTAAAGCTGGAAACGACATGGGCTTTGCATTAAGTTCCTCTGCTGACCATAATGTCCGTTCCGACATGACAGCTTTGAAATCTCCCCGTAGATATGAAGAGCATGACTGGTTGTATCATTTGGATTTGAAATTGAGTGAATCACATCCTTCATGCACGAGGTAGAGTATAGATATGAGAGAAGATGCATAAATGTGATCTGAAAAGATTATGTATCAGATATCAGATACTTACATGAGGTAGCTCAATCACTTCTCCACTTGTTATGGTGAACTGACTATCAATCTTCGGTGGAAGATCCACACTTCCATTCTGTAGAGAGTAGATTGTATTGTCTTCCTTTCCTTCTAGACATCCAATACAAGCAAATAAAGTATGATTGTGGATGGCACTCATAAAATATGGAGGTACACGTGCGTAGATCATTGTCAATTCATCTGACGTGTGTATCATCATCTCACCGATATCAGCACCTGCCGGTATTGCCTCATTGAGCTTGACGCTGATCTCTTCCGTACCATACTTCTCGAGAGTCTTCTTGAAATATTTTGTAGCAGCATGTTGACGAGCTTCAATGTTTGATTTTGAAGAATCGACAGCATTCATTGCTGCTTTGACCTCGGTTGCAAATGTATCGATGGAGAAGGATGACGACATACTTGCAATGTATTTGTTTATCAATTGTGATGCTATGATGTCTAGAGGATATAGGTTGCTTGTTTGTTGTAATAGAATAGAGTTGTTGTGATGAGAAGTCTTGCCCAAAAATGCATGAAGCTTTTGTACTTCCCTTTAAGTTTGGTTAACTCTCTCATTATCATCAAATTACTCTAACATGCACTACAGAAGATGTAGGCTCTCTTCTAATTATACATTATAGTTTACTTGATATATTCATAAGTATGTGCAAAGTAGATGATACAAGCATCGCCCGAAATACCGATCAATCTTCCCCTTACAATCAACAACACCATACCAAGCCTAAGATTTCCTCAAACAAACAAACTCTTCCAAACAAATACAACCACAACACCTTACTCTCACTCTAAGCTTGCTGCTCTACACCAGCACCCGCAAGAATAGTCTTGGGAGTTGGGACCATGCAACTCCTTGCAACATTCTCAAACACTGCCTCGATATCAGTGGAACAACGAGTGAATGGATGACTCCAGAATTCATACTTGGAATTCTTGATCAACTCAATAAAGGTGACAAGTAAGCCCCAAGGATGAGGACGTTGGGTAATGATACGCTCCAATAGAACTCGAGTAATCTGCTCCTTGACGGCCTCCTCCTTCGTTTCATTGAAGATATAAAGCATAACACACGAGAAGTAATGTGTGTGGCTGGAGGGGTAACGGAGCTGATTGGCAATAGCATTCAAGCTAATGTACCTTGCGTGATCATCCAACTGCATCAATCGCTGGAAGACTTCAATCTCAGGAGATCGACCAAGGCCACTCTCGATCTGCTCATTCTGTAAGCGAACAAGACCTTGCATGCCAACGTAAAGAACGAGAGAGTTCACCTTGGGTGCATCTAATTCGTTCTTTCCATCCTTGCGGAGATGTCCCACCATACTAGTAAGGAAGTCAGCAGGCTGTTGCTTACTGAGGTAGCCATCAAGATCACTCTGGAAGAATTGAATAAATGAAAAGAGTTTGTTGTTGGTGAGATTCATACATATCACGTGCACAAAACAACTAAAAAAGGACATATGATGTGCACAAACATACTGCTCACCTTAAACGATGCCAATGGCCCCGTAACGTCAGAGAGGATGAGAGGAGCTATTGAAATTTCAGGAAGGTTCGAAATGTCGAAGCTGCGTTCAATGGGATCATGCATAGGAATGCCCTTGGGGAGTGCCGAGAGGATGACATTACGAAGTTGTACACAGTTCTCGGGAATGACATTGCAGAAGGACAAACTGTACGCTGCAAGGAATGTTGGGAAGTCATGTACTAGCATCAACAAGACGACAAGAGTTCCATCATAGAACTTCTTCATGGCATCTGTGAGCTCAATCTTGCGCAAGTGTGGCTCGAGGAACAGGAACAGGTCGATCAAAAGTTGGTGCATAATACCCCAACTCTTCTGATCCTTGGTGGTGAGGAGGTTCGATAGGAAGTGCCGGTGGGAGATCAAATCTAACCATCCAAAAGCAAAGCCTATTATCAGAGAGATAGAGACATGAATGTCAGAGGATTTGTCAAACACAAGATGCAAAACATAAGAAGATATACACACCTGGAACGACAAGAGGTTGTACAACATGGAGTGCACTCCCAAAGACACCAACAATTTCAGATTTGATGGGATCAAATGCAGGGTTGGGCTGGTTCAACTCGATAATGAGATCAAGGAATAAACGGTACCAAGGCCTCTGGTCGAAGTTGTCTTTCGTCTGTTGAGCCTTCTCATATTCAGTAATCAAAGAACGTGTAGTGACACCCAAAATCTTATTAAGCATTGTCAATCTTTGCTGCGATACTTGCTCGATCGCTCCACCACTATTCATGTACCTAACAATGTGTGAAAGTAACCTACCCCAACCATCAACGGCTTGGAAGTTGAGCTTCTTTGTACTGGCATTGACGTTTGTTCTACACGATTCGATAACGACCCACGTGGTCAGGCGGAGGAAGCGTTCAGTCTGCTCGTCATCAGTGCCTACACCAAACTGGGTTTGCAACTGCTGGAGGAATTGAGCCATGATTTTATCATTGCTTGCGGCATCATATTGGGTTTTGAGCCAATGAACAAGGACCTCTGCCACAAGCTGCTTGGCATTGGGAGGATCCGAATTGGCAAGGCTTAGAGATGATTTGGCAATGGCAAGAGAGGCATCAGTAAGTTTCCTCAGTGATGCGGGTGACATGCTGCTGCTCTCTTCATATGTTGGCCCAAGCTCCTGCTTCTCTTGCTCTAGCCTAACACGGAGCTCTTCCAACAAACGAATCGTTGCCTGACGATAAGTTGGGTCAATCTCTTGACTAGCGGGTGACCTATCCTCAGCAATCAGTTGAACAACATTGACCATCTTAGGCATGGATCTAGGTGAAGCAATTTTCTCCAATACGGCAGTTCGGACAAAGAGGATTAAGAATTCAAGCCACACCTGATCACGTCCCTCGTTCGCTTGCTTGGTAAGGTAGGCATCGAGATCAGTAATGTCGATAAGCTTGGCCCGAACTAAGAGTAAGAGCACAGCACGATGGAGTTTCCGTTGTCCATCCGACTTGACGGGGGCATATGTTGCCCAAGTACCCATATCTCGTCCAAGCTGAGGACAGAATTTGTTAATTGCTTCTAGCAAGGAGATGAGTGCCTCCAAACGAAGACGTTCAGACAGATTGACCTCATAAAGGCGCTTGAAGATACCTTGTGAGAAACTCAAGACTTGATCAGTGTCGGAGGTGCTCAACTTGATAGCACGAGAAGGATCGCTGCCGTCGGTAACTGCAGCAGCAGAAGTACCAGCCGCGGCTACGACACGGGGTACAGCTGAGATGAGTTGCTTAATTTCATGCTGAGGAGGGATCATGGCAAGGCTGATTTCCGATGCACGTTGACCCGCTGTGTTCAACAAAGTGGTGACAGAATTATCCAATTTAACCGAAATAGCGTTGATGGCATTCAAGTTCAATTCTGATTGCTCTTGACCATCACTAATCTTTGCAGCATGATCGGGGGCAGTTGGCTGACGTGGAATCCGTTGGAATGCTTCATAAACAAACAATTGGTCTTGTCGTAATCCAATGGGCTTGGGCCTTAATTGATCAGGAAGTTCCTTGGGGTATCGCTGACCACCTTCGAAGATGCTCATATCATAATACGGATGTCCTTTCTGTTCACGAGTATTCTTGCGAAGAGCCAGGGCAGGAGCGATTGCCTCATCCATATCTCGGATGGCCTTCTCGGTTGCTGCCTTTTCAATGAGCATGCATCCCAATTCAAGGTTCTCAGTCGAGCAAATGGCACATAGTTGAGTGAGAGCATTCTTCTCGTTCTCTTCTAGTTCTGGTTCATACTCGTTACTGCCTTTCATCACTTTGATTAACAAATTGCGCAAATGAGTTGAGATACTAGTATGCAATGGTTCTCTACAGGTCACCAATGCCAAGCTACCTGCCAAGTTGGCTACCATTAGCATAGAGGCCTTTCGCATCTTATTCTCATCACTCTCCATGGCAAAGTCTTTGGTGACAATGCTCTTGGAGGTAATGCATGCAATTGATACAGAACGTTCAACAACGGGTTGGATGATTTCACGAATAGCACGATCCACGGCAATGGGTACTTTTTGTTTGAGTAATTCATTGGTAACTTTGGTAGCAAGTGGTCCATTCTGAACTGAATGGAATAGCTGGGTCAGATTAGGGTTCACATTGACATATGCGGCAAGGTTGGGAATTACCGTCTGCTGCTGTTCGTTGCTGCCAGCTGTACCTCCCGACTTGGCAGTATCTTCACCGGTTGAGGCGCCACTACTCGTCTTGTTATCTGGACTTGACAACATAGAGTTGGCGGCTGATAATGCCAATCCTTGACCTGCCTTTGAAGGTGTTGCTGATGCACTAGCAGCCTTGAGGTTAAAGTCTGGATTCTTCTCCTTCACTGGGCTAACTCTCCTACTCAAGTCGGCATCCTTCCTCATTGGGATATCCTCTAGCCTTAAACCCAAGTTCTTACACAATACTTCGACCTCGAACTTGATATTCATCTTCAAGTCATCAACATTGTATAAGGCACGGAACACGCTCAACAATCCCATCAACCACGGATTGGGAGGACGGAAGACGGTTGAATTCTTGGCACCCTCAAGAATCTTGGCCACAAAGGGTGTAACTGCAATTAACATGCCAGTTTCATAACCCTGGAATAGCAACTCCTTACAATCCAACATGACTTGTAAAATGGGACGGTTTCGTGCTAGTGTAATCTGCCCTAACCAACTACCCAAATTCTTCAATAGAGAACGTTCACTGGTGGAGGTAGTAATCTTTTGTGAACGCAACAATTTACCAACATTCACATAAACACTTGCCAAGATTGCCTCGACTAATCCCCGTCCATAGTCCATACCCAAATTATCCAAGAAACTTAAATATAATCCATGGAAGTTGGGCTGGGTAGAGATACGCTTAACGACCAAGTAGTTGCCTAACCAACCAAAGTACTTGCGTTCAAGCATCTCACGTAACTCGTGTGATTTCGATTCACAGTTGGACATGGATAGGTTGTTAATTAGAAATTGGACACGGTCGAGAATAATGTCAGGCGGTGCCTCGTTATTATTCGGATCTGTAGGACCTCCTTCGCCGACTTGTACAGGTACGGGTGCATTAACGGCACGTCCCAATCCTGGGCCAAATACAGCCTTCTTCAAGTTGAGTGGGACGGCAGGTGCAGGGAGCTCGATGTTGGTTGGTCCGCCTGCTGCTCCTGGGCCACCTGGCTTCAATGCCGTGAAGGTAGATCCAGTGGCAGCAAAGGCATTGGCACCAACAACAGAAGCAGGATTTGGAACAGCAATATTTCCGCCAAGAGCTCCAGGATTGCTTCCACTTGCTGCATCTCCAGCACTGCCAGGTCTGTTACTTCCGGGCCCATATGCTGGTGTTAATCCACCTGATCCAGGCGCTACTAACTCTCTAGTGGATGCAATGATTGCCTGTTGAGCAAGACTACCTTCTGTAGTGACGTCCTCAATCTCCCCAACAAGTGCAGCATATCCATCACGTAAATGTGGGATTTGTACAATATGTGAACAATACTGAGGCCACTCATGTAAGCGTTCCTTAAACTGTTCCAAGGCGAACATACCAAAACGAAACATTTTACCACTTTGGGGGGATTGGGATGGTGATTTACGAAGTGCTTCTAGGACATACCGAAGGGCAATACCTAATGTGATACTGCTAACGAGTTGTTCCTTAATCAATAAACCGAATAAGATGCCTGTAATTCGCAATTCCTTCTCGGGATACTTGGAAAAGAAGCGATATTCATCTGTTTGTTTGTGTGTTATAAGGTGTTGAGGGAAGGTGATGATGATTAGAAAATATAATGAAAAGGAGGAATTCAATAATATATACCTTATCCCCGTCCTCAAACAACAACTTACCAAATAAATTATGAATCATACAGGCAAATATATCATTTTCTCGGGCATTGCCACTGGCCTTGAAGGATTTAAGCATCTCAACAACCTTCCGTGCTGACTCTTCTGAGGCATAAATCTGTTGAAAGTATTGATTTGCACATTCTTCAATATCCTCTTGGGAGCCTCGGACTGGACCAGCGGCAGCTTGCTGTTGCTGTTGTTGGGCCTGTCCACCACCGGCCGCGGCATTATTATTGGTTGCATTATTGAGTGAGGCACTGCTTGGTAGGACCTCCTGTAGTTTGGGATGAGTTCTAACGCAAGCATCGACGACAGCCTTGATACTCTCACCGAGAGTGACTGCCTTACCACTTGGTGTGGGCACAACACTATTCATAGTATCATTGTCTAATGTCAATACAAACTCCAATGTTGTTTGTAAATTCTCAATACTCACAAGAGGCTTGGGATTGCTCCCACGGGCTGTAGCCTGTTGAAAGTTTTTACCAATATAACTAATGAGGGACACGGCATACATACCCCGATTACCCGTGTTTGTGGCAGCACTCCACCGATCGTTGAGCCACGGACGTAAGGTTAACATGTCATGATCAGCCATAACAAAGGCAACCGTGAAACTAAACTCAGGATCCTTATTCCCATTGAGGATGGTGGCAATTGCATTTTCAGGTGAGGGTAATATCCGTACGACGCCGATGATATGCACGACTGTTTGAAATCGTACGGGAGGAGGATCATTTGATGTTGATCGCCATGCCTCGATACATGCGGCAACGACAGTATTCTGAGAGATGGTCCACAATCGACGGAGTGCACCTGGCATGTTCCGCACGACGTTCCCCTTACCACCCGGATTATTCGTCCCTTGGGGCTTGAAGAATAAGGGAATTAATTCACGCATTAATTCACCCTTCATGGGCATGCCGGCACCAGCATTCGCGGCGGCGATGGCACGTGCCTCTTGGGAAAGATTCAAATCAGCGCCTTGAGCAGCCACAGTCAACTGCAGCCGCACCAACGCACATAAAATAATCTCCGGACATGATAATAATCCCATAACGAATATATCACGTACTTTCGGTCCAACACTTTTATCATCCGATAAATGTAATAATCGTTGTAATACCTTGGCAGATGCCCATCCCCGTGGATTAATACAATTCGTGGCCACTAAATTCCCATCCACAATTACCGTATTGGCATCTAATGACTCTTCATTATCAACTTGGAAGGAATAAACATTTGGTGAACATTGTAATAAATGGGATAATAAACTTAATTGTCCCGCACGGTTTGTCCACTCCTCGGTGGTAAATACATCTAAGGGCAATTGCTGTCCCTGTGGCTGCGTACCGGAACGGTATAATGCCAGCGCCACCTCTAAATGTCGTGTATCACGTATTTTAAATTCAGCAAAATCAAATGACCGTCCAACACGTGGCCAATTTAAATGATTATAATCCGAGGCTAATACCTGTGAAATAACTTCTAAATTCCAATCACCCGTACATCGGGCATCTTTACCATTAAATATAGTATCACCAAAATATGATAAGGATATATTATCCTTATCTTGTTTTTTAGTACCGGCCGCGGAGAAGAAGTGTATTAATCTTGCCACACCCTGTTCATTAAAGGTGTTATTATTATTATCTATGAGGGTTGAGCCTGCACTTTTTTGTGTAACTAGTCGTAATGCCTCGCGGAGTGTGCCGGCGTTGGTTGTACATGCTGGTCCTAAATCTAGTAAGATGTGGATTAAGGCCGGTGTATCATTATTGGTGACAGCGCTCATGTTGACGACTTAGAGTGGTGCGCAAGATGTGTACACTCAAAAAAAATCTATCTGTGAACTTTGCTGTGTCAACCAACCAACACTATTCTGCTGTTAGAGCTGCAGATTATGTATATATAATATTGGAGTTATAATATAGATGAGTATATGGGTGTAAGGATATATGGGTATGTATTGCAATAGGATATTATTACCTACATGAACTGATGTGGCAAAATTAAAATCGAAATTTCTTACCTTCCAATCGCCTTTTGATCAGCTCGATAATTATCGTTATGTTTTGCACAACCAATACTCTTTGGTTGGTCTTCTTCTTCTTTATATACGAGCTATCTTCTCTCTATTGGAGCCTCTCAAAGTACTCTAAGGTACACTTCACTTTTAGGGAGGCGGCTACAGGCTACAAATAATTTATCCTTTCAGATCTCATTATTCCACATGTAGGCACGGTAGAAAGGGTCAAGACATACCCAAGGGAGAAATTCTCGGTGAGTTCAAGACTCGAGATTTATCGCCATGCGCTCATTGAAGAGTTAGTTGACAGTTGTGTATAGAGTAGTTGAGAGAGGAAGTGGTGTAGTACCTTTGGACTCTCTTGATTGTGCTCTGTGCTAGTGCTCTAAATTCTAAACTTCTTCTCGGCGCGTAATATTACTATAACAGCACACTATTGCAATGATGAAGTGCAACATAAACATAATCGTGCCTTGTCTTGTGGCAATTGCAGGCATTCTATGGTCATACTACAACAATCGAATAATAAACTCATTTACATTAACACTCTCATGGAGAATACAAAACAAAGACATCATACATGCTCTATCAGCAGCAATCGGTAGTGCAGTATCAATTACATTACTCTATCCACTTGAAACAATTAGAACACGTGCACAAGTAGACACATCAGACTCTACAAGTAGAGAAAGTCTAGTACATACAATCATTAGCATATTTAGAAAAGAAGGTTTAGCTCAGGGACTTTACAAGGGTTGGTTTAGTTTAGTAGTTGCTCTATGGTCATTGAATTTTGTATACTTTTACTTCTTTCATGCTTTGAGACGATGGGTAGAGAATAGTATTGATGCTTTACCTTTCAACAATCAAACTATCATTGATTTGCTAGTGGGTTTTATTGCTGGCGTGATAGCTGTCTTGTTAACTGGGCCCTTGTGGCTTGGTAAGTTGTTACTTGTGTATCTTATTTGCATGTCTTGTGTCGTTGGGCTTAACTGACAACTGACCAATCATATAATGCTCATGTATGCAGTCAATACAAGGTTAAAGCTGCAAGGAGTTCAGTTTGAGAATGCTGCCAAGAAAGATGGATCGGCGATAACCAAAACCAACACAAAGCAACAACAATATACAGGCATTATACAATGTTTATTCAAAATCACAACTGAAGAAGGTTTACTTACACTATGGAATGGAACATTAACGAGCATCATATTGTGTTTTAACCCAGCCATAAATTTGGGTATCTACATGATGCTAAAACGTCATCGTTTTCTTATAGACATATCTGACAATCACAGTGATTCAATTGCACCCTTTATCAGCTCCTTTATATCAAAGTTCATGGCTACAATAGTTACTTATCCTGTACAAGTACTTCAAACAAGACATCGAGCTTCAATTAAGATAAAAGAAGGAACAAGTAACCAACAATCTCTGCTTAGTTCCTTGTACAGAGGCTTAAACTCAAAGTTGTTACAGACTTGCTTGAATAGTGCAATCATGTTTGTGCTATATGAGAGACTAATTGATATACTAACAGCTCATCTCTTGGTGAACTAGAAGGTAAAGCAAATAAGTAACATATAAGTCATTAATTTACAAAAAAACTAGGTTACTCTCTGCCCCCATAATACAGTCCCCGACAACAACTCTATAACTTGGGCACCTGATACTGTGCTCCGTTGTTAAAGTTATCTGCAAGCTTCATCTTTGCCATTGGTGAAATCGCATGCCTTGGTGTGCCACTTGGAGATTCGGGCGGTAAAGCAAACTCGCCGTTCCAGTGTCTCCCAACCTCTCCCGAACTTAAATTAGGTTGAGTAAGATGTTGATTCTCATGTGCCAATGCAATACGAAGTGGTCCACGTTTATTCTGATTCACAGCGAGCGTTAGTGGTGGACAGTCTGATGGGAGGTAGTATGACCTTCCAGGACGCATTACCAATCGTTGTCCGGCTTCGTTGTCAGTATTACCTGACCCTGCGATGACAATGAACACAGCTGGTACAGGAAGTCGAGGTAAAGTGATATCTTCTCCCGGATTGCACGTGATTATCATCACTTCAAATTCGCCAGTGGGAGGAGTGTATCTCATGATTCGATCATCACCATAAGCTGGCGTGCCGGCATTAATTGTAGGACCACCCATAGAGTATGTCAGCATACTAACCAGGTTATCAACATCTTTAAACTTTGGTGTTAGACCAGCCCGAACAACATTATCACTACATGCCATGCATTCGATAATTTCACCGGCAACATAGGCATGTGGTTCATTGGCTGCCATGTAAAAACTTTCACCCGGTGCAATCAACAAGTAATTTAAGAAGAATGGTGCCATGGCACCTGAATCGGAAGGAAACTGCTGTGCCAATCTCAAAATGGCACGTGTCAACTTACGTTCCCATGGTGGTTCTTCATGTGGATGGACAAAGTCACAACTCTGTTCCTTCTGTAATCGTTTTAATAATGTTTTCAATTGCTTACTCGATGTTTCCTTCGGACAACTCATAAAACTTTGGAATAATTTACGTAAGGCCTCTTTCTTATCTTCTTCGACCTGTGAACAGAGGAAGACACCCAACTTGGCTTCGTCGGAGATACATGCCGCAAACTCAGGATGTTTCTTAATTAGTATAGAAATCTCTTCCAAACGACGGAATCCACACATTGCCTCAAATGGTGTTAATGCTACTGCCAATTCAGGTTTATGATTATCATCAACATAGTTTGTTGGATTATTCTTGTGTAAATCTTTTGCACGATCTTTACATGGATGTGCTTGAATTGATAATGCTTTACCTGCGCTTAGTACTTTGAATAGGAATGGCAATTGACCTCCTACAGTTTGTTCGAGTGTATCACCATTTGGCAAACGTGTCGGTCCTGATGGATGTGTACCAATCCATAACTCAGCATAGGGTGTGTCTAAAAACAGAAATAGAAGAAGTTTGTATGGAGTGAGTTTGTGCATTGTGTTCAAAGGTTATAATTACAACAAATAGCACAACTTACCAGGATCAACTTCATCAATCACTCCACTTTCTAATGCAAATCGTGCCACACGTGAATCTAAGCCACGAATACCCCATGCATAATCTTTAATCACTGGACGTAATGGTAATACATTACTTTTGGAATCTGTTGAGTAGGTATGTTGAGATGCCATATTGTATTGTAGGTATATATTTGCAATTGTTTATGTGTTGTTTACTTTGTTTGTGTTTGTTTATTTATATGTGCTGATCTTAAGATGTATCGCTGAGTTCGATAAGATGAGAATAGTACAAGAATATTAGATAAAATTGATATAAAGTGAGTGAATGACTGTCATCATCTTGAATATAAAACTCATTACATATCCAATCAAACCAGCCCAACACAAAAGATATGATTATGATGATACCCATACACGTCTTCTTCCTCATCGTTTAGATACCCACTTACCAGAAACCGAAATTAGATTATAGACAGATGATTATTAGATTACACTGTGATATGGGGAGATGTTTAGCGGATTTAGATCTCCTATGTATTGCGTGACTATCAACAATAACAAAGAGAAAATGAAGATCGTGATTAGTTGATGACCGTGTACATGACGTGATCGATCACGGATACCATAATTGAATAAAATTATGAACGGAAATAAATTATCCTCTTCCTACATAGTAGTAATTATTGCCTACTCTTTTCCGCTGCCCACCAGCCCCTACTATCGTACCTCTTTTGCCTATCAATAGCCTCATATATTGACGTGAGATTATCTCTGCTATTGTGGTTGCGGTTATTTAATATCCGGTGGTAATACTACAAACAAAAAAGTATCTTTTTTGGAACTCCAAGATATCATATCTTTTTGCAATCCAGCCCTTTACCTTCAGCTCTTCATATCAACGCTATATAACATACTAATTATATAATATGGTAGATCCGCCCGAAAATGAAGCGGTGACTGCTGATAATGGAGACGTCGTGAAGGAGGAGTCGCCAACTAATAAAGAAGTGGAAGAAAAAGATACCAACAGTGAGCCTATTGCAAATGGAGACAAAGATACATCAAGTGTTAATGTTGATAAAGATAAAGAAGACCAAACTAACAAGGCAGCTCCTCAAGCCCAAGAAGAACAAGAAGAGCCACAGCAACATAATCAACAATCAGAGGAGTCAGATGATCTCGAGGCAATCAAATTATCTCCACTCGATGCTGATTCTCAGCGTCAAAATCTAAAAGATGTGCTCATGAATCCAGCCACTGTTTTACCACCACTCGCCTCACCAACAGAAGAAGAGGATAAAGAAGTTGGCAGTACTAATAATAAGAATTCACAGCACAATAACTCTACACTACATCATGATGAATACTCACAATATAATGATCGGCAGCAGTATAATCCTCAAAATCATGAATCAGCTCTTGGATTAGGACAACCTAATAATAATAACAACAATAAGAAGAATACCAAAGCACGTCGAAAGAATCGTATAGTATCAAATACTACAACCGAGGGTGGTGGTAATAAGAAGGGACATTCCCATCCACGTAAAACACCGTACAAGTCGGAGATTGGTAGATTACGTCATGCACAAAAACTTGAACGTGAGGCAGCAAATAAGAATAACAACAAAAATGATGATACATCCAGTGCGACAAGTAATACAACAGGACGATCAATTAGTATTAAAGAAACAACCGCCCCGCCTGACTCGGCATTCTTTTCAATCCAATCAGCTAAATTCAAACATTCATTACTACATTCCTTAGGTGAATTCTTAACAGGTGCATTTGCCGATGATGAAGAAGCATCCGGATCATACTTTAGTAATGATTTATTAGATCAATTATCTATATCCAATCCACATCTTAAGGGGGTATGGTTACAGGCGAAGAGTTTAAATGATACACATGTCAAACAATTATGTGAGGCATTAGTTCGTAATAAGGTTGTGACAGAAGTATGGTTACCGTCGAATCAAATTACCGATGTTGGTGCTGGATATATTGCACACATGTTAAAGTTTAACAAGACAATCAAGGAATTATTCTTGGGTGAGAATAATATCGGACCAAAGGGTGCCTCATCATTAGCATCAGCATTGGCACGGGGAAATACTACATTAATTGCATTAGGACTTGGTGATAATCATATTGGTGTGGAGGGTGCTGGAGCATTCGCGGCGGCATTACGACATAACCATACCTTACATACGTTGGATATTAAGAAGAATAGTATACCAAAGAAGTCATCGATACGTGCCCTATTGACTAAGATGTTGGAGTTTAATGCATCTGATCCAGGTGATGAAAGTTTGGTTTTGGGATTGCAAGAAGAACTTGCCAACTTGGTTAGTAGCTTACCTCCTGATATGGCCGAGAATGTGGTGATGCAGGCAGAGGAGGCATTAAAGACTGCCATGCTTTGTAGGAAACAGGGGGATAAGGTGGGTGCTGCCGAGGCAGAGGGTGTGTTTATACGTATTTGTACCACCGGCGAAGCCCCTCAAGATCCACCCGAAGAATCAGATGGATCAAGTAGTAGTAATGATAATGCTACTACACGAAAAACTAGTGGGAATGAGAAGAGAGGAGGGCCAATGGATCCAGATGAAGAAACAGGAGACATTAAGGATAATGTTGATGAGGAAGGAAAGGAAAGTAGTGACGATCAACAACCATCGAATGAAGGTAATGACACAAAACAATCGTCGAGTGAAGGTGATGATACAAAACAATCGAATGAAGAACAAGTTGTAGACAGTGAAAAGGATGAAGCTAGTCCAAGCTCATCATAGTAAGTTGTGTTATAATTGAGATTGGAAGTAGATACGTATAATATCCTTAATGTTTTGCATCACATACCCTGCTAAGTAATCTAGAAGATATCTATGCAACATCTCAATATACATATCTAATGATGCAAACCAAGCACATATCCTTCTCCCCTCTTATTAGAGTACCTTACAACATCTCTCCAACATACACATCCATATTTTGTTTCGAGAAAGGGTTCTCTCATCTTTCTTTTCCTTACTTTCCGTTTATGCCATTCACATGCCGAGATGAAAAAAATATGAACTTCCTCCTACCCATACCTCTATTTGCAATTAATGCAATGATTATATAATAGAGAGAACTTTTATCTTTGGAGTACATGTGGACATGAATTCATAGTAACTGAGCTGAGATGATTATACTGATGTGAGCATCCTCTCGAGGATATACATATACGTCGAGGAGCCATCGTAATAATGCATGCCACCAACAAGCCAAACAACAATACTTTGCAAATTATAATCTATTCGATGGTGCTACTCTTCTGTGGACATAGAGTCTAATAGCTGTTGGGTATCATGTAATGACAACACATGTGTCATGAGTACAATATCAAAAGATATGAAGAAGATATCGTAGATATCGTGTGAGCAGCTTTCACATCATCATACATCCATGGGCATTTGCATAGTAGTATTAGCTATGAGTTATATATGGGATAAGGGAGATATTCTGCTGCTGTATTATCAATACACAATGATGGAGGTGTTTAAGAAGGGGAGAATGATAGTGAGTGGCTGAGAGTGGCTGGATGGCAAGATTTTTTTTTCAAAGCTCCTATGTCATTTTTTCAAGCTCAATCAAAAGCAACAACCAAACAACCAAACAATCAGAGGATTGAATCATCAAACCACAATAAACAATTGCAACAACTAAATAATAATTACAGCTTATCAGGTAGGCCATTTGTTCACACTGTTATCGTTTTGTTTGTATCGTTTTCAAGTTTAACTGATGATTCTGACACTTTTTTGTTTCGTCATTTGTTTTCGTTTAACAGATAAGTGAATTTCACATGCCTACAGAAGGCTCATCATCACCTACCCATGCGGTAGATGGTGATCGTCAATCTACTCATGATGATGATAATAATACCAACGGGTTAGACAATTCGAATAAGGAGGCAGAATTATCGACAGTTGATGAGAGTGTCAATAATCATGAGGCACTTGACCATGATGAGGAGTCAACCACTGATGATCGAGATACATCATATCAAGAGGTTACAGCAGTAGATATTGACAATAATGGTGCTGGTGTTGAGCAACAGGCAGTTGGAGTACAGGACGAGGAAAAGTCCACCGTACAAACAAATAATGTGGTAGGAGGTGATCAAGCTCAAGTTGCCGATGAGCAAAGGATTACCAGTACATCGAGTGGTACATCTATTATTGATGACGAGAATACACAATCGTCTTCTTCCCAAATGGTTACAGAGGATAATGTTCAAGCTATACCACTTGAGCAGGCTAATATCAATCAGCTCATGAATATGTTACAAAACAACACGGATAACACAGCGAGGATTGCAGATATTGTGGCGACTCTCCTTCTACGTTATAATCAATTGTCAAGTGAGAATGCCGATATGAAAGAGTTGGTACAACAGAAATTAGAATCGCCAGCCTTTGGCGAGGTTTTAGCACGGCTCCTGAGCGTAGAGAACGATAATGAAAAGTTCAATAAGCAGCTCAAGAAACTATCGAGGGCTGTTAAGAATGGTCAGAAGAATCATTCGTCTCTGGAGACTCGAGTCAATCAAGTAGTGGGAAGAGTAGATGGTCTGGAGGACGATGTTGAAGAATTGAAAGAGTCTCGGTCCAAACTTAGTGACGAAGAGGTACGTCTTTTCTTCTTTCCTCTTTCAGCTTTGTCCAACTTTGCTTTGATATTTTCTCACTTCTACTTTGACTCTACTACTGTTGCTGTCACAGGAAGAGATATTGGAAGAAGTACTTTTTGCATTCAGGGAGGTACACGGACCTAATATATCCAACTGGTCGAACGAGGCTTTCAAGAGTGTCCTATCCAGCTTTAAGTCCAAGTTGATTGAAAATAACATCAGTGTTGATGAAGAACTACATTCATTCACCAAAATCACAAGACACTGTAAGAAGATCAACCCGTTTGCAATTTCATGGGATGAGCTGTCCGATAAACAACTCATGTTTCTGGTTGTGTTCCTTTTTGGAAAAGATGGACTTTATCAAGGCAGTGGTCGGATACCATGGTCAAGGGCAGCTCAAGCTTTATTCGATAAACACAATGTGGTGGTAGTACCTGACAAGATCAACAATCTGTTCACTTCGACTCTCAAAGGCGCACTCAAACGTAAACGTATGACCATCGAGAGTGAATCGGATATCGTCAAGATCGTCAATGAGAAGCTTGGCACCAAGCTTTCAATCATCGAAGGAATGAAGTTGGTTAGGAAGGTCTTCCCCGACATTGAGTTTCCTGCTCTTAGTGCTGAGACGTCCGCCGATACATCGGTTTCCTCATCAACTACTGCCTCAGTGGACACGATGAAGTCGACTACACTAACTGTTACAACTACTGCTTCGACAGATGACAACATGTCATCTGTTGGGTTGAGCAGTGCTGCCAACGATGAGATGTCATCTGTTGACATGTCATCTGTCGACATGTCATCTGTTCGGACTACTCTGACTACGCCTCGAGAATTTGATGACGACGAACAAGACAGTTTCGTGCACCTTCCCGAATCAGCAGGGACTGTATCATCTCCTCGTCAAACTACTGTTACTTTCCAAACCCCCAAGATCAATAACAAATCATCATCTCGTAATAATAATTCAATGTCTGCCGTGCGTCCTAGTGGTGATATGTCGTCGTTGACTACAGTTAATGAAGAGGGAGAGACTCATACTGCCGCCGCTGCCACTACCACAGTATCGACGACTGACACTATCTCGAATATAAAGTCAGCGACTTCGTTGGGATTGGCTGTTGTCACTAGTGAAATGGGCGGGGGCTTAGTATTATCTCCTCGGGAAACAAAGTCTGAGCAAGATGAATCGGCGAGTGCTTTAGCTCGTGTTACTGAAGAGGTCCCCACTTTTGGGGATGATTCCTTATTCAAGGGTGTTGATTCATATCGTCAGTTATTGGAAGAAGAGCAATCTAAAACAGTACCCCTGCACTTGAGGACAGATGTTAACCCGTGGAGTCACGACCCTCCACCTCCTAAAGGCCCATCGGTGAGAGAAATCCGTCAAGTTGTTTTACTATATAACTCTGGCGACCTCAAAAAGAAGGAGGAAGCGTTGGCCAAGATTCGTTGGTGGTGTAGTTCGGATATAGCTAGTTGGAATCCAAACAAACTTCTGCTACTAATCGAACAAGGTATGGACATACTGACAGAGTCCTTTACAGTCAATTTTGGAACCTTGAGGAAAGCCGCTGCAATGGCCGTATGCAGTTTATTGTACAAGTGTGATGCAAAGGAGGTAATCAAGCTTATGCAAGCTATTGTCCTAGGTTGCGAACTATTGGATCGTCGTAGTGCTGATTCAATAACTGGGTCGAATATGCTATCGTTCATCATCGCATATTGCAGAAAAGTTCAGCAGTATTCTCTATTGTGGTCGTTTCTTTGCCACAGCGTAATCTCTCCTTTGAGTAGTGAAAAACGAAAGGTGCATTGTATTGAAGCCCTTTCACTTCTCATCTCGCAGGTCAAGGACAAGAACATTGACAGTAAAGTTCGAAAGTACGGTGTGCCAGGAGCAAAGGAAACTTTGCGTGTTCAAATTACCGAAGCATCCAAGAAGGCAACTACCTCCTACACTGGTTGGCTTGAAAGAGCATACCCTAAAGGACATAAAAACGATGAGATTAGAAACAAGCTGAAGGATTGTCACAAAAAGCTTGCAGCAGCCCTGCGAAAGAAGAAGAAGCCTGCAGCAACTGTGAAAAAGATGTAAGAAGTCGATTTGGGGATGGAGATTCT